>Ga0163111_10003123_pt1 | contig 10628 bp, 6 predicted proteins | sample CRUFie1St18metaG_FD_109645 | JGI IMG/M metagenome (GOLD analysis project Ga0163111, IMG submission 109645) | Marine microbial communities from the Costa Rica Dome - CRUD Field 142mm St18 metaG | ecosystem: Environmental > Aquatic > Marine > Oceanic > Photic zone | place: Costa Rica: the Eastern... | reverse complement strand
TGTTTGGCCGTTTTGGCGCGCGTATCGCAGACTTTGTTGTCGATGTTGAGTATGACAATGATGATGATGATGATGATGATGATGATGATGATGATGACGATACTCTAGATGCTCCTATTTGTGTTCGCTGTCTGTCGTTACCTTGACCTTCTCGCGCCGCAAGTTCTTCTTTTCTTTCTTGTTTTCTTGATACCGAGGCAGCTGCGGAAGAAAACAGTTTTTCTACTTTGTCTTCCTCGTCGTCGAGTTCAGCGCACAACTCTTCTCCCCACTCTTTATTGTCGTCGTCGTCCCAATCGCTAACGAGATATCTCGGGTGCGATTCTGCCCATAAGTTTGGCTCTGGCCATTCTTGTTGTTGTTTATAAGACGACTCGTCATCATCTTTCTTCGCGGCGGCGGCTAAGAGCGTTGTCTGTAATTCTTGTTGTCGGCGTCTTCTTCTCGTTGCATTGTTTCTCTTCGTCGTTGTCGTCGTCGTCGTCTTCTCAAAAAATAGCGCTGTTATTCTTCTGTGTCGTCCAACGAAAGCGCGCGGAGACGACGAAGACGTGCAGCAATAGATTTTTGTCGTCGCCATCGATCTAGAGACGCGGGCGAGAATGTTCGTCTCTGACGAATCAATCAATCAAATCAATCTAGTCGTAGAGAGAGAGAATTATTTTTGTGTGTTTTTACCTCTCGTCAAGTACTAGTAGTACATGAGTGGGCCGTCATTTTCACTACTGTACCACGGAATCTCTCGTACCTTTTTTAACGCGCTTTCGTCATTCTCCATATCTACACGCAGACTCACACACGCGCACGCACGCACGCAAGAGAAAAACGTGGGAGTGTATCAACGAGCGCGCCGTTGGCATCATGTCATCTCTTCCCTTCCAAAGACTTCTTCGCAAGCACAGGGGCGGCGGCGGCACCTTCGCTCGTTTGCTCTCTTCTTCTTCCACTTCGTCGTCGAGTGTGAAAGAAAATTTTCTTGAAAATCTCGTTCGAGAGTCGAACGCTTCTTTTCCAAACTTGGAAGGAAAAGTCGTCTCTGGAATAGTGACAAAGATTGACTCCAAGAACGGATTCATCGACGTAGACGTTGGGTTCAAAATGCCATCGAGTTTTGTAAAAGAGGAGTTACCCGAGGATGTGAAAATAGGCGATCGTGTGCCTTTACGGGTGAAACGTTTACAGAACCCGTTTGGGGAGATGGACGTGGACTCGGCCTCAGTCGATCAGTTTAGAAAACACCAGTTAGCGTGGGATGCGATTGCGAGGAAAAGAGAGAAGAGAGAGTTAGTTAGTGGGAGAATCTTGAATGCAGTGAATGGCGGATTCGCGGTTGGTGTTTCCGGACACGTCGGTTTTTTACCGAAGAATTTGGCTAGAGATGAGAAAGGAAGACGGTTGGGTCAAGACCGCACGCCACCAATAGGAGAGGCCATGCAGTTTCGAGTATTGTCGATGAGTGAAGCGGGCGGGGCAAGAAATTTTGTAGTAAGTGGACCAGAAGTCGAGACGAAAAGACAGAGTAATTTTATAAATAATAATAGAGCGACATCTGCTTCTTCTGCCTTGATGACCAAGTCTGGCAAAGTTCGAACATGGGACGGTACGAAATGATGAACTCAAAATGTTTATATAAAGTGTTAGTATTACAGCTGTGTAGTAATTTTTAGCAATACAAATTGTAGATTATATAAGTACTGTACCGTAGTTTCTTTTCTAAACATCTTTCTTTAACAATTCATACGTTTCAGAGAGTCTTCTTTGCTTATTCAAAGGCATTGCCGAACGTCTTTTCTCAATTTGAGTGAAATCTAAATCCGCGTACACAATTCCCGGCTTTTCTTCTAATTCTTTGTCGTTTAATTTCTCTCCAAATGGACCGTAAACTGAACTATCGCCATGCGCTTGGTACGATGCGCCTTCTACTCTCGATGGCGAACATGTTGCAACAAACATCTGATTGTCCACTGCTCGACATCTTTGCAGTAACGTCCAATGTAGCGGACCGGTGACGGTATTGAAGGCGCCTGGATATATCATTCCCACACATCCTTCTAGAGCACACACGCGCGCGTACTCAGGAAACCTCAGATCAAAGCATATGCCAACACCAAACTTTCCAAAGTCTTTGGTATTCGCAATAGTCACAGCGTTGCCCGCTGTGAGTGTCTTTGATTCAAAAAAGGTGATTCCATCTGGTATATCTACGTCGAATAAATGCAGTTTATGATGTGTTGCTATGAGTGTACCATCGCTATCAAACACAAAGCACGTGTTGTATAGCTTGCCGTCCTTTCTCGTCGGTATTGATCCCCCAAACAATACAACTTTTTTCTCCTTGGCGATTTTTTGCATAGCTTCAAACGACGGCGATGGGGACGCCAACATCGAATCCCCTGCTCCTTTCTCGGCAACAGAACTACCTAGATCCACTTCTATTTCTTCCGCAAATGTGGCAAAAAATTCGTTTCCATACGGACAGTTCCACATTTCAGGTAAGACTACGATATCCACAACCTTCGCCTTCTTGGCCTCGTCTTCTTTTTCTTCTTCCAACTGTTTGTCTCCCAAAATCGCATCATCTACACGCGCGAGCATGTTTTCAATGTTTTCTTCCTTTGACGAAGTCGACGTCAATTGCACGAGCGCTATTCTCGCGTTCTTCTTTTTCGTGTTATCGATGTTAAGCATGTCATTCGAGGAGGAAGATGTAAAACGATTTTTAGACATCATATTGTTGTTGTTTGAAGACGAGGCTGAGACCGGGAAAACAAAAGTGTTGATTCTTCTTGTTCTTCTTCGGGAAGGGATATTATTCACAACCACGAGACTTTTCTTGTTGCTATTTGTATTAGCAGTATTAGGAAGTGGAGTAAAACGAGCAGTAGTAATACTGAAACAAGTGCGACGGAGCAGGGAGTTAGTCATTTATTTGAGGAGAGAAGGGAGAGTGTGAAAGAAAATGAATTAGAGCAGAATGTTTCGGATTAAAAACTTAAGTGCGTGCGTATCTACCAGTGAGCATCGAATGCATTGCTGAACCACTTACTCATTTACTTTCTGTCTAACATTCTCTCTCCTTTTTTCCCTCTACTAATCAACAAGAATGCAAACACTTTCTACCATTTCTTCTTTTACGCTCTCGCGTAGACCAAGAAGAGCGTGCTGGTGCAAAAGCGTTTAGATATTGTTCTCTTGCCGTCGTAAATTTTAGCCTTCTCTCTCACACTCACCCCTTCTTCACTTCTTGCATGTGCGAAAGTAAATTACGAGCCGTGCACCTTGATAAACTCCTTCTTCGAGATTTTCTCGTCGATCAAAAATTGAGCCACATTTTTGCGTTGGTCTCCTTGGAGTTGGATGATATCCCCGAGTTCCGAGTCTTCCACAATCGTTCCATTGCAGTTGAACTTCTTCTTGCACTCTTTCAGGATTATCTTCTTGTTGATTTTGGGATTAATCCCTTGTAACGTCGTTAAGGATTTTCTCCCATTTCTTTGTTGCGTGCGGATGTGAATGTATTTATCTTGAACCGAATCCGCGTTGATCTTCTCGGTTTTTTCCTTTTTCTTCTTCTTAACCTCTGAATCTTCTTGATCGGTTTGATTCAACAAGTCGGCTTGGTTTGCGAATGGGTCGATACCTGAATATTCATGCATATATATACGAGAGAGAGAGTTAGTAAACGAAGAGTCCTACATAAAGAAGAAAAAGAAGAAGGCGCCGAATGTCTGCGCTTCTTTCTATCCATCTCTCTTCCCTTTCTCTCGTGACAAACGAAGAGAAAGTGGAAGAAGCACCACACACACACACACACAAAAGAATAAAACAAAAACCGAGAGAAAAATTTCATTCGCGTTTAAACGTACCGAAGGATGGCTCGAGCTCTTCCATAAAAAATGGAAAGGTGGCTTTTGAGAGAGTGCGTGCGGTGCGTGTGCGTGTGAATGAGTGTGCGTGCGTGCGCGTGCTGTTTTTCTGTGAACCCTTTCGCTTTTGTTCTCTTTTATCGAGAAAAGAAAGGAGAAAGGAGCGCGTGAAATTGTGAAGTGGGGAAGAAGAACACAGAAGAAAAAAGGACTTTGCAGAAGACGAAGACCTTTTCGTGCCTTTTGGTCCTTCTTTTTTCTCCTTCTTTTTTCCTTCCCTTTTTCTCTTTTCCCCCCAATCGGCTGCCAATGCCCAATGCCCAAACGCCAAACAAAAGACAAAAGACACAAAATTAAAAGGAGAAAAGAAAACTCAACTGCGAAAATTCGTAAAATAATTTCTTACGTAACGAGGATCGGGGACTGGATACATTTCGAGAATTCCCAGAGAGACGATACAACCATACGTAAGGACGTTAGAATCACACAATGGCCGCGGAAGACGCCTCATTAACAACGTCGTCTTGGCACGACCGACCGATAAACAAATCAAACCCGATCGTATTCTTCGATATCTCTATCGGAGGCACGGACGTTGGACGAATAAAAATGGAACTGTTCGCGGACGTCGTACCGAAAACGGCGGAGAATTTTCGTCAGTTTTGCACCGGGGAAACCATAGATGCGAGAACAAAGGAACCGTTGGGGTATAAGAACGTTCCGTTTCACAGAATAATCAAAGATTTTATGATACAAGGCGGTGACTTTGTGAAAGGAGATGGGACGGGTTGTAAGTCGATTTACGGCAGCAAGTTCAATGATGAAAACTTCATTGCCAAACATACTGGGCCGGGATTGTTATCTATGGCAAACGCCGGGAAGGATGGGAATGGGTGCCAATTCTTCATCACGTGCGCAAAGTGCGAGTGGTTAGATGATAAGCACGTCGTGTTCGGAAGAGTTATTGGTGATGGCATGTTAACTTTGCGTAAGATGGAAGCGGTTCCAGTCTCAGGTGCGGCAAACGTGCCGAAACTAACGGTTTTGATTTCACAGTGCGGAGAGATGTGAGGTGAGCCAATGTAGCACGTGTATATTAATAGAATACTTTACCAATTAAAAAGTATGTAAAGATGTAATAATAACAATAACAATAATAATAGAATTGATCGAAAGAAAAAGTGCTATACCACCATCCGTGTGTCTCGGTGGAGCAGGTACCTCGTATATTTATGCAGCCATGCTTTCGATTTTTTCATCGTGGGCATCGTCTGTAATAGCAGCAATAGCTTCAACCATAGATTGAGATGAGCTGTTTGAACTCCCAATTTTAACAGTTCGGACGTTTGAGTATCTCCTCCAAGAAAGTCCTTCGACTTTGTATTCAATGAGCGTCCCATTGCCGTCGTTTTCGTAGTCTTTTGGTCTCCAACCGTACTGAACCTTGAGGATCTTTGCACCTGCACCCACGTGCAAGAATAGACCACGGTCATTATATCCGCCTTCTTTCGACAAGACGTGCCGTTCGTACGTTGGAATCGCGAGAGAGGCTTTGAGATGTTCCGAGATGCTCGATTGCGTTCGCTCAGATTCTTCCTCAATTTTCTTGATGGCTTTTTGTTGTACTTCGCGGAACCCTCTCGTTCGAGTTACGGCGCAAACCGTTTCTACCATGGGGGCTCTTTCTGCGAAATGCAGCACAAAATCTCTGAGTTGCATACCAACGTCGCCACCATTTTCGAGCGAGTAGCGTTGATCGGCAAAAACATCCAAAAGTTGTATCGTTTGTGATGAGAACGGCTTGAGTCGAGCAGACTCTTTCGTCGCCCAACAGTTTCTTTCGGACACATCTTCCGTGCTTTTGACAAACTGAGTATACATCATTCCTTTCAGTGAGTCGTTGGTGTCCTCGAGATCTTCACCGGTCATCTCAAATATCGCGAAATTCATAGCTTGATTATTCAACACGCGGTCACGAATAGTATCTACAGACGTGCGCATCTCAGGACACGATATCCAAGCCTCGCGCTCGATCTCGACCAACTTATCGATGTTGGAGAGTGACAACGTGTTGACGATTTTAAATGCCTTCTTTTGGAAGGTTGCAATGAAGAGAACATTCGCATCAGAGAATGGTGGAACTGAAGATAATGACGCCTGCTGTGGTTGACCACAAAAATTGAATAAGGATACATCGTATGTGCCTCGCAAAGGATAAATTCCGAACGATGCAAGCTTGAGCAAGAGTAAGTGTGCGGAATTTTCGTGCTTTGCGATAGAATCGAAGAATGTTCCACCAAGATTGCTGGTATCTTTTCCCCCTCGAGACGCAGACGCCAAAAACGTCGCAGTTGCGAGTGTCTTATCACCAGCGAAAGCGTCTTCTTCAGAATCCATCTCACGGCAGATCTCAGTCACGACAGAATCTAGCGAAAGCGAATTCATCGCACCACTTCCCAATAAAATAACTTTCTGTCTCTTTACCCGTGCAACTATCGAAGAGTCTTGATGATGTCTGTGATCGTCTCGAACGTTGCTAGGAAGCGAATATCGAGCTTTTGACCACTCATCCAAGGCTTGTGAAAACGTCACTCCATGTTCCGGGGAAACTCCGAAACATGGCGTGATAACACTTGTTCCCTGTAAAACAGTCTTCAAACACGTCTTGGTTCTCAAAGTCCCTTCGTTTCTTGCATCAAAAATAGACGAAGAGAATGCTTCGGATACGATATCGTGAACGAAAACATCTTCTTCGATTTTGCTTTTTATTTGTCCGTCGATACTCGCTGAGGCGAAAAGCGTATCGTACAACGATGTGACGAGAGAAGCATTCGCTTTATCCGAGGACAAAGGTTGAAAACGCACGTATTCTTCATTGTTTGTATAGTTGCTCTTTCCATAATCACATTTTCCCGAACGCGCGGTGACTCCCAAATTTGTCTCCGTAGGTGTCTCGAGGCAACACCCCAACGCTGCTCGCAGAGTGAAGGTTTTCATCGAAGAGCAAGCAATTTCGCCGTCGCTGTCTCCCACCGAAGTTTCTCCGCAAGAAACGACGGTTGCGTTCTCTGGAAGTATCGTTGGCACGCATTGAAGTGAAAAATAAACGTCCTTCTTGTTATTTGCATGATGGGCTTCTTGTGCATCCACTCGATTTACGACGACCCGATGGACTCCATCCAGAAGAAGTTGCGAAAAGAAAGATAATGCAGCATTCGCATCGTTGCTTGTAATAAAGAAAGCCTTGTTTGTGATGAAGAAACGATCGCAGTTGGCTATAATATTGACGATTGGATCATTGCTCGCATCGCTACCACCGCTATCATGAGAGGTGAATTTCACGCGAGCGACGGCCAGAACATCCTCCGAGACTGGTCCAAAAATCCGTTGAATGTGACTCACATCATCTTCCTCTTCTTTTTTAACGACGTAGAGATACAAGAAATTGTTCTCCTTTGACTTCCTCTTCCTCTTTTTCGCTTCACGAGATTTATCCCATTCTTCCTCTTCTTCTTTCTGGTCAACAACAAAATCGAGATCTTTTTCTTCTCTTCTTTTGGACAAGCTGCGAAGACGAGAAGGAGGAAAACCAGTCGCGCGTTCCAATACGCCCATAGCCGTGGCACAAGATCTCTCGCATTTCTGTTTTTCCTCCTCTGTCGTCGCTTCGCACACTTGGTACGAAATCTGGGCATCCACGACGTTGCTTTTCGAGACGACCACTCTTTTTTTTGATTGAAGCGTTTCCCTGAAAACAATTTTGCCTTTCTGACCTTGAATTCCCGCCAAAAACGGAAATTTTTCTTTTTCGTAATTTTTGTTGGTTTCGTCTTTCTCTTCTTCTTCTTCCCCTAATTCGGAAGAAGAAGAAGAAGAAGAAGAATCGTTGGATTTGCCACGTCTTTCGAGCGTCGAACGCGGCGAATTCACCAGAAGAGCTGAATCCGCTTTCATCTTTAGTTTTTCCATCCGTGATTGTTGTTCTTCTGCTTGGATCACCATTTTTTTCTCGTTGAATGTGTTAAAAGAAGAAGAATTGTCGATGCATCAATTCCCTTTTTCTTTTTAACCGCCTGAACTTTATTTATTTACCTAGCAACCGCGCGCGCGTTTTGTGACACAAAAATGTGAACAAATTTACTCTCGAACGCGTCGATTGAGAGTGCTCTTTCTGTTTCAACTTTATGCGATCGATTCGGAAGAGAAATAAAAATATCAAGAGCCCGCGCGCGCGTGTGGGGGTGAAAGAAAATGAAGGCACTTTTTACCTTTTGCAAAAATATCTATCGATCTCTTTTTTGAAGATTTTATTTTTGTACTGTCTGAGAAAAAAAGCGTTACGTTCGTTACTTTGGACAAAGTGGTTTTTTTCGTTTCTTCCATCTTCCTTTCAAAAATTCATTTTTCCAACAAGTTTTTCTCCTCGCTGTTTCAACAAATTCTTCGAAGAGTAAAAAAGAGAGGTCTACTCTTATTTCACACATACTTTTCCTTTCGAGAAGAGAGAGAGTGAGTGAGTGAGTGAGTGAGTGAGTGAGAGAGAGACTCGAGGAGAATGGTTGAGGCGAAAACGTACCGGCCGCATTTCAAAGCAAAGCTGGAGCTGGTGTCCAATTGCGCGTGGACGAGGACGACGACGACGTGCGATGATGATGAAAAGGCGTCGTCGTCGTCGATCGTGTTTTTAGACGCATTGGAAAAGGAGATCGCTAACGAAAAGAAAGGCGGAAGAGAAGGAGAAGAAGAAAACGAAGAGAATGACATAGATATCAACGAAGAATTTGTGGAGAGGGTGCTATACGCTCGATTATCGGTATCTCCTTCATCATCATTAGGCAGAAGAGGAGAACAAATAAATGAACGTCAACAGAATTTGTTCCAGTCAAAATTCAAGTATCTTTTAGAAACGTTTCACAGAGCGGACGGTGAGTTGAGAAAGTCCAGTCTCGCGCAGTTTGCAAACGAAAGCGAAATTAAAGAGAAGTTCGACCTGTTGATGAAAGAGGTGAAGAAATTGTGCATCTCTTATGGTGGATTGGTTTTGAATCCAGACGAGGAAATTCGAGGTACTAGAGAGGAGCCAGGGATGTTTCCAATATCAGAGTGGGAGGAACAATACGGCGTGAATGAGTTTTCGTTTCGATTATACACAGGCGAAATGAGCCCAACGTATTTGGACGCGTTTTGCAAAAAGTTTGGCGAGGAAGACCCCGATCTGCTGGATGCAATATTCTTGCATGAAAGACAATGGACGTTTACAAGAGAGAAGGCTTCACCGACTGAACCTTTTCTCTTGCAGGGAATGTCCATTCTCTCGGATTTCGATCCATTTCTGCGGGCGATGTTTATACTTGCGTCGAATCCGATTGCCGCGGCGAGATTGATAAAACATCCGCTTTGGATGCCCAAAAATCGGAACGCTCAAATCTTTCCTCCATTACCGATGCATGTCATGATGACACCAAACTTAAACACAAACGCGCGAACGCCCGATGGATATGTGTTAGGTAAGGACTTTGAGGAGTGTTCAGTGTTAGGGCCGCTGTTTGCGCTTTCAGCCATGTTCTCAGTTGTTCCAGTGATGAACATGCGTAGTGGAAGACGAGAACCAAACGTGTTTTCGACGCTGTTTCCAAGCGTTAATTTAGGATCGAGAGACTTGAGGAGCATGCGCGAAAGAGACAACGCACACGCGACGATTTGGATGCACATGGCCCGCGTTTATGAAGGTTTACATGCAATCTTGAAAACTTTGCTTAAACACGGTGGTTCAACTCGAGATGGCGTTTTAAATTGGATCTTCGTGAACTTGCGCGTGAACAAGAAAAGAAGTCAAGAGAGGCAACAATTGTCTTGGTTTGAGAATTGCTCAGATGGCTACTTTGTAAACTTTTGCGAGACAATGTTACGTTTGAGTCTGCCATTCACAGACGTTCTCAATGGAACTGGAAAGCATCTGCCGAAAATTAAAGCAGAATACACGCTATCAAAATCGTGTGGTATAACGGATTACAAAGATTGCACGAGACTGGGTATGACCGAGAGCGAAGCGGAACAATGCTACCACAGCGGAGAGTTTGAGTTGAAAGAAGGCAAAGATTCAAGCGCGTCGTCGTGGGGATTTGTCTGCGAATGCTTTTTCGCGACTCATCGCGCTATGCATCTTGGAATCATCGCGTGCATTAACGCTCAACAAGCGAGGGAACGACGACAGAGACAAGGCAGTTATACGGATAGAATAAACGAATTTCAGCAGGAGTTACAATCTTTACCTGCAAACGATCCGCACAGACGCGAGTTCGAAATTCAACTCGAACAACTTCGCCGGAAGAAAGATATCTACGATCAACAAACGATTCTTTGCCATGCAGTTTTGATGGATCCTAGAGTAGTATCAGATAGTTTTGCATTCTATCGTTTGACGTGCGTGTGGTTATTAAACGCCGCGAGAAGTGGTGATCAGACAACTCCAATGACAACGACGACGACGACGACGGAAATCCCGGACGAAGCCTCAAAAGCTTTCCGAGCAATACCGGAAGAAATTGTCGAAGATACTTTAGATTACTTGGAGTACGTCATGTGCGCTAGAACTTCTTCGCATTCATTGATTGAAAATGAAATCTTGACGGAAGTAGTGGACTTTCTCGTTCTCTTCTCTGGTGCATCTGAGCATATCAAAAATCCATATCTTCGATGTAAGTTTATCTCGGTAATACACTCGTTCTTACCAGACTATTCTGGGTCGGATAAATTTGGGCA
>Ga0163111_10003122_pt1 | contig 10628 bp, 8 predicted proteins | sample CRUFie1St18metaG_FD_109645 | JGI IMG/M metagenome (GOLD analysis project Ga0163111, IMG submission 109645) | Marine microbial communities from the Costa Rica Dome - CRUD Field 142mm St18 metaG | ecosystem: Environmental > Aquatic > Marine > Oceanic > Photic zone | place: Costa Rica: the Eastern... | reverse complement strand
CAATTGCACAATCTACATTGAGCAACTTTTGTGTTCCTCTTGCCATTTCGATGACTGTTTGTTCACTCACCGCACCATCCTGCTCCAAGGTTTCTTTTCTTACGCCTAGTACGCTAATTTTTGCTTCATTAGAATAAGCGATAATACTACTTTCGTAATAAGCCGAACAACCGGCTACCGAAGTAATTTTGTGCGCGATATTTCCTCCTGTACAACTCTCTGCTGTCCCCAAAGTCAATCCTCTACGCAACAACATTTGTCCCAAAACACTTTCCATTCGATCTTTGCCTTCGCCAAAAATCAAACTGCCTAAAATTGGAGGCAATTTGCTCACTTGATCGTCCAATTGTGTTTCTAAAACCATTTCATCTTCTCCAATTGCACTCAAGCGCAAGCGCACAATTCCTTCCATGGTATTCGGCAAATATGCCAATTTGATATTTGGAGGTAATGCCGCTTCAAAATCTGCCAACATTTCAGAAAGATCTGTTTCTCCTTTTCCTGTCACCTTCAGTGTTCGGTGCATAATCGCAGGAAATTCCCACTGCACTTTCAACTGAGGAATCACTTCATATTTCATCAAGTATTTTACCTCGCGTGGCACACCAGGCATAGCCACAACAACGCGATCATCCTTTTCAAACCACATTCCAGAAGCAGTACCAGTTTTGTTAATCAAAACTTTTGATCCTACAGGCATTTCTGCTTGTACACGGTAACGATCATCAACTACACGATCGGATTGGGCGAACAATTGCTGAATGTTGTTAAAAGTAGGCTGATGAAACGCCAATTCCATCCCAAAATAGTTCGCCAATGTTTTCTTAGTAATATCATCTTTGGTTGGCCCCAAACCTCCTGTCATCAAAACAAGATTGGATGATTTCAATGCACGATCCAAAGCACTATTAATTGCTTCTTCCGTATCCGAAATCATCAACACCTCTTCGACTAAAAGACCATTTTGGTTCAGTTTTTCAGCCATCCAAGACGCATTGGTATTTATGATTTGCCCAATAAGCAATTCATCTCCTATATTTATAATTGTTGCTTTCATCTTATCTATTGTATAAGGTTAATTTTAACTATGCCTTGCTGCGGGACACATTTCAGGTATTCAGATTTTAATGCAGCATGGTTATTGGCTGTCCTTCTAGGCCGTATTTCTACATAAATTACCACGAGAATAAGCAAAACATAGACCAACCTTTACTAGGTTGTATTGCCTCCTCAAAATTAGATCATTTTCCTCTTAGCCAAACACGCAATTTACACAGTAAAAAGTATATTTTACGTGATCCTTTGTTTTTTTTTAGAAATTTTAAGAAAATCTTAAAGTATAAATTGCATTTGCTTAATGTAGTGTGGCACAAGGCAATCTTTTTTTAGTAATTATACCTTGCACGTACTTCATTGACATTTTCTTCGATAGACAAGTCAGCATACCACCATTTTCCTCCGTCATTCTTTTCTTGTTGATAACGTCGTTGGTATGCTATTCGAAAAAGACTAAGAAATAACACACAAGCTTTTTCCAATTCATTTTCAGGAAGTGCAGCTATCCTGTATAAATTGTGCGTTTTCACCCCCTTTTTCAACAGTACACAAGGTGTATAGGTTTTTCTTAATTTAGCGTCGTCAATAGCCATTTCTATATCTGAATCAACAGGTTTACTTTGTTGTATTAAAAAAATAATTTGTTTTAGAAAGGCTCTCTTTTCCTCTAGATTGCGCTCCAAAAGACTGGCAAGGATTATTTCTTTGGTAATGATTTTTTGCCCAAATTTATTGATATTTATTTCTTCTTCTAAGGTTATTGCAGATCTGCCCATTTTACCTCAAATTCTTCTTTTGTTATAAAAATAATCATTCTTATTTACCTCAGATCAACTTTGATTAGGTAACATACAACCTTCAAAAAGTCTTTCAAGACCAAGCAAAGATCAACAGCAGTAAAATAGTAGCATCTTGTTCCTAAATTCTACTCTCCTACCACCTTCTTATATTCCGAATTATACCATTCTACTCCCCAATTTTTCACCTCTACCAATTCTAGTTGCTTGAGCAGCGCTGTTGCCGTAATGGCAAATTTGCGAACAGGATTGATCCATAACGTGGGATCATCCAATTCCAAATATAGAAAATCGCCTTCCTGCTTCCATCTTCCAGTATAATTGCCACACCAGTTACAATTTCCAACAGAACATTCATAGGTAAATACACCGTCCTCTTTTAGATGAATGCGATCTCGTCGTCCGCGAGAAGGAGTAGGCAAAAATTCGTAAGTTCCAAAAGCTGCTTTATTCTTGATTAAAATCGCTGTGGAATTTTCTACTTCCAAATAATCTAGGCGATAACGCGAATCTAATTCTCCAAAATCATACTCCGCATGCCAAGCTTCGGCACCAGTTCGTTGATACAAAATGTGCAACCCATGCAGCTCGTCAAAACGATTGTATTCGGTATCACTCTTGATGCTACCATTGGCGTAGAATTGCTGTCCATAACTGCGTGCGCCATTTTTGTAATAAACCAAAGCTAGGCGATTTGTGTCGTTATTATAATAAGCTTCGTAATAACCATTGGGCAATCCCTTGGGTAAAATCAGAAAAATACTGTCTTCTTCAATCGTTGTTTTGAAGTAATAAGTATTGCCATAACGAACATCAATTTGCTCTAGTTGCAAATCATCACTACTTAAAGTATCTGTGGGAAAATAGCTTGATTGCGCGCACAATTGTACCATCCAACAACCCACTATTATAGTCATTATATACATTTTCATACACTAAAAATAAAAAAAGAGAATTACAGCACCAAAGCCATAATTCCCTTTTCAATACAATCAACTGTATTCTATTATATAATCAAGCGCATTGGTTCTTCCAAAATCGCTTTCAATGTCTGTAAGAATTGTGAGCCACTTGCTCCGTCTACTACACGATGATCGCATGATAGCGTTACTTTCATGAAGTTCGATTCTTTTACTTCGCCATCAACCATTACCAAACGAGGCTTGATCGCACCTACTGCCAAAATACAAGCATCTGGTGGATTGATAATCGCAGTAAATTCGTCGATACCAAACATTCCTAAGTTAGAAATCGTAAAGGTGTTGCCCGTCATTTCGTCTGGTGTCAACTTACGGTCTCTTGCTTTTCCTGCCAAGGAACGAATTTCAGTAGCAATCTGAGAAAGCGCCTTGGTGTCTGCACCACGTACTACTGGTACCACCAAACCTTCATCCATTGCTACGGCTACTCCGATATTTACATAGTTATAATAACGGATGCGATCGCCCAACCAAGAAGCATTAATTGTTTTGTGCTCAGTCAAAGCTTTTGCTGTTGCTTTTACAACAAAATCGTTGAAGGAAATTTTAGTGTCCGTCAACTCTTTGACTTGCTTGCGTGTTGCAATCAATTTGTCCATACAAATTTCCATCGTCAAGTAGAAGTGTGGAGCAGAGAACTTGCTCTCTCCCAAACGACGCGCAATTACCTTACGCATTTGACTAGCAGGAACGTCCTCATAATCACCTTCTGCCTCTGGTACAGCGACTGGTGCAGTGGTAGGAGCAGCAGCAACTGGTGCAGCAGCTTGTTGTTCCATATATGTTTCAATATCTCTTTTTACTACACGTCCGTCATCGCCTGAGCCTTTTACTAAGGCTAGATCAATGCCTTCTTCTTTTGCCATTGCTTTTGCCAATGGAGAAGCTTTTATACGATCGCCTTCTGTAGCAGTAGTTTCTTGTGCCAGTGGAGCAGTGATGGTTTCCAATACTTCAGTAGAAGGTGTTTCCTCTGTTGGAGTTTCTGCTACGGCATCGTTAGCAGCATCGCCACTAATCAATGCTTGGTAATCTTCTCCTTCGTTTCCAATTACTGCAATTACAGCATCCACAGGAACAGCATTCCCTTCTTCAACACCGATGTACAAAAGTACGCCATCAAAGAAGCTCTGGAATTCCATTACGGCTTTGTCTGTTTCAATTTCAGCAAGCAATTCACCTGCTTCAACAGCGTCGCCAACTTTTTTGTGCCAAGCTACTAGTGTTCCCTCTTCCATGGTATCACTAAGTGCAGGCATATGTACAACATTTGCCATTGTAGTTGTCTTTTTTTGGTAGTTTTTGTTAGTTGTTTTTGCGTGTTCCGATCCATTTTGGTTGGGTACAACCTAAAATTAAACCGTAATCACGGATAAAGATAAGAATGATTCTGTAATGTTATAAAATTGAATAACTTTATTTAGCGTTATTACAATAGTGAAGTTATCAATGTACTTTTTTTTGAATCATACAAACGCCTTATAATGTCTTTAAAAACTTGTTTATTTTTATTGGGAAGTCTCTTTTTAATCGCTTGTGAATCGCCTGTTAGTTACACCATGGAACAACTAGAAAACAATCGTCACAATACGCTAAACATTCCTGCCAATGGACAGATCACTGACCATGATTTTCGTCAACTTTTGGATGAATTGAAAAATTTAAACAACGAAGAACTAACGGCTATTTTGACGAGTAATAACCTAGAGTTGAATCGTGCTTCTTTTTGTTTTTATAATATGGCGAACAACTATGCACGAGAGAAGAATTTGGAAAAGTCGATGTACTACCATCAGTTGGCTGCACACGATTATATCAATCCTCAATCGTTATTAAAATTAGCCGAATGGAATTTTTTCAAAGAAAAAGACTTTGCCAAAGCTTATGAATACCTCCACCAATCGCTAGAAGTTACGGTAGAAATTACAGGCAACAATCGCAGCCACCCTGTTGCAAACAACGGCAAAGACAAAGCACAGTATATGCTAGAAGAACTAGAGCGTATGGCGGCATCTGGCGCTTTTGACCGTACTGCTATTCGCCAAAAACTCAAAGAAGAATTGCCTCCTTTGCTAAAAAAATATCGCGAGATTTATCAGTTAATCTTACCTGAACAACAAGCTTCATAAGAGTATGTTTTCCGTGAATTTAAACCTACGCCAATGACACCGAACCATGGTGTTTTAGACGCATAAAGGAACGTTCTTAGGATTGAAATTGTACTAATTTTTAGTTTGATGATACAATGAATTGGAATTAGTATTTCCTCTTTAAGTTTTCAAACTACCATATCAGCAATTTAAATAAATCCTAAAACAGAACTTGGAAAAGCACTTGATTTTTCCACTTTTGGAGCGGCTCAAAAACACCAATGGAACATCAACCCTCAAAGTTTTATTTGGGAAGGATAAAATGGACTGAATAACAGATTATTTGATCTGCCAATTTGAAGATGAATCTATGGAAACATTCTATAGCTCTTCGAATTGGCACTTTTTTTTAAATGCTACAAAAGCATTCATTTAGTGGTAATACGCTTAAAAAGCGACGTATAGGCAACACACATTGATAAATCACAATTTTTATTTTAAAAATTCCATCAAAAATGCCAAACATTTACAAAAAGAACGTCAACGAGTTGACCACTAGTGAAAAAGCACAGATCAAAGCACTAATTCAGCGTTATTATCCGAACACAGACGATAGCTTTATTAATAATCGCCTAGCCGATTATTGCGACTTTGATATTGTTATGTTTAGTAATAATGCTGATGAAATTCTTGGTGTCAGTTATTATAAAACCAATTACCTCAAAACACCTTTTCATAGACAAAAAATTCCTGTTGTTAATTTTGGGATGGTTGCCAAAAAGCAAGGCTACAAAGGCAATGTTGTTTGGCGTGCAGGAAACTGGTATTTGCAACGAATGATTAGTTACATTTATCCACTCAAAAAGAATATGGGCGTTGCTTGTTTGCAAAACCCTAAAGCTTTTTATCAATTTGCTAAACATCATACCTTACATTATCCCAATCCTCACCAACCCAATATTGATAATCAATTTGCCATCAATTATCTCAACTACTACTTCAAAGACATTTGCCAACTAGACAAACAAGTCAATGCCCAATTTGTTACAACCTACCACAATATCTCTGAGAAAGAAGATGTAACCGACGACTGGAATACACTTTATAAATCAACCGATGAAGCGATTAATAATTATTGCTTTGATGTTGGGATTTTCATCATTGAGAATGGTAGAATCTATAAAACCAACAAATCCATTGTCATGTTGGGCTACCGAAATGTATTCGATTGGAGACATTTTTTTCCTCACAAAAGGCAACAAAATCACCTTAAATTAAACCGCCCGATTACTTAAACAACGAACCATTTCTGTTTTCTTAATCACATATTTTTTTCCTCAGAGTATGTTTAAATTTTATGTTCTTTAAAGCGAAGAGCTTTTGTAAACATAGAATGCTTTTGCAAAAAACAAAGCTCTTTTTGAGTTTAACTGATTTACAAATCAGCGATTTACAGATTGTAAGATAAAATTTAAATATACGCTTATAACAACAAATCAAACATTTATAACAAATAAACTACCGCTCATAACATATAAATGCTTTTTAGATTTATTTGATCTAAGTTTGTTATGTCTTCCTAGTAAAGATTTTAATTCTACATCCTAGTCAATAACAGTTCGTTGATTACTTCGCATTGCTCGTGATCGCTACGCTTTAGTTCTTTGTTTCCTGCAAAAAAAACAAAAAACACAAGCTACATTCAATTAATAATCAGTCGAATATAATTTTTCAACGAACTAGTGAGTCAAACTAGGAATAAGAAAACACATCTGATACAACGACAAAAGCAAAATCATTTCATTAACACAATAATTTTAATCTAATGAGCGACCAACCAAAAAATACCAACCTGAAAGAACATGATCTAGTAGAGCTTCCTGGATTCTCATGTTTAGGTTCTGGATATGACATCTTTGGCGATTATGCAGCTCCTGATAGCCTGCAAAAACAAGTCTTTGACCTAACCCCTTTTTTAGCAGACAAAGAAAAGGACATTACATCCTTTAATGGAAGAAATTACAGATTTCCCGATACAAAGCCAGGGCTTTTTAACATTAAAAAGCTAGTAAAACATGTATTTCAGGCTGCCGCAGGCAAAAACATCCATACCTTCAAAGAAGATATGAGTATTTCCTTACACGGTGACGGTGTTCTTGAAGCATTTACAGGCTCCCTCTCAATCAGCAACGATAGTTCTGTTTACAAACGAACGTCCTTCGCTTATTCTGTAGCCTATTGCTTGGATAAGAATTATAGCATTAGTGTTGACTTCTACACTAGTGACACGCCAGAAGATGATAAAGTACAAGCAAGTCCTTATCTAGTCGATTTATTCAAAGAGCGAATGGATCGAGCCCAAACAGTACAAGATGGTTTGGAAATCATGAAAGAATATGGAACCCATGTGGTCGTCAAACTATTCGTTGGCAAGCGAAGCGTCCAATATGCTTCTACACGCGAGAGTTTATACAAAAAGACCAATGATTTCAAACTACTGGCAAAGGCCTCGCTTGCTGAAACGCTTAACCTAGAGTTTGACTACCAAGACAAACAAGCTGTAGAAGATTTTAAATCAGAATCGCAGATTAAAGTTAGAAGATACGGTACGGATACCCAAAATACTATGGTAGGGTTTCCTGCCTCAAAATCACTAATCCCGCTTTGGAAAATCTACAAAGACAACAATGCTTGTATTTCGACAGCTTTTTATCGCTTAAAGAAAACCTATAAATTTATTACTTCCCTGATTGGTAGAAATGAAAAAATTGTCACTGGCATTGATTTTAGTTACGATCCTTATAAATTGAGAGAGCGAGGATATGATGTTTTCAAAAAAGATGGTTCTGCTGCCGATTTGCGTGAAAATTTAGGTGGAGAGTACATTTATATGGGGACAAAAAAGAGTAGTGTACTGGAAGTCTTACAAGGGGCAAAGCCTGTCGTTAAGATTATCAAAACTATTTCTGACAGTTCACATCCCAAACATATAGAAGACTACACACCTATTCATTGCGACTTTTTGCAATCGGTTAGTTATTCTTATGAATTCACCTACTACAAACAAATAGACTTATCGATGTCCGACGAATTGACCGATTTATTAAAAATTGGTCTTAGCGGCAACTATGACAGTATTAGAGAACAAGCCTTTATCTTTGCCGAAGATGATGACAAATTCGATGCTATTGAGAAAGGACTGAGTACGCTAGAAGCGCTAGAAGAAAAAGAAAAACAAACATACAGTGACTTTGTTTTTTCTTCTCAAGATGCCTTTCTGTCTATGCAATATATTGAACATATTTGCAACCCATATAGCGTCGAACATTATACCTCTAGAGGATATAAAATTATTAGTGACAATTTAGTCCATTCAGGAATGTACGGCAACTATCTATACATTTTAGGAAAACCCACAGATGCGAACGTCTAAGTCACCTTAGATTTGTTCTAAAACACAAAAAGTTATCAGGTTTGATTACCTGATAACTTTCTATTTTTATTCTCTAGATTGGATAAAAAAAACAACTACAAGTCTATAAGCCGAATCCTGTACTTCCTAAGAAGCCTCTATCATTTATCTAGGCTTACCGTCACCAGTAAGCTCTATCTGCCTACCCTCCAGCTAAAGCGAGCAACCCTATGCTGCCGAAGCAGCGTGCTGGTATACATGGCATTTCAACTCGCAAGGTTTATCCGTCTCGATAATTACTTATCGACACCGTGCGCTCTTACCGCACGTTTTCACCCTTACCCCAGTCAACTGAGGCGGTAATTTTCTGCGACACTCTCTGTATTCCCAAAGGAACCCCACCCGTTAGGTGGTGCAATGCTCTGCGTTGTTCGGACTTTCCTCATGCTCAACAGTTGTTGAGCCCGCGATAGAGCAACTTGTAGTTGCAGCTACAAAGGTAGGCTATTTTTGCTAAGTTTTTGCCTTTGCTTTTATTATTTATTGACGACAACCATCTTCGATTGTTTTCAGTTGTTCCTCTGTTATTTTTTCGATGGCTTCTGCTCCTGTTTCATAAGTTGCCGTTATGGTCTTCAAACAACAGTCACAAAAATCGTCTGCTGCTGTTCCATCAATCCCTTCTCCCAATAGTTTTTCTTTGCAATTCTTTTGAAAATGGCGTTTGTGCTGTATTGTCCACGGTTCTTCTCCAGTCGGTTCTGTGCTTGATGAACACGCTACGACTATTGATAAAATTCCAATTGCAACCAGTAAATACTTCATATCATTGTTGGTTTATAGTTTGTGTAATAAGAAGTTCTTTGATAATGATCTTAACAACTTCTAAGTTTCATTCAAAATAAGCCATTTTATTCGATATAAAAAACAACAATAAATAAATAATCACATTAAGGAAAGATTTGTGTCAACTAAGTCTAGAACTATTCTAAATAAAAATTGAATTCAAATAAGCTTAATCATTGGTTGCATAAATGCTGTTGAATAGATATTTTCGTGTCTGAATACTATAAAGTGTGTTGTTTGCTCAATACACTAGAAAATTGTTACTATTTAACATTAAGAACAATAGTTATTATTAAGAATAGAGTGGTATAGCTACAACAGAAATTTACAGCCACAGCATTCATTCCTAGTAATATCTAATATTTAAAACTAAAATTATCATCACAACATGAAGTGGATTATAGACTTTTTACTGTCCTCTCTTGGTAAGAAACTGATTATGTCACTGACTGGATTGTTTCTTTGTTTATTCTTGATAGTACATATGCTAGGGAATTTACAGTTATTCATCCCGTCACCAGAAGGTATGCCTGATGGCTATGTATTTAATATGTATGCCTATACAATGACACACAATCCATTAATCAAGATCATCTCTTATGGCAACTACTTCTTTATTTTGCTACACGCCATTCAAGGAATTTTGATTACTTTTTATAATAGAAAAGCAAAAGGTGGTTCTTATCAAGGAAAAGAGATTTCTGATACTACAGCAAGCATCGCTGCTCGTAACATGAGAAATCTAGGGTTATTGATCCTTGTATTCATTGGCTTGCATATGTGGCAATTTTGGGCACAAATGCACTTCTTTGATATTGACGTAATGGCGGGAGTAACAACTGATAATGGAGACACCGTAAAAGATTTGTACAAAATTGTTAGTGCAGCCTTTTCTGAAGCATGGGTTGTAGTATTCTACTTAATTTCTTTGGGTGGTTTGGCAATGCACCTGTGGCATGGCTTCTGGTCTGCTTTCCAATCAATGGGATTGAACAACAAAAAGTATAGTCCTATTATTAGAATGGCAGCACTAGGTTTTTCTATCCTAGTTCCTCTAGGTTTTGCGACTATGCCAATCTTCTTCTTCGTGAAGAGTTTGAGCTAAATCCTTTATTATATCAAAAATCATTGTTGAATATAAAATTCACGCTATTATATGAGAAAGTTTCAATCGAATATACCAGAAAGCAAAACGCTGGCAAACAAGTGGACGGAATATCGTTCTACTATGCCGCTAGTTGCTCCTAATAATAAACGTAATATAGAAATTATTGTAGTGGGAACAGGGTTGGCAGGCGCTTCGGCAGCTGCAACACTTGGAGAGTTGGGATATAGAGTAAAAGCATTTTGTTTCCACGATAGTCCACGTCGTGCACACAGTATCGCTGCACAGGGTGGAATTAACGCTGCTAAGAACTACCAAAACGATGGTGACTCTGTTTACCGT
>Ga0163111_10003116_pt1 | contig 10634 bp, 8 predicted proteins | sample CRUFie1St18metaG_FD_109645 | JGI IMG/M metagenome (GOLD analysis project Ga0163111, IMG submission 109645) | Marine microbial communities from the Costa Rica Dome - CRUD Field 142mm St18 metaG | ecosystem: Environmental > Aquatic > Marine > Oceanic > Photic zone | place: Costa Rica: the Eastern... | reverse complement strand
TGTCTCACGACAGGAGGTAATATTCCAGGCGATAGGTAATCAGGGTCATATACAAAGTTCATATCTACAGGCACTGGTGCCCAATTTAAAAATTCATCTAAATAGATATAACTATATGCACTTACTGTTTGAGTTATTCTTATAGTAAGTTCAGGTACCTGCATAATCTTTTCTAAATTTTGCTCTACATCTGACCACTCTGTAGGGTATCTGATAAATTTATTTCTGTGTTCCAGGTCGTCAATACTAGGACATACTCTGGCTTCTTTAAATTCTTTCCATAATGGAATTGCTTTGTCTGGCACTTGTGTCATATTAATATTATACCATAATATAATATTTTTACTACGTCCAGATTCAACTAGCCTTTCTAAAAACTTCCAATGTGCTTTTATAAGTGTAGGTTCACCACCATTTATATAAAGTACTTCTAAATTAGGCGCACAATTAAATAAATCTCTATAAAATTCTTCGTCTTCAGGCCACTGAAAATCGTGTTTGTGATCTAGCCAACTGTATCCGTCATTTACGAAGTCCAGGGAATCCACAATTTCTTTATAGTCCTTAACCCACCTTGAACTACTTGCTGGATTACAAGTACGACAGCGGACATTACATACATTACCAAGACGCAACTCAACAAAGCGAAGGTCCAAAGGTATGCTACCGTCCTTACTGGTAAGTCTGGATGCGTAATCGGGGTCAATGTTCTTATAAACCTTGGATTCGTGGATACGTTTGCTCTCAATTCCTTTTCTTTCTTCCTCGTAGCATCTGCTACATGCTTTAGGCTCCACATCATTTAACATCTCCAATCTAATTTGTTTAAAATAATCACTGTTCATATGCTCTGCAATAGTGTGATCATTTAAGTTAAAGAACTGATCCTGTTCTTTACCATAATTTCTTGCTCTATTTTTTCCTGCTGTCATATCAGATATACAGCATGGCGTAACACCGCCGTGAGGGTGCGTACCTAGATGTATCCAAGGCAATGGACAAAATTTATCATCATAAGCACCCATTATATAAATGTTCCTTTTTCTATTGAACTATACATAGGGTCTTTTTGTGCCCTGCTGTATAGTAAATCATAATCAAAATCTTCTTTAACAATTTCCCATAATTCAGGAAATACTTGTCTAAAATCTTCTTTTCTGTATTCATCTCCTGCAACAACTTGTTTTCTAAACATATTCCAACGTACTGCAATCTCGCCTTCTATTGTATGGCCTTCTTCTAAAGATCCATAAGGTCTTATTACATCTTTTTGTAAAGCAGTTGCATGTTTTATAATACCTTTTATATCTCCTAACAATTCAGTAGGAAATTTATTTTCTTTCAATCCACGTTGCAAACTTTCAACAGATTTTTCTTTCATGTGATCTGGTAAAACATTAGGATTAAACCAACTTGGTAAATTTGCTATATTATGAAAGATGTCAAATAAAGGCCATCGCTTTGCAAACTCTACATGAAATTCTAACAAATACATTAAGTTTAATATTGTAACTGTATTTGTTACACCTACATGAATTTTTCCTTCTTCTCTCCATTTGTGTATCTTATCTAAATTTTGTTCTACTTTGTCCCATTTACCTGGAAATCTTAAATATTCAAATCTTTTTCCTATACCATCTATACTAACATTGAAAGAAACATTTTTAAAATTTTCAACAATACTATCTAAAAATTCTCCTCCCGCCTGTGTTCCATTTGTACTAAAATTAATTTCAATATCTTTTGCTAAATTTCTATCAATTAGTTTACCTGCAAAATCTTTAAACTCTTTCATGTACAATGGTTCTCCGCCCATAATTTCTAAATTTTTTATGTGCGGAATCCAATCGTCCATCTGAGTCCAAAATTTAGACCTTTCCTGATCTCCCATAGGTACTTGTACCATTTCCTTAAAATATGGAAGTCCTCTTGCATTTGCCTCTTTTACCCATTTACTACTGTAATTTGGATTACAACTTCTGCATTTTAAATTACAAGTTGTACTTAAAATAAGTTGCATGTCTTGAGGCATGTCAGGCTCTATAGAATAATCTATAGGATCGAGCCTCCAAGAGGAATATTCATTGTAAATTTGTCTTTTAGATCTTTTTCCGTTATCTTCTTCTCTCCAACAAGGTTCACAATTATCTGGTAATTTACCTTCTCTAATTTCCTGCCTTATCTTTTTGTAGTAGTTGCTGTGAAAAATATCTCTAACTGACGTTGAACCTAGTGTGAAATCTTCACCATTGTCGTCTTTTACTCGCTCTTTAGCAATACAACATGTTCTTACATGTCCTAATGGTTCGTTGCTCAGATGCGACCATAATAAACTGCAATATCTAGGTTCTGCCATTTTATCTCATAGACTCTTTACGAGTATTTCCATAATGTACTACTTTTACACCCATTATATGTGGTGTTTTTCTCCAAGGATCAATAACAATACTGTTTGGTGCAAAATTTAATTCTGTACCATTACCTGTTGAAATAAGTGCAGTATCACAATCTGTTACATTGTGTTCGCCATTATACCAACCAGGTACTGTATCCAACTGATCACCATATGTAATACTAGGATTATGTGCTAATAAATATACCGCTGGTTTATCTAAAACTTCTTGTGGAGGTAAATCTCCTGTTTTTTCATCGTAGTAGTATAGTTCGTGACCCATACGATCTATGTAATGTCCCACTAACATACTACTTGAACCTGCTTCATATTCTACTAAAGGCTTATATGCTTTACCCACAATTATTATAGGCAATGAATTTACCATAGTTTTTGTTGTAGGGTGGTAATCTCCACCTGCATATTCGCTTAATTTTTTAGCCATATTTTCTGCTTGTACTTCTCTACTTAACATTACAGCATCAAACAAGTCGTATCCTAAATCCAATTCTTCTGCCATCCAGCGAAGTGCGATATTATCTCGGGGGTGACATGCACCTCCATCGCCCATGCCCGGCTTCATATAACCTGGACCCATAATACGTCTATCTGATGTTGCAAGTGCATCACAAACAACTTCTGCGTTTATGTTGCCTTGTTTTTCTGCAACGTCCTGTATCATATTTACTAAAGATACTTTGGCAGAAATAAACGTGTTATAAAAAACTTTTATACACTCTGTTTCGTCCCAAGTACCTATAATATATCTAGGATCGTTTTGCATTATTGTTTTGTAGAAGTCTACAAGTTGTTTTGCATCACCTGTTTCACTTCCATCTTCTGTTCCAATCATTACCATTTCTGGATTAACCATATCCCATTTTACTGTGCCCATAGCAATTAAGTATGGATTGTAAACGAATCTGGCATTTGGAATTAAATCAATGAATTCTCGTCTGGTTGTACCAGGCAAGACTGTTGATATAAGGACTACTAATTGGTCTTTTGTTGCAACCGCATTTACCTCTGAAAGTACTTGCTTAACTAAACCGTAGTCAAAGTCCTTATTTGGTAAATGGCTGGTTGGTGCTTTTCCATCATACTGCGGGTCGTGTGGTGTAGGTACAGCAATAAAAACAATATCTTGTCCTACTACTGCTCCTTCCAATGTGTCGCTCATTGTAAAGTTTTCAGGCTCTACAGGATTAACATCATACCCAACAACATCATGTACTTCAGCGACCATCTCGGCACAGGCTTGTCCTAACTTACCTACACCGATAAATCCGACTGAGGCCATCTTTATCTCCTGTTGTGTTAATATGTGTGTAATATAACAAAGTCATATTACTACACTATTTATCGAGTCTTTTTGGGGGTTTTTATTGCTTGTGGTATATTATCGCTGATTGTGTTTTCGATCTACTCTCATCCACCAATCGTATAATTCATTATCTTGCTTATAGATATCTTCTATACGCAATTTTTCATCTGGTCTGATATTTGCAATTTGATCTTGCCAATTTCTACCCTTAAAAAAGGCATCTTCTGCCTCTTCGGGCCATTGCTCCTGAAAAGTAGGCGATTGCTTCATGCCTTCTAATTCTCTAATTAATGTTTGTTGCTTATGTGTGGCTCTAGGCCTTATATATTCTAACACATCATCTATTATTCTGTCAAGTATATGTCTAGGCCATGCCATAGCACTCATTACAATATCTGGATGAAATGCAAACATACGTTTTGTTTCTATTTTTACATCTAACTCAATAGCATAGTCAAAAAAGTTTTTTAGATCAAATATACCTGGGCCTGTAAGTGTTAAATCCATTAACATTTTATCATTACCGCCAGGTAATGCTACTCCTTCTCTGAAGTTTTTATCCCATTGTTCCCAATTAAGTCCTGTCCTTATGTATTCGCCTATTTCTCCTGTGCCATCTATACTTGCACACATAGTCCAGTCTTTTGCCTGTGGTAACCAATCATACAAATAATGATCTCCAAAACGTACACGACTTAAATTACTGTTATACCTTAAATGTACTTTATTAAGATTATTATCTTTTGCTAATCTATCCATGCTACGCCAATGTATATCATACATTAATGGTTCCCCACCTACCCAATATATTTCTTCTACTATACCTCTACAAATGGCGTCCCAAAATTCTTCTTCAACTACTTCTTTCTGAAATTTCTGGATAATCTTCTTATTCTCGGGGACCATGAAAGGTTGGTTTTCCGGACTCCAAAGATTATGTTTTCTTTTCTCTCCTTCCCAAGCAGACGAGAGAGGTTCGCCACACATACGACACTTAAAATTACACAGGTTACTGACCCTGTAATCAAAAGAAATTGGTTCCATATTAGTATATCCATTTTCGTCTGTCTCCTCAAAACACTTGTCTATATATTTTTCAAATAAAAATCCAGTAAACCATTGCCTATATGTACTTTGACTTAAAATACTATCATTACATACAGCACATTGTGGTATTTCTTCTCCTGCCATAAGTTTTTTTCTTATGTCCATCATATATGGACTATTCCAATGTTCCTTTAAAGTAACTGGTTTATAGTCAGCAATAGTTCCAACTTCTTTATATTTTCCTGTACTTTTATCATTACTAGCATCTATATATTGTCTTTGCATCATATGATCTTCTCTACTAGCACAGCACATACGCCTTTCTGACTGCGGAGAAATATAGGTATGGGTCCAAGGTGCTGTACAAAACACCTTGTTTTCTGAATCCGGACTCATTTGTCCATGTTCCCATTTTGGCTTTACTTTAGCCATTTGCTATCTCTAATTGATTCATATTTACAAAAAAGTCATAAAATTTTTGATGACTTAATACTGCAGGATTATAATCGTCTACATCTCCTAAATATTTTTCTATATACTCTATATTTTTTAAAACTACTGCACAGTCAGGATATATTTCCTCACATCTTCCCTCAAATCCACAATTTGCATCTGGAAATAATTTTTTTAAAGTATCTAATCTGTTTAAATTTAATTCTTCTACTTGAGGAGGAAACTTAATTGTTGTATGATATAAAAATAAATTTTCTCTTCTAACACTTTTACTAGGATACATGTTGTAAAGTTTTTCAATATTTTCATTACTGCCGCAATACCTTAAAGTTTTAAAATTATTGTAACAATATTCAACTAAATCCAAATCATTTTGAGAGTCAAAATGTATTTTAATGTCCTTGCAGTCTGTATTTTCTAATACCCAAGCACCTGCTGTTGTGTCTGTTACGCACCATATTACTGGAATGCCTATTTGCTTTGTAAGTTCATTAAATTTTCTTATATTTAATTCATCTATTTCACTTTTATTTGCAACCTCTATGTAAGGTAATTCTCCCCATTTACTTTCTATGGCCAAATATCTTTTTTGTTTTGGTATAATTAAATCTGGTGTAGATTTTGTCATTACAATAGCATCTGCATTACATTGTGCGGCCGCAACTACTCTGGATTTGATACATTCCCAATCGTTTTCGTGTCCTACACCTATATTTGCAAAAAGATTAATCATCAACTGCTCCGCCTAAACCATCTGTTTCTGTGTCCCAACCTATACTACTACCTGATTTATTAATTTTTTCATCATCAGCATATTTTTCATCATCATAATCGTCCTGACTTTCGCCTGTGTTACGATTACGCATTTTCATTTCAACAACTTTTACTTCGCCATCTTCTGTTACAACACGTTTAGCATATAGTCCGCCTTTTACACCTGCTGTTTTAGGTGCTTGTATGTCTTGTTCATTACTATCAAAATTTTGTAACTTTATACTGTCATAAAATTCTACAAGTCTTGGAAAAGTTTCTCTAAAATTTAATCCACGTCTTGCATCATATTGTTCATAAAATAATTTAAAGTCATGTTCTAGCAGTTCTCTATCTGCTGTATTCCTGTGAGGAGTTTTTACAACGTCTAAATATTCTATTAATCTGCTTACCTGATCCTGCTCCCAAGGTTGCACTAAAAGTTGTCCACTAGAATCTTTTTCCTGTTTTCTTCTAACCTTTTGCAACCATGTATAAACCTCATCGTGATATTTTGCACGTAGATTATCAGGTAATGTTAAGGGTGACTGGAAACTAGGGAAACGTAAAATGTTACAGGTAAATCCAGGACGATTATGACCGTATTTACGTTTCATCTCTAGCATCCAGTCGAAAAAATCAACAATGGTATCAAGGCATAATGCGTTGATAGTCATCATCATATGTAATCCTTCTATGTTTGCTTCACTACAAACTTTTTCAAATGCTCTTGTCCATTTATTCCAATCCAAGCCATCTCTAATGTACTCTGCTTGAGGTCCATATGCTTCACAACTTGTATATAAATGGAATCTGTTTATGTTTTGTGTGCCTGCAATCATTTTATCTAACAGGCTGTCTTTAGCCATTAAGTTACTGTTAATTGCAAATCTCATGTTGTCTTTATTAGGTTCATCTGTAGTTTCGAACCAATCAAATAATTGATATATGTCTGGAGTCATAAGTGGCTCTCCACCTGTAACTCTAATCTCTTCTAGTTCCGTGCTTAGTTCCGGCCACCATCTCCAAAAAGCATCAACATATGGATTAAATTGGTCTTGATCAAATGGTTCGGCATAGGGGGCATCATCTATAAAGTGTCCACGTGCATCTGATTTTATACCTTGGTATCCTCCATTTACTCTAATGTCTTTTACCCATGTGGAGGAAAATGCAGGATTACAGTAACTACATGCTAGTTGGCATGTTCTGTTGAATGCAATCTCTAATGTTTTTAAGTTTACATCAAACTGCGGGTCTAATGTTGCCGCGGTATGTAAATCTTCATCCTCATATATTACTGTTTTGTAAACTCTATCACTTACAGGCTCATTACCATCTGCGTCTTTGCCCATGTCTTCAATCTTCCAACAGTACTCACACTCTTTAGGTCTTGTGCCTTCTTGCATCATTTGACGCATTTTCTTTTTGTGTCTACTATTATGGATAGCACTAGGATTTGTTTTTATTTCTTCTAGATCTATCTGGTGTGCTGGAGGGTGATGGCAACTCGTAGTACCGCCATGCCCTAACCATATAGTAGCATTGTACCACTTTGCTCCACAGAAACTTTCAGAAACAGGATCTATCATCCTTTTCTTATATTCTCTATGACTTTCTCCTTGCTTTCTTCCCATTAAGATTCCTCTTTTGGATACCCCTCGTACCAGTCTTCTACTGTACTGGCTCTGAATCCTCTCCAAGCATTTTTATCTAAAGACCAAACAGCAAACTCATCATTATTAACATTTTGATTCATTGACTCTGGTACTTTACCATTACTTAACTTGTTATTTAACGTACATGGCATAATTCTCAACTCTTGTGTATCTATTTTTCTAAATTCTACTGTAACTACGCCTTTCTTTGCTAATTCTAAAAATTTTTTACTATCTTTCATACTATACTAATGCTTCTGCTTCTTTACAAATTTCCCACCAATCTTCCATTTCAGGAAACGTTTTAAGGAAATCTGTATCTCTTCTAATATCATGCTGGGTAAAAAATTTGTAAAAGTTTGCTCTTGCCTTTAGCAATTCGTCTTTGTCCATATTTTTTCCAGCCTTCATCCATTCTAAATTTCTTCTTACTTTATCTATTTCAAAATCTTTAAATCCCCTATAGTCTATATTTACTTCGTCTGCCCTATTTAGTTCCATATATGCTATTGCTTCTTCTAAATAACTCTGATAGTAATCAGGCATTATTTGTATGCATTGCCATAATGGTGCTCTAAGCAGTGGTATATCAAACCATATTCTTTGTTTAGGTTTTACTTCATAGTCATCATGCTTATGTCCGCCATTATCAGGAACAGGAATATATTTTGTACCTTGTCTATCCTTTGCATATCTGTCTCTAAGATCTAAAATCCATTGCAAGTATTCCTTTAAACTTGTTAAACTTAGTACGTTAAATGTATTAATAAATGTAATTGTACTATGAGTTGTATCTTCTAAAATTCTGTTTACATTTTTATCTAACATTTTAAAGTCCATACCATTACGCATATACTCTGCTTGAGGTCCATAGCCGTCACATGATACAAATGTTGCAAAGTTCTTACATGCTGGTGCTACATACCAGTTGTTCCCAGAGTTTGGATTAAACTTTTCTGGGTCTTCCCAAATTTGTATCTCTTCTAATCTTTGTAGCGATTCTATAAACATGTCCATTAGTTTTGGCTTAGGTGGACACATGTTTGATGTAACAGATATTTCAAGCCAGGCATTAGGATTTTTGTACACATAGTCTAGTACTTTAAATGTGTTACTATCCATTAATGGCTCGCCACCCGTCATACGAAAAACTTCTATAGTTTTATAAAGATCAGGCCACCATTTCCAAAATGCAGTTACATAAGGATTTTCATCTTGTTTTATTTTTAGTGGCATAAGTCCAGCATTAGTTAGACTTTCTAAATTATTATGCTCTCCCTGTATTATGTTATAAGGACCGTGTTGTTTTATTTCTTTTTGCCAACTATTACTTAAATGTGGTGAGCAATAACTACATTTTAAATTACATGCTTGGTTAAAATTTACTTCTACATATCTTGGATTAATATTTCCGTCCCAACCTGCCTGTTTAATTTCTTCTCTGGCATTTTGAGCCCAATACTCTCCACTACGATATACACGATCACTTCTACCACCTACATCTTCTATACGCCAACAATAACTGCAACCTTCAGGTCTTTTACCTTCAAGCATCATCTTACGTTGCTCTTTCTTTTCTTTTGTATTGTGTAATGCTGTAGGATTTTCTGCTAGTTCATCTAAATTAACTTTATGTGTTGGAGGATGGTAACAACTATGGGTCATACCATTATGCAAATGCATGGATACTTGGCTCCATTTTGCATAGCACATAGTTGGACTTATAGAGTCTAATTGCTCTTTGGCCTTGTCTGCGGCCTGATCATAATTACTCATTCATTACTGTATTAACCCTTTTTCCAGTAATTCTTGTATTTGTTTCTCTCTAATCATTACACCCCAACGTCTTGGATTTACATAAGTTTTTTTAAAAAACTTACACATTTTTTCGTTAGGGTCAAATAACATCATATCATTTATACCTTCATTTAGCCTAGCACCTAAATCTTGCACAGCAATATAAAGCATTTCAGGATTCCATGTTACTTTAGTATATTTACAAACTTCCTCTCCTGGAAAACGAGGCAATATATCCTCATTAAAAAACTTTTTAAACCAATCATAATCAGAAATTAAGTTGGTATCCCAATCACTTAACACAGTCATATCACAGCCAAGCCTTGATCCGTAAATGGCCCATAAGCCATTTTCTACATCTGTTCCTATGTTACACCAGGTTTGCAGTCTGTTGTAGTTTTGCCACCATATTTTTTGGCTAAATTCGTCTGCACGAACTTTTACACCTTGATCCAAACTCATCTTAACACCTTCTCTAAAACCTGCTCTAAAGGCTTGGAATGGCGATGCAGTTTGGTGTACTTCACTAAAGGTATCGTTCAGTTGTATGTAGTTAAGTTTCCAACAAAACTCCATACCCTCGCCATCATCTGCCGCTTCATGAGTTTTCATATCTAGTACATATTGTGTAGGCCAGCATTTAAGTCCACCATTACCATACACTAAACCATTTAAAATATTTTTAGCATTCCAACTAAACACACTCTCAGAAATATTATTTCCATCATGATCCTGATCTGGTACATCCAATACTTGTTCGAAAAAATCGTCCATAACAATATTGTCGCCGTCCACAGTAATAAAGCGGTCAGTTTCTGATTGTCTAGCCGCCGTTTTATGTGCTTCGTCGAAGCCTTTTACACCGTGTACACGTTTTGCCCAGGGTACTTTGTTTAGTAAATCTGCCCAATGCTCTTCGCAGTTGGGTTCATCATATGAAATATAGAATATGTCTAATTCTGTAACATCGATCTTTGCCATTCTGTCGTCCTGTGTTTGTATTTTTATCTACACACATATTTATCGAATGTTTTAATAGTATATATACTACATTGATCTAGTTTTTTAGATATATTTTTTGTAATTTTTCCTTTTTGTAACAATTCAGATAGTGTAATATTTAAACTGCTAACCATAAAATGTGGATCGCTTTCGCTAGTAAAGTAAAATTTTAATAATTTTTTTCCATTTGCTACAGCAAGATTTGTTTCTA
>Ga0163111_10003115_pt1 | contig 10634 bp, 8 predicted proteins | sample CRUFie1St18metaG_FD_109645 | JGI IMG/M metagenome (GOLD analysis project Ga0163111, IMG submission 109645) | Marine microbial communities from the Costa Rica Dome - CRUD Field 142mm St18 metaG | ecosystem: Environmental > Aquatic > Marine > Oceanic > Photic zone | place: Costa Rica: the Eastern... | reverse complement strand
GAATATTCTGTGCCTGAGGCAATTCTGAAGTTAAGACAAGGTGTAGGAAGATTGATTCGATCGGCTTCTGATAAAGGGTTCGTTGTAATTTTGGACAATAGAGTTCTTAAGATGAAATATGGTAAAGCTTTTATTAGAGCTTTGCCTCCAGCTCCAGTTGAAATAATCGATAGTTCAGATATTAGTCAACTGGACTGAGTTTTATTTAATAGCTTGTGTAAATTCCGTTAATTTCCATTGCCCATCAACTTTGGACGAACCCATCGCGGCGTAATTTAAAATTGATCCACTTTGTGCGGCTATTAACCGTGATGCTTTTCCATATTTTCCCATGCCCATAATGGAAATATTTTGGTCTTTACTGTTTTCTAATAAAGTTAATAGGTTTACTAGTTCACTTATAGTATTTGTAGTTGTGGCAAATTTGATTGCATCAGCTTCCATAATTAGCGATTCTTTAATTTTTGATCTTAGCTCTGCTGGTGTCGGAGTGGTCTTAAAATTATGATAAGAAAGAATAACTTTGAGGTCATTTTTTTTTGCTTGAGAAATAATTTTGAGCATGGAATCTGCTTCTGCTAATTCGATATCGATTGCTGAGGCGTAACACAAGAGAGGTTCTAATATACTGTGCCTTTTTATGGGATCTTGAATTTGATTTTGCCCCCCCTCGTCTGGGTGTCGGCACGTTAATAATAAGGGATGCCGAATTCTAGAGATCTTATTTTTAAGATTAGGCTCTTTGATAAGTTGATCTAATCTAATCTCAACAACATCAAACGATGACGTCTCTTTAGTTTTACAGATTTCGTCTAACGATTGGCTGTCGGTTATAGAAACAACTATATTAGTCTTGTTTAAGAAAATTGACTTTTCCATTATTGCATATTTTGTAGTATTATTTTATACTCAATATTGCAGCATTGTATATAAACTCCACAACTTCAATAACCATCAATGCTTGGCAGGAAACAAGAAATTGACCTTAAGCTTAATCAGTTTGTAGATGGGCTCATAATAGCTTTTGCTTTTTGGGTCTCTCATAAATTGAGATTTGATAATTTTGGAGGAATTTGGCCTAAAGAAGTAAAGATACCAGAATTTGGGGATTTCTTGTGGTTGTTGTATATAACTGTTCCATTTACTCCTCTAGTTTTAGAGCTCAATGGTTACTACAATAATATTTTACAGAAGACAGCTCTACAATCTATAAAACAATACGCGAAAGCATTAGTTCTAATAGGTGTAATTATTGGAGGGTGTGTAGTTTTTTTTAAATGGGGAGCTCAGAGTAGAGGGGTTTTAGTCTTATTGGTCTTTGTCGGTGGAGGTATGTTGTTAGGCAAAGAGATTCTTGTTAAAAAGTACATTAGGGCAAAAGTTAATTCAGGTAATTGGTATGAAGATGTTTTACTTGTAGGAGATACTGATGGAATAAAAGATTATAAATCTAAAATTGAGAAACTTGCATCGACTGGGGTGAGAATTGTTGAAGAGGTTGATTTACAGAGTTCGGAAAGCGGATGCGTTAGAGGGTTGCTTCATAAGCATTCTATTCAAAGAGTTTTTCTCGCTGCTAAGAATATAAGTTTTGAAAAAGTGCAGGCTGCAGTTACAGAATGTGAGGTGGAGGGTGTAGAAGTTTGGTTGCAAGCCGATTTTATTAAGACAACTATTGCGAGACCTAGCCTTGATGCTTTTGAGGGAAACCTTATGATGGTTTTTAGAAGTGCACCTGCGGCGACTTGGGCGATTTTGATTAAACGCTTAATGGATCAAGTGCTTGCGTTACTTATCCTTATTGTGACCTTGCCATTATGGATTTTTGCAATAATTGGAATAAAATTAAATTCCTCAGGTGGGCCAGTGTTCTTTGTTCAAAATAGAGGAGGTAAGAATGGGAAACCTTTTAAGATGTATAAATTTAGAACAATGGGAGTTGATGCAGAAGATAGAAAGAAAGAGCTGGTCGATCAAAATGAGATGAGTGGCCCTGTTTTCAAAATCGAAAGAGATCCGCGAATTTTCCCTTTTGGAGTTTTTCTGCGCAAGTGGAGTATAGATGAACTGCCGCAATTAATTAACGTTATATTTGGAAGCATGAGTCTTGTAGGTCCTAGGCCTCTTCCAGTTGAAGAAGTTGCAGCTATTCAGGAATCTGCTCAAAGGAGAAGGTTGAGTGTAAAGCCTGGAATAACATGTATTTGGCAAATATCCGGAAGGAATGATATCAGTAATTTTGACGATTGGGTGAAGTTAGACCTTGAATACATAGATAATTGGTCGCTTTACTTAGATATTAAAATACTGTTAAAGACAGTGCCGGCAGTGCTTTTTAGCAAAGGCGCAAAATAATTAAAATCAATATAATTTCCTTAAACTATTGATATTCAGGTAGTTTCTCAATATTTTGATGGCGTGGGACTTAATAAGTTATATCAAAAGATTGGAATGCTTGATTTTCCATTCATATCTTGATTATATTAATGATATCGGCTAATCACTTGATTCCCCACTGTTGCTATACCTTAATCGTTTAAGGTAGTAATTACCCTCACATAAATATATTTCCATTCTATTAATATGAAAAAATCAGCGATCATTTTTAATTGTATACTTCTGATAGTTTTTAACCATAGTGCATTTGCTCAAAAGGCTATGGTTAGCAAGCCAACTGTTGCGTCTGCAAAGAGTCCCGATTTTGAAGTTGGCAGTGGAATTAAGGAGCCCAAAGGTGAAAGAAAAGACTGGTTGCAAATTGAAGTCGCTTTTAGATTAGATTCTACTTCAAGGGACGAGTTTGTTGAGGCTGTTGAAGTGAGGTTTTTTGTTTTGCCTAAATCCGCTCAGCCTAAATACAAAAAGTTATATACTGCAGTAGTTAATCATGTGGACTTACCTAAAGGTGAAACTCTTCGCTCTTGTGTATTTTTATCACCTAACTCTTTAGCTAGAATATATGGTAAAGGGAAAAAACCAAACCCTCGTGATCTGATGGTAGCCGTAGAGCTTCATTCAGGTCAATTAATAGGAGGTGAGGTAACTGATGGGAAATCAAGTAGATGGTGGCAGAAGTCAGATGCCCCAACTGATTCCTCAATGCTCAGGCCTAAAAGTAAGACGCCATTCGCGTATCTTTGGTTCGATAGTTACGCTGAAACAAGAGATTAATTTAGCGTTGTAATTATTTAAAAATTAAAAGTATTTGTTAACATAAAATGGCTGATAAAAAATCGATAGTAACACTCGATATTGGATCTCAAAGAGTAACTCTTGCGAGGTTTAGTAGGCAAAAGGGAAGTTTGGTTTTGCAAGATTATGCTTTCCAAGATTTGGTTGGCGATCCAGCAGCTGATGCAGCAAGATCTTCTCAAGTTTCTCAGGCAGTTGCCGCATTAACTTCACAGCTGCGTCTTCAAGGACAAGATGTTTATTATACTATATCGGGTCACTCTGTGTTCACGCGATTTGTGAGTTTGCCTAGTATAGAGGGATCGAATTTAAGAGAACTGGTAGAATTTGAGGCTCAGCAGAATGTTCCTTTTCCTATAGATGAAGTTACTTGGGACTTTCAGAGGGTTTCTTCAGCTGAGGCTGGAGGAGAAGTCGAAGTGTTGTTAGTGGCGATCAAAAATGACGCTATTGATGATATAAATGAATCAGTAGAAAGTGCTAAGCTTATTGGCAGGGGAGTGGATGTTGCTCCTGTTGCTTTATGTAATGCCTTCAAGTACAACTATCCTGAGGTTATTGATTCTGGTTCTGTATCAGTTCTTATTGATGTTGGCGCTAGAACTACAGATCTCATATATGTACAGGGAGATAGAGTTTTTACTAGGAGTGTTCCTGTAGGTGGAGCTGCTGTATCTTCTGCTATAGCTAAGGAATTTGATATGAGCTTTGCTGATGCGGAGGAAAGAAAACTGCAAGATGGAATGGTTTCTTTGGGCGGATCTTTCGAAGATCCTGACGACCCTGGTAAAGCAGCAATGGCCAAAGTTATTCGAAACACGATGACAAGACTTCATTCTGAGATCGTGAGAACAACAGGTACATTTCGCCAATCTGGCGGAGGTGCTCCTTCAGTTGCTTATTTGTGTGGTGGTAGTGCAGGTATGCCATATCTTAAGGAATTTCTTGCAGACAAGTTGGCTATCGAGGTTGATTACTTTAATCCTATGTCAAGAGTTCAGGTTAGACCCGAGCTTTCAGAATCAGCGGCTGGAAATGCACATAACATGGGAGAGCTTGTCGGGCTCGCTCTTCGTGATGCTAATCCCAAAAATCTTGAAATAGACCTTGCTCCCAATGATATCCTAAATCGTAGGGATTTGGATAAAAAGAAGCCAATGCTCTATATTGCTGCCGCTCTCTGGATATTAATATTACTTGGAGTTTTTCTGAAGTATAATGGTACTGCTGGGAATGCACGATCAGTAAAGAATAAGCTCACTAATGAAGCCGCAGATCTATCTAAGTATAGTATTGGTATAAAAAGTCAGGAAGAGATCGAGAAAGAAAATTCTGAAATAGCCAATCCTATTGATCTTGCTGTAAAAGGTAGAACTCAGTATGTCGAATTATTTAACGATATAAATGCTTTAATAAAAAATGATAAGGTATGGATTGTTCAAATTGAACCTCTTTTTGCAGGAGCTCCACTCAAAAACACGGCAAAGTTAGGAGAAGAAGATATTAGCAATGCATTTGCTAAACCGAAGTCAAACAAGAAGGGTGCTCCAAATCCTAATGTAATTACTCATCTTAGATTATATGGAATGTATAGAGAGTCATCAGAGCATGTCTTCAACTTTGAAAAGTTGTTAAGCGAGAGTAAAATATTCAAATTTACAGAAAAAGGTGCTTCTGAGACCAGGGAATTACTAGAGAAGGCAGATCTTGATTATGCGGGTAGGGTAAGATGGGATCTCGCTTTGAAAGAGGCAATTTACACAAACAAAGCCGAATAACTCTTAAATTTAAAAATTCAAAATAGAAGCAATGAAGAAGTCAGGTTTTTTACAGGTTTATGTAATAGTTATGGTTATCGCTACACTTGCAGGAGGGTATCTTGTTTGGAGTAGTAAAAGTAAATATGAGAATTCAAAGGAAGCTTTTGATAGTGCAAAATCAGAGGTTAAGGCTCTAAAAAGTTCAGAAATTTACCCAAGCCCCACCCATCTAAAAGAAAAAGAGAAAAAGGTTTCTGAATATGTCGAAGCGGTAACTCAACTCAAGGCAAAGGTTTTAGAAGGCCAGATTCCATTAAAAGATGCTTTTACTGAGCAGAATTTCAGAAAGCTAATGGAAGAAGAAAGTGCAGCCATCGTAGCAATGGCAGAAAAAGAAAAGTTAGTCCTGCCAGAAGAATTTGCTTTCGGAATGGAAGCATACAATAAAGGGAAACAAGTACAACAAGGAGCATTAAGTCGACTTGAATGGGAACTCAATGCCATTAAGAGATTTGTAAATATAGCTGCCATTTCTGGGGTTGATTCTATTGATGATTTCAGTAGGGATGAATTTAAGTTGGAAAACGAGATCGCTAAGAAAGATGAGGAAGAAGAAAATTTATCAAGTTCAAATCGAAGAGGAGGGAGATCAAGTAGTAGAGGGAGATCAAGCAGTAGAGGGAGATCAAATAATACTCCTGTTAATGCTAATCCAATGAAAGCTGCAGGAAAAGTCATGGAGACTTACAGGTTTACTTCAGAAATAACAGCTAGTTACGAGGCTTTAACAGCCCTTTTAAATGGAATTGCCGCAGATAAGAATTATTTCTTATGGCTAAGAAAAATTAGAATTGAAAACGAAAAGCAAACCAGTCCTAGAGAGGGAGAGTTTCAAGGAGGGGAAAAGGTGGAAGGAGCTTTAGCCGACCAGGAAGGTAATGTGCCAACAATAGATGCGCAGGTTTTATTCGGTGACGAAAAAATGAAAGCACGTCTATTTATTGATGCCGTTAGATTCACAGAAGCATTGGAATCAAAGGTTACAACAGGTACTAAAAACGAATCTTAATTTTGCCCACATTGAACATATTTTAGATATTTATATTAATGAAAAAGAACTATCATATTATCGTTTTAGCAGTGGTAATTGCCTTTGGAGCATTTTTGGGATGGATGTGTATTTCTGGTACAGCTGAAGAATTTAATTCAGATATTACCCTTAAGCAGAACAAGAATTTTGGCGACGCAACTGCCTCTTCAATCCAGAATTCTATCGACCACTTATCTAGAGATGTTAAGTGGATTACACCCACTCTTGAAGGGGTTCCTGAAAAACCACTTCCTTTAACTCGGTCTATTCCAATTTGGGTAAAAAATGACGAAGAGATTGATTTGCTAGATCCTTCCTCACCTCAGATTAGTCCTCCGTTAGCAAATTCCTGGGCATTTAAGTATGGGGTTGATGTTGGAAGAAGTGACCTGTTAAGCCTCGATGAGGACAATGATGGATTTACTACTGAAGAGGAGTTTCTAGGAGGTAAGACTGATCCGGGTGATGAAAAAAGTCATCCTCCTTACACAAGTAAGATGGTGCTTTCTGAAATTAAGGAAGATACATACGCTTTAATATTTAGAACAGGAGATAATCCAGATGGTGAATTTGGAGTAAGGGAGGAAGCTACAAGGTACGAAGCCGAACCAGCTAGAGTGCCACCAAGAAGGAAATCTCATTTTTTAAAAATGAATGCGGTTTTCGGTACTCATCCTAGCCATGAAGATCGTTATCAAATTAAAGCTTTTGAGAAAAAGACAAAACCTGGTGGGGCGGGTGGAATACCGACACCGGCTCATTTATTAACTGTTTCTGACAAAAAAAGCGGCTCGGATTTTCAGCTTGAATATAAGGTACCGAAGGTAGAAAAAACCTTTTTTGCTGTCATAGATTTCCAATTACCCGGTAGTGAAAGTCAAATTGGACCTCTTAAAGTTGGCGAATCTTTTGAATTGCCAGTAGAGCCCGGTGTAAAGTATGAGGTAGTGAATCTTGAAGGAACCCTAGAAAATGGGGTAAAATTAAGAAAAACAGGCGCTGAAGGCGCCTCACCAGAGGACATAACTATCTCAGCTGGAAAGTAAAATGGCCAAATACACATTTTTCCCTTTCCAAATGGACTAAATCGCCTCTATAAGTTACGTTTAATCACTGAACAAACCCCTACTACAGAATTTACATTAAAAATTTAATCATGATACCCTCATTTCGCATAAGCAAGTTCCTTAAACCAGGGTTTAGTGTTGCTATTATTTCTGCATCACTGCTCATTAATAATTCCTTTGCTGGACCTGCAGGTGATGCTGCTAGTGATGGCAATAAAAGTGCAGGCGCACCAACTACACTTAGTGATATTGCTGAGCGTGAGATGGTACGTAGATTGCAACGTGTAAAGGATGCAGAGATAGCCCTTGAAGATGGTCAAGCACTAGAAGCTGATAGTGACTTTGATGGAGCTAGGAAAAAATACATGTTTGCTCTTCAAAATATTCCAAGAGCTCCATTAGTTCAGTCTAAGCGGGACAAGGCTACAAAACTTTTTGCTGATGTTAGTGCTAAGCTCGCTCATGAGAGGGCTACCGAAGGTAGGCGTGAAGAGGCCAAAGAGTTATTGGATGCGATATTGGTCGATGAGGTTTCACCAAATCATCAAGAAGCTAAGAAGATATTGGTAAGACTTCAAGATCCAGAGTGGTATAATCACGCTTTGACACCTGAGCATGTTCAGAATGTAGCTGAGGTTGACAGGTTATTAAAAGTTGCCCAAGGATATTTCAGTCTTGGTGATTTTGATAATGCGGAGAAACAGTATGACGCTGTTCTTAGAATTGATCGTTACAACACAGCTGCTCGTCGTGGCCAGGAAGAAGTTGAGAAAGAGCGTCGTGATTACTTGAAGAGCGCCAGATCTCATACGCGTGGTCGACTAATGCGTCAGGTTGACGAAGCGTGGGAGACACAGGTTCCTCTTTTATCTGTAGAAGGTAGAGACATTGGCGGTGGAGGCGATGACTCCACAGGACGTGAATACATTGCTAGAAAATTGCGTGAAACAATCATACCAACTGTTCTATTTGATGAAGCCACAGTAGATGAGGCTATCGAGTTCTTAAGACAAAAGAGTAGGGATCATGATCCATTTGAAACAGATGAAGCTGAAAAAGGTGTAAATATTGTACGCCGTCAAAATGCAGCAGGTCCAGATGGTGCTCTACCAGTCGAAGAACAAACTATAAGCTTACGTTTGACTAATGTTCCTCTTGCTGAAGCCCTAAGATATGTGGCTGAAGGTTCTGGCATGAAGTATAAGATTGAGCCATACACTGTTGTTATTGTTCCATTATGGCAAGGCACTAGTGATCTCTATACAAGAACATTTAGAGTTCCACCAGATTTCTTATCATCCGCTTCAGAGGGTGGTGGTGCAGGTGGTGGAGATGTAGTGGATGATCCATTTGCTACTGGTGGAGACGGTGGAGGAAGCTCTCTTCAGGCAAGAAAAACAGCAAAAGAGATTCTAATGGCACAAGGTATCACTTTTCCTGATGGTGCGAGTGCTTTCTTTAACCCAAGAACATCAACTCTTGTTGCAAGAAATACTCAAAACAATATGGAACTTATCGAAGTTCTAGTTCAGGAATTATTAAAGGCTGTTCAGAACCAAGTATACATAACAACTAAGTTTGTTGAAATAACTCAAACCAACACAGATGAGTTAGGCTTTGATTGGTTAATGGGGCAATTTAATGCGCCAGGAAGTAATCGTATCTTTGCTGGTGGTGGATCAGTAGGAAATCAACGTGGAGGTGCTGTCGAATCAACTGACTTCACTTTTGTGCCACCTGGAGGTGGAGCGACACCAGTTCCTACTGGAAGATTTCCTGTTACTTCAGGACTTAGATTTGGTTTAGATGCAATACAGAGCAATGCAATTGATGGATTGTTACAAGAAAAGCTTCTCACAAGTTCAATATCTCCAGCAATATTCGGCGTAGGTGGAGTTTTAACAGATCCTCAATTCCAAGTTGTAGTTCGTGCCTTAAATCAGAAAAAAGGAGCTGATTTGATGACCGCACCAAGTGTCGTTACAAGATCAGGTCAAAGAGCTAAAATTGAAATTATTCGTGAATTCATCTATCCAACTGAGTACGATCCACCAGAAATTCCACAGGAATTCTTTGGAGGTGGAGTTCAAGGCGGAGGAGGACTTGGTGGACTTGGAGGAGGTCTAGCCGGCCTAGGTGGAGGAGGCGGTGGTGCAGCTGGTGGATTCCCAGTAACACCTGCAAACCCAACATCATTTGAAATGAGACCTGTAGGTGTGACACTTGAGGTTGATCCTGTTGTAGGCCCAGATGGATTTACACTTGAATTGAATATTGCTCCTGAAGTTACTGAGTTTGAAGGATTCGTTAACTACGGTAGTCCAATTTCGACTGGTGCGGTTGATGCTTTAGGTGCTCCAACGACTGTTGTTCTAACCGAAAATAGAATTGAACAACCAGTTTTTTCAACTCGTAAGCTCACTACATCAGTAACTATATGGGATGGCCAAACGGTTGCAATTGGTGGACTCATTAGAGAAGATGTTCAAAATGTTCAGGATAAAGTACCTCTCTTTGGTGACATGCCATTAATTGGTCGCTTTTTTAGAACTAACTCTGAGCAGCACTTTAAAAAGAATTTAATGATTTTTGTTACTGGACGATTGATTGATCCAGCTGGACAACCAGTTAATTCTAATGTTACTGGTGGAGCTAATCCTGATTCAGGTGCAGCCCCAGATGGAGCTGCAATTGATATGGGTGCAGCTGGTGCAGCATCAGATGCTCTATTTAACAACTAATTTTGATAATATAGATTTTCAAAAACGGGGAAGGTTTCACCTTCCCCGTTTTTTTATATACTGATACTGTGAAGTAATAAGATGAAAACAACGTGTGTAACAGGGGGTATTGCTATGGGAAAGACAACGGTGATGAATAAATTATCTGAATTATTTCCTGAGGCTGTTTTTTTTGATGCAGATAAAGTTGTCAGTGGATTATTGACAACATCTGACTTTAGAGTGAAAGTTAAATCAATATTTGGTGATAAATCACTAACTGTGTCCGGTGATATTAATCGGACATATATCAGAGAGCAGATTTTCGATAGCGCTGAGCAGCGTGTAAAACTCGAAAATATTACGCATCCTGAGGTTAAGAAAGAATATATTAAAATAAGGCAGCAAGCGGTAACTGATAAAAAGAACCATTTGTTTGCAGATATACCATTATTTTATGAAACCTCTTCTTGTTATGAATTTAACTATATATTAGTGGTGGCGACAGATGCTAAAACTCAACTCGAAAGATTAAAGGATAGGCCGGGAATGAATCATCAAATGGCGTTAAATATTATTAATGCCCAAATGGAAATTAAAAAGAAAATAGAATTATCTGATAAAGTGATATGGAATTGCGGGAATCAGCACCAATTAAATAAACAAATTGATTATTTTGCGTCATGGCTAAGAAAAAGGTAGCAACTAAGAAGGTTGCTAAGAAAAAGGTAGCAACTAAGAAGGTTGCTAAGAAAAAGGTAGCAACTAAGAAGGTTGCTAAGAAAAAAGTGGCAACTAAGAAGGT
>Ga0163111_10003114_pt1 | contig 10636 bp, 15 predicted proteins | sample CRUFie1St18metaG_FD_109645 | JGI IMG/M metagenome (GOLD analysis project Ga0163111, IMG submission 109645) | Marine microbial communities from the Costa Rica Dome - CRUD Field 142mm St18 metaG | ecosystem: Environmental > Aquatic > Marine > Oceanic > Photic zone | place: Costa Rica: the Eastern... | reverse complement strand
GGTGTGTGGGAAGATTTTAAAACTAATCTAGATATTATACGTAAACTTGATCACAAAATTAGTTTTAATATGTTGCATTTTATTTTAAATTATAAAAGCATACACAACTGCATAGATTACTTGAAAGAAAAAAATTTCCACGACAACAGTTTTATTATAGGACCTTTGTATACACCACAACACCTTAACATACTCAATCTCCCGGATCCTATGATCACAAACATTGTTGACAAACTAAAAGATAAATTAAATCAAAATCCAACCGGCTATCTTAAAAACAGTTATGAAAATCTAATACAATATTACACAACAACAAAATGGCAAAAAAATCTAAAAGGATTTTACTACAACTTGGGAAGAATGGATCAAAGAAGAGAACTTAACGGACGTTTGATTTTTACCGAGTTATTCAAGGAACTTGATGATCAACCTTTGGCATAATTTTATTGCAGGAGATTGCATGGTTATTGGAATAGATGACCATTTAGTTTTTCCTATATTCAAAAACGGATTCAGTAGTCTGCACCAAACAACAGGCAGAAGGATTATACTGAACAATGATATCAAAAACCTAGAAGGACCGATTGATGTGATTGTTAGAGACCCCGAATGGAGATTCGTATCTGGATTTAACCAGTATATGTTTGATTCGAAATACACAGAGGGGTCTGATGATTGGTCACACACAATAGTAAAAGCATACGACGATATAAGGAATAACAAATTGACAGATGCACATTTCATACCTCAATTTGTTTGGCTTATGCAATTAAGTAAGTACTACAAAAAACAGGTGAGGTTTAAAGGAGTTGAGCATCTAGCAAACATAACCACACTACGTAAGAATCGGGCGATATGGCATCCACAACAACAGAAAGATGCTTTTGTTAAAGTTGAGCCGTTGGATGAATACGTTGAAGTTGATAAAAATTTAATGAAGTATATTGATCAAACTGTAAACTTAACCGAACTGATTAAGAGATATAAAAATGTATTGCCCTAGGCTAGATCATTTCATAAGATTAAATCAAAACGGCACAATAGGTAAATGTGGACACATGACCGGTGCCATGGGGTTCCGTACAGCGAACGAATTAGAAAAAAGTGATTGGCTTAAAAATATCAAAGATAAAATGCAACAAGACCAATGGCCAAAAGAGTGTGTGCGTTGCAAACGCAGTGAAGATGTAAATCAAGATAGTATTAGAATAAAGAGCATAGACAGACACAAAATACTAAAGCCACTAAAAGAAGATTACCTAGTCGTGGGCGGTGTGCTTGATAATATTTGTAACAGTGCTTGCCAAAGTTGTAACTCCGAATTGAGTACAAAGATAGGAAGCCTCGAAAGCAAACATTACACAAAATTAAACAACATTGATAAGTTTTGGGAATTACCCCAGAGCAGGATATTAGAAGTCGATGTAAACGGTGGCGAACCAACAGCGAGTAAAAACTACAAAAAAATTCTAGCAAACTTACCGGAAAACACAAAGATAGTAAGAATGAATACAAACGGTTCTAGAATGATAAAAGAACTTGAGGATATTCTAAAAAAGAGAATAATGGTGATAGTGACTCTAAGTTTTGATGGTACTGGAAATGTTCACGACTATGTGAGATGGCCCATCAAATGGACAAACTATATCAAGAGTGTTGCACAATATAAAAAGTTACAGAAGCAGTTTCCTTTACTAAAATTGAATTGTTGGACCACTGTAAGTAGTCTCAACGTTGGCAACTTGCCAAACATATTAGACTTTGCCGTTGAGCACAACATAGATCACTCGTGGGCATTCTTAAGACATCCTATGGCACTAGATGTTAGATTCAAAAACAAATTTACATTGGACGCAAAGAATAAACTATCAAAGTCAACGTATCCTGTTTGCAAGGATGTTGCACACAAAATCGCAGTAGAAGAAGACAACTCAGAAAAACTAGAATTGTTTATTAAGAAACAAGATTACCTGAGAAAAATCAAGATAGAAGATTATCTCAACTTCTGACCAAACTGTTTTAGAAAAAGTTCAGCAAATCTTTTATGATGTTCTACACCAAAGTGTATTCCGTCTTTGGCCAAACTAGGCTCGGCATAAATCTGTCTTTGTTCAAACTTATCCCAATGTGGCCAGCAGTTTTTGATCGTATGGTCTGGCAACACATTTAAATTTTTTAATTGCTCGTGTTGAATTAAATCATGTGCAAAACAATGGAAGGTACTTGCCTTGCTTACTTCGGCAAACTTTTGCACCCAGAATATATTGTGTAAGAAATTTTTTATGTCTTGTTCATTATTGAAATGTTTTGGATCTGAATATTCTCTCCTAGTTTCATCTGGCCAGCAAACAATCACTATTCGGGGATCTAATAATTTTTGTGTACCCCACAACGTCCTTACACAGGAATCACCACTTGCCCCAGGCACACCCAAGTTCCAGTACCTTAACTGTTTTGTGTTGTGTTGACTTAGGAAATGTACCCAATGTTCGTTGTCTTCCAGTCCTTGTCCAAATGTGTGACTGCAACCTAAAACAACAACATTCTTTTTACCGTCGGGCATTGGCTCCCATTCCGGACATCTATATCCATAGGAGTTTACTTTTGTTTCGTTCCAAGGATATCCGTTAAGGTTTTGTCTGTCTAATCCTCTGTCTGTAAAATCGCCGTATTGCACAGTTGTAATTATTTGCACTGTTGGTAGACCCGACAGGAGTCGAACCTGTGACCTTCTGTTCCGCAAACAGATGTTCTATCCAACTGAACTACGGGTCTAGGTGGTAGTCCCTAGGGGAATCGAACCCCTCTTTGCGGTATGAAAAACCGCTGTCCTAACCGATAGACGAAGGGACCAATTTTGGTGGAGCGAGAGGGAATCGAACCCACGACCTCCTGAATGCAAATCAGGCGTTCTCCCGACTGAACTACCGCCCCAAAACCAGCCATACCAAAAACACCAAAATTACCAAAAAACTCATTGAGTTGTTTATTTTGTGTTTTTGTGGTGCCCCTGGAAGGACTTGAACCTCCAACCTACTGATTACAAATCAGTTGCTCTACCAGTTGAGCCACAGGGGCATTACGTATTATATTACACTATAAACCGCCTTTAGTCTACCCTTTAAACGTGCATAGAGCGGCGTACAGCGGTGGTAAAATGCTAAATGGATAAGTTATACATCCACTTAATTTACCATTTAATTATGTTGTATTTGCAGGCCTGCTATGCTATATTTGTATAACTAAATATACACACAACGTTCATCCTACGGGACGGAAGTAGGCGTTATGCTGAAGGAACGCACCTAACTATAAAAAGGAGGGTGTTATGGGACGATTCGATCATTTACATAAACAATACCGCGAGACAAAAATGAAGGGCAGAAGCGATCATGTTTTGGCTTCTTCGAGACCTGTGGTAAGAGTTAACGGTAATGGCACATCAGGATATAGAATCAAGCAAGGTCCAAACAAGGGCAAAGTTGCCGGTCATATGTCTGTGCAACACAAGAATAGTAGGTTATAAATCTAACTGCTTAACAACTTGAAAACACTCGGCGTGACTAACTCCGACTTGTCCGCCTTGAAACTTTGACCGGGCCACGATCGACTCTATGTGTTTGCCGATGTAGTATTTGTACTTTTCCATAGCCTTGATTTTTAGTTGGAGAGGTTCTCCGGATATGTCAACCCACAGATTCGGTTTGAATATATTTGCATTAATGCCACCACCTAGAGTTGTTTGATCGTATATGTAAAGCGATCTATCGTTTTTCCTTAGAGCACCATATATGATACTTGCAAGTGTTTTGTGATCTTGGTGTGTGTCGTGTTCCCAACAACAAAACACTGCATCTGGATTGTATGCTTTAATTAGATCGTCAAACTGTTTCACATACTTTCTGTTGTATGCAAAGTCATACTGACCAATGTTAAGTATTTCCAACTTGGCGCCAAGTATTTTTGCGGCTTCTATTTGTTCTTTGCCTCTGTTCTCTATCATGTATTTGTCTTTGTGTCCGTCTACTCCTTCTTCAGGAACAATACAAGTAATAATAGTTACATCATTAGTTTTAGATAGTTTTGCTATGGTTCCGCCCATGCTTAACTCGACGTCGTCTGCGTGTGGACTGAACACTAAAATTTTTTTGTTATCCATCAAATGTATCCTCCGTTATGGTATTGATTCCACCAATCTATGCATTTATGCAATCCTTCTTCCATGTCAGTAAACTTATGTTTACCTATGCACTTTGTAAGTAACTTGTTTGATCCGTGAGATTTCAAAACGTCTCCTTGTTGAAACTCTCTTTTTTCTAAGTTCATGCTTGAATCTGTTAACATTGTTCTACACTGCTTTTCTAAAATATCTTTTACTTCGGTAATTTTAATTGGCTTCTGTGTACAAAGATTGAAAACAATATTTTTCTTTTTGGTTTGTGTTACTAATAGTTTTTCTAATATGCTGGTAAGGTCGTCTATGTAAGTAAAATCTCTGTAATGATTTCCGTTGTTGTTTAGATAAAACTTTGTTTTATTAAAAATACTGTCTATCATTTTATAAATCACCATGTCGGGTCTACCCCATGGACCGTACACTGTAAAGAATCTCAAACCAATAAACTGAATACTGGTGAACTTAGAAAATGTTTCGGCTACTTCCTCATTATGTTTTTTTGTAAGTCCATAATAGTTTTCTGGAGCAAGTGTTGTGTTTTCGCTTACAGGAAATTTTTTTACATTGCCATACACAGAACTAGAACTTGCATAAAATAATTTAGTAACATTGTATTTGTCGCAGGCTTCGACGATGTTAAAAAATCCTACAGTGTTTGAATCCAAATAATATCTTGGATAACGTGTGCTGTACAACACACCTGCCTGTGCGGCAAAATTAAAAACGCAGTCAAATTTATATTTGACAAAAAGTTTATCAATTGCTTTTTGATTTTTCAAATCCATTTTATGGAATATAAAATTTTTATCTCCCAAATCTTTCAATCTGTCTTTTTTGAGTTTTACCGAGTAATATGGATTTACGTTATCTATTCCGACAACCTTGTGTTTTTTAACTAGTTTTTTTGCTAGGCTGTATCCTATAAATCCGGCCGCTCCGGTTATTAGAATCTTCATCTCTTTGTTCCTCGTTGTATTGTTTGTATTTTTCAATTAGGTCTTTGTCTTTTCCTTTTACAAGTTCTAGCATGATATCAACGTTTGCTGGCAAACACTTGCCGCCGTATCCAAACTTGCCGTCAGGCCCCGGCACAGTCCAGTGATCCTTGATCCATGTTCTTGGATCGGATCCCAAAATTCTTTTTAATTCGTTGTAATCTAAATTCTGTTCTTGACATAGGTTATACATTACGTTAGCAAACGAAACTTTTTGAGCAAAGTATACGTTGGTTGTTAGTTTCATTAGTGCGGCGTAAATGTTTGTGGTAACGTCAAACTCATTAAAAATTGTTGTTTCACAAAGTTTATCAACTTGTTGGGCGTTGCCTCCTACCACGTTGTGCGTAGGATTAAGTGAATCATGCACCGCTGTTCTTTCTGTTAGGAACTCTGGCCACACTGCAAAGTTTGTATCTTGTACAAGGTGGAACGGAATGGTGGACCTTACATAGACAAAAGGGTGTCCTTCAAGTTTGGCAAGATACTCTTTGACACATTCCGATGGTGTGCAAATAAAAACAACATCAGACAGTTCATAATCACAAACAAGATTCTGTAACGGGTCGTGCATTTGGACTGAATGGTATTTGTCAATAACTCGTTTGGTGGCTTGTCCAACAACTCCGTTTCCTATGATTGCTACTGAAAGTCTGTCCATTTTTTGTAATTATAGGATATAATTTTGGTAATCGCAAGTACTGGTATAACTAATACCACGTAGTTAATAATAACTGTAATCATTTAAATACGCACATGGAATATTTTAATTCAAATAAATTTATCGCTTTGCTTGTTATAGTAATTGTGTTTGCAGGTTTATCTGGCTGTGCAAAACCAAAACTAGAAACACAAGGACCGAAACAACCAACCACAATAGACACAATTGGAAAATTAGATGCTATTGCTAACGTGTTAGGTTGTATGTTCGATCCGGCACCTTGCCAAGAGAAAAATAAAGAAAACAAAAGCCGCGAGGCGGAGTCACAGTAATGGAGGTCGCCAGGATGAATTATAAATTTACTTTGGTGCTTTTTATTTTACTGGCTTTACTAGCCTGGTTGGGAAATCCTGCAGGATACTAAACTTCTAACTTTTTATCTGTAAATTCTAAGCCTTGCAATTCATCGGGTTTGCCTTTTGGATATGTTGGTTCAACTACGAACTCTTCTCCTGTTTCTTCATTTTTGCAACCGGCCATTAACCAATCGTATTTGAACTGTAAATCCTCAACAAACTCCCACATAACATCGTAGGTATCACGCACAGGATCTTTAAGTGTAAGTTCTGCCTTACACTCTTCCATAGTGTCAAATGTTTGTTCCATTTGAAAAGTTTTTGCTGTGTCAATTGGACTTTGCCCAATAACATATGCCAAGATCAAAATCTTGTACATTTACTTTTCTAATTGTTTACACTGCTCAGCAGTAGGTTTGCTTTCAAGAGTTTTATCAACGATCCATACTCTAGAAAATGTAATTCTATCATTTTCTACCAAACACTTCTTACCAATCAATAGTTCAGGGTTTTTCGGTAATGAACACCCTGCTAAAACCAAACCAATTAATGATATTAATAATATTCTCATATTACTATTTTATGTGATCACCAGCAATACGTCAACCAAATAGCATAGAAAATAATTACTAACGTGCTGAAAAACAACAAATCATATTGCCGAGTACCATTTGACAGTGTTACCATTACTCCCACAGGACGTATGCACCTGTGTTGTGAGGCCCAACACAATTTCAGTTTTGAAACAGAACAGATGCAACTCAACCAAATAGAGTCCATCGACAAGTGGTTTGATGGAAAATATCTGACAAATGTGCGTAAAGCAATGATGGAGGGCAAGAAGTTAAAGGAATGTGACTTCTGCTACAAGGCAGAAGCATTATATGGTTCATCTCCTCGAATGGGGATAAACCAAAGATACTTTGCCCACAACACAGACCCCGAGCAAAAAAGCATCAAAAAGATAGACATGAAACTGGGCAACAAGTGTAATCTTAAGTGCAAGATGTGTTTTCCTTATGCGTCCAGTGAACTTTGGAAAGAATGGAAACAGTTGGGTTGGAACGACAGCAAGAAAGATCCAAACAACGATACTTCATGGAAGTACTATGACGGATATTACGAGGCAGACTATTCTTGGCCAAAAGTAAAATCAAACCTTGATAAGATCAAAGATGTTGTTACCAAGTCAAAGATAATCCATGTTACCGGAGGTGAACCTACAATCAATCCGGAGTTGTATCAACTGCTGAAACACTGTATTGATAAAGGAACCGCTAAGGACACTGTGCTTGAGATAACAACAAATGCAACAAAGATACACCCAAAGTTTATGTTCTACTGCAAACAATTTAAACAACTGACATTAACCATAAGCATAGACGGAACGGGATCAACATATGAATATGTGAGATATCCGGCAAAGTATGATGTGGTTCATCAAAATGTTTTGAAGTATAGAAAAGAAATTGATGAGATGCCAGGTAGCAAATTAAACATTACCTTTGTGTTGCAACTATGGAACTTGCACAACACGTTGGATGTTATTCAGACTTATGGTCCAATGGCGGACTGGTTCTTGATAGAACCCTTGCAAGATCCAAAGTTTATGTCTTGGCACATGGCACCACATGAAATTTACAAGGACACAATATACTACCTATTCAAACTTTTACAGAATAAAGATGATCCACAGGATGAACTATACAAACGTTTTGCACAAATAATCAAATCAAAGCAACCACACGATCCTTATCTCTGGACTCAATTGAAACAGTTCACTACTGCACAGGACGGTTTACGCAAAATTAATGTGGAAGATTACATCAAAATCTTAGCACCTTATCTACGATAAATACTCACTAAACAAAGGAGAATGTTATGAATCCAGTTAATTGGGTAAAAAGCAGAATCGATGAAAGAACATCATGGGACGGCGCAGTGCTTATCGCAGTTGGCGTTGTAATATTGATTGCAGGTCCTTTCGCCAAATTGGCGGCATGGGCGGCAATAGGCTATGGTGCTTGGACACTTTGGAAAAGGGAGAAGTAAGAATGTTTGGTAAACTAAAGATGCCAAAGATGCCTAAAATCAAAATGCCCGATGTAGTTGGCAAAGCAAAAGATCTTTCTAGCAAAGTTGGATCTAGTGTAAAGTCAAGTACAAAGAGTGCAAAGGATGGCATCAAGAATCTAAATCCATTTAAAAAGTAAAGGAGTATTTTTTATGTTTAAGTGGTTACGAGGATTATCGTGGGCCAAGATTATTGGTACCGACATCCCAACAAAGGCACCTGCTAAGAAAAAAATGAAGAAGGTGCATAGAAAGAGAATTAGAAAAAGCAAGAAATGAAATTTCTAGTTTTGCTGTTGGCATTGACTTCGTGTGCTAATCATACGTTTGTGATGCCAACAGTCGCTACGAGTCCCGAGGAAAGACACGTTCTCACATCATATCCTATTTTGCCTGTACAGCAAGAAACAATCAAATAGTTTTTGTAAATTTTGTTAAGATCAACTCAACCACACCTGCATGGTGATGCGTGTGGGATAGCCAACGTTGACTGTGCTTACACAATGATATATGCCGCCCTGTTGTAGCACTGCCCGGTTACGCATGGGTCGGATTGCCTTGATGCCTTTGCCGTCATCATACATGAAGTATCCGCCTGCGTCCAGATCCTGATCCAGGAGGTATATCGTCAAGGCGCCTCTATGGTCTCCGTCGTTGTGCCATGGTATGTAACTCAACTGTGTCCAGTAGTAGTACATGGCGTTGATCGCATAATCGCCTATCTTGTCCTTGACGTGTTTCTCGATGTTATCCAACACTGCTTGATCCTTGACACGTGCTATCAGCACAGGTGCACTGTTCTTGACAATCCTCGGATGCCATGCCTTGCTGGTGCGTAGGTCGTACTGTCCTGCACGTCCAATCTTGTCCGATTCGGTTATTGCTGTGTCTATTATGTTGCTGTCAAGGAAGTTGTCGTATTTGGTGATGTTTGCGTGGTCAGGATAGTCCAACTGCTCCCCCGGTGAGAATGCCCAGGTCACTTGCTGTGTGGTGGCAGTTTCTTTTCCACCCACCATATGTGCTTTTGCGTAACCGGATCAAACTTGCGTAATCGCAGTTTGTCGTTTTTCTTCTCGCCTTTTGTGGGTTTCATTGCGTAGTAGTAGAACGCATGGTCCTTCATTTTGCTGTCTTCCGGAACCAGCCTAACTTTTACGTATGGTTTTTTGGACTTTGATTTGTCTTTTGCCATGTTGGAATCCCAGGTAGTATGCAGTTACTAAGAACGCAGTGATTAATAATGTATGCCAAATATAGAACATACTGTTACTTACTCGATATCAAGCCTTACAATATGTTTTCTCAATGCACGTACAAGTTCCTCGATCTTGTCGATCACGCTGATCATGTCCCTGTCCGTGATGTACTTGGATCTTTCCTTCAACTTGTCGTACTCTTTCAGCGAGATTTGAACCATGGGTCCATAGCCTGTTTGGCTTTCTACACTCTCGTTCTCCATGGTGGCGTCCAGTGCTCTCTGCTTTTCTTCTGAGTCTGTCATGTTACTCCTGTTGGTTGTCTTCTTGTCTTGATTTAACTATCTTGTCGGCCAAGCCGTATGCCACTGCTTCGTCCGGGGTCATGAACTTGTCCCGCTCCATGTCGTCCTTCAACTTCTGCAACGGTTGTCCCGTGGTCTTCTCGTATATCTCTGTGAGTTCTTTCTTCCATCTCAACAGTTCATTCGCCCGTATCTCAACATCTGTGGCCTGTCCCGACGCACCTCCCAGTGGTTGGTGAATCATGTGTCGTGCATGGGGCAACATCAATCGTTTGCCCTTGGTTCCTGCACTGGCCAAGAGACTGCCCATTGAGCAGGCCTGTCCCACCACTATGGTCTGTATGTCGGTGCTGATGTACTGCATGGTATCGTATATGGCCATACCCGCAGTCACCAGGCCACCCGGGGAATTTATGTATAGTGTTATGTCCTTGCTTGAACTCTGTGATTCCAGGAACAGCAGTTGTGAACACAACAGTGATGCTGTGTGCTCGCCAATGGCGCCCTCGAGGAATATGATTCGGTCTTTTAATAATCTGCTGAAGATGTCGTAACTACGTTCACCCTTGCTTGTCTGTTCTATTACTATTGGTGTTAATGGCATAATCATTATAATACTAGAAAACAGCCAAGATGTCAATACCGTTAAATACTATTATTATGAAATCACAAGTGCCCAAGAGATTGAAGCAGATACAACGCTATTACCTGGATAGGAAGATGGCGCAACGACACTGCGAGGACATAGAGGCCTATTTTGAGCAGGACCTACGCAAATACATCAAGTACGCAGTGGACCACATATTACAGGGTAGCATAATGACCAAGCGACAGCGGATAGAATTTGTGCGTGGTTGGATGCGTAGTTAT
>Ga0163111_10003113_pt1 | contig 10637 bp, 7 predicted proteins | sample CRUFie1St18metaG_FD_109645 | JGI IMG/M metagenome (GOLD analysis project Ga0163111, IMG submission 109645) | Marine microbial communities from the Costa Rica Dome - CRUD Field 142mm St18 metaG | ecosystem: Environmental > Aquatic > Marine > Oceanic > Photic zone | place: Costa Rica: the Eastern... | reverse complement strand
GATCGAACACGTACGCGCGCGCGCTCGCGCGCGACGCGCCGTCGCCCGCGCCGTCGCGCGCCATCGCGCGCGCGTCTGCCGCGCGCGTCGGTCGGTCCGTCGGTCGGTCCGGGTTCGCCGGTCGCGCCTCGAACCTCGCGCCGTCGATCGACGCGACGATTTGAACCTAGGCGCGTCGTTCGCGAGGCGACGCGGACGCGGTCGACGACGGCGGCGACGACGCGCGGCGCGCGCGACACTCCTCGACGAACCATCACGGTGCGCGTTTCGACGCGGCGCGCGCGCGCGAGGGCGACGCGACGACGCGCGCGCGATCGACGCGCGCGACGCGCGCGCGCGGCGCGAGGGCGCGACGCGAGCGACGCGATCGCGCGCGCGCGGTGTCCCGATAGATCGCGCGCATCTTACGCGCGCGCGGAGCGACTGACGCGCGCGCGAACGTTCGGACGGCGCGACGACGCAGATGCTTCAAGAATTCATCAAGCGGGCGACGCCGGCGAGCCTGTACGCGCCGACGGCGACGCTGGGCGCGCTGAAGGAACGAAACGCGAATCCGGCGTTCGCGGCGGCGTCGAAGAAGGAGTACACGCTGGATTATTACCTTCGGGGAGCGCTCTCGGGCGGGATCTGCTGTGGTTTCACGCACGGGGCGGTGACGCCGGTGGATGTGGTCAAGGTGCGATCGGAGGCGCGCGCGCGAACCGCGATGGATGAATCGACGAGCGAGCGAGCGCTCGACGGGGCGTCGACGACGACGGACGCGCGCGCGACGTCGCGTGCGGTGCGAATATCGACTGACGAGCGTGATTTAATTTTATATCGGTACAGACGCGCATGCAATTGGATCCGTCCAAGTACGGCGGTATGGTGTCTGGCTTCTCCAAGGTGATTGCCGAGGAAGGCGCCGGGGCTTTGCTCACCGGTCTCGGTCCGACGGCGGTGGGTTATTTTATCCAAGGTTGGTTCAAGTTCGGTGGTGTTGAATACTTCAAGATCAACGCCGCGCAAAGCATGACCGAACGGGAGGCGTGGAATAACCGTAACACCATCTACCTCGGCTCCGCCGCGGTGGCCGAGTTCATCGCCGACGTCTTCTTGTGCCCGCTCGAGGCGACGCGCATCCGTTTGGTGTCCAACCCGACGTACGCGCCGTCCACTCTCAGCGCCATGGCGAAGATGGCGAGCGAAGAAGGCATCATCAGCGGTTTCTACTCTGGTTTCGGTCCGATTCTGGCCAAGCAAGTGCCGTACACCATGGCCAAGTTCGCCGTCCAAGGGCGCGCCGCCGAAGCCATCTACGAGTCCATGGGCAAGTCTCCCAAGGAATGCACGAGCTCTGAAAACGTCTCCGTCTCTCTGTCTTCTGGTGTCGTCGCTGGTGTCGTCGCCGCCATCATCTCCCACCCCGCCGATACCTTGTTGTCTAAGGTGAACAAAGCCGGCGCGGGGGGCACCGGTTCCATTGTGACGCGTCTCGGCCGCATCGCCGCGGAGACTGGCGTTGTCAAGCTCTGCACCCAAGGTTTGGCCGCGCGTTGCGTCATGATCGGTACTCTCACCGCCGGTCAATTCGGTATCTTCGATTCCGTCATGGAAGCGCTCGGCGCGAGCAAGTTCCACTTCCACAACCCGGACGCCGACCATTAAGCAGTCGGCGTCGGTTTCTCGATTCATCATCACTACACCGCGCGCGTCATTCATGTAATCTAATCACAAAACGAACGCGAAACGCGCTTTAAAAAATCATTTAACTGTGGTATTTATTGACAAATCATTCGATCGGCGATCGTGCGGGCGTTTTCGGCGCGACGTCTCTCGTCTATCCGAGCACCGCCAACACGTCGACGGCGTTGATAAACTTCCCCTTCTCACCATCCTCGAACTCAACCTCCGTCCCCGAGAATCCATTGATCAGCACCGCGTCCCCTTTTTTGATTCCCTTCACGTTTTCACCGACGCTCGCCACTTTTCCCGTGACGCTCGATCCCGGTCCGCCCGCGCCCGCGCCGCCCGCCAAAAACAGCCCACCCTTGGTTTGGCTCTCCGCCTTGTCCGCGAGCACGAGCACGCGGTCGCCCATGGCTTGGCACTCGGAAGATTTCATCCCCGCCGTGGTCACCGCGCGTCGCGCGGTGCGGCGCGTCGCGCGGTGCGCGACGAGCGGCGTTTTGATCGTCGCCGCGGTCGGCGAGCGGGTGAACATGATGGCGCGATGAGTGCGCGTCTGTGCGTCTGTGCGACGAGCGCGAGGGCGATCGAGCGGAACGAGGTCGTGCGGTAAAAACCGTGCGAACTTTTGAGCGGTTCGCGCGCGCGGGCGACGAAGTGTGCGGGGGCGACGGGTCGGCGTTCGATGGGAGCGTCATTAAAACCCTCGTGCATGTGGGTTTTCGCGGCGGCGCGAAGGCGCGCGCGGCTCGCGGCGACGCCGAGCGCGGAACGAAGCGAAACGAAGCGAAACGAAGCGAAAAATTATTTAAAAAACTTGCCTAAACCCTTGGGGGCGTCGCCGTCGGTGAATCCGCCGGCGCCGCCGTCGTCGTACTCCATAATTTTCGAGCACTTGGCGCGCCCCGACGGCTCGCGCGCGCACGCGTCGATGGCTCGCACCGCGGCGGAGATGCTCGCCTCCTCCCCGCGTTCGCTCCAGTAAAACTTCGTGCCGTACTTATTCGCCAACCGCGTCCAAAACGAGGGCGGGATCTCTAAATCGAGATTCCCACCGACGCTAAAGTTTAAAATGTTCCCCAAGCCCGGATCGGCGACGAAGACGACGGTGTCGTCGTCCACGTTCCAGTACTCTTTCACCGCCAATCCCGGCGTCTGCGGGTACGCCTGCGCGAGCACGCGCAACCGCACGCCCGTGTCTTTCTCCAGGGCCTCGACCTCGGTCGTCAGGCGCGCGACGTCGGATTTCGTGAGGTATCCCGCGACGTCGAGCACCGGCGCCGCGGGTCCCGGCGGCAGCAGCGCCGGGTTGTTCACCCCCTCCAATCGCGCGCTCGCGGGCGCGCACGCGTGCGCGCTGAGCGTCAGCGCCAACGCAAGCGACGCCGCGCCGCGTTTCACCGCGTCGAACGCGTCGACCGGCGCCGCCGCGGCGTCGTCGGCGCGATCGCGCGCGCCGCGGCGGACGATTTCGTCGCGCCGTCGCGCCGTCGTCCCTCGCGGCGTCGCGTCGCGGCGTCGCGCGCGCGTCGCGCCGGCGGTCGCGCGCGTCGCGCGCGCGCATCGCGCCGGCGCGCGCGCGACGGTCGGCATCGGTCGGCGTCGGCGTGTGACGTGCTGACGTGGCGCGGGCGCGGAATTCGCGACTTTGCGACGCGCGATCGAAATGTTCGCGCGCTCGAGCGCGCGAGCGCTGCGCGCGCTGGCGCGCGATGAAAGCGCGATATTTATGCTGCGCCGCGGACGCGCGCTCGAGGGCGCGCGTCGCGATGAGGCGCCGTGGAGCGGCGTAACGACCGCTGGGCACTTGGCGGGACAAGATGGGGAAAAAGCGTTACGACGTCGCGCGTACGCCTCGGTGCGGTTCGAGCACGTGAAAACGCACCGCACGGAGAGCGATTTGCTCGGGTCGATGGAAATACCGTCGGAGGCGCTGTACGGGATCGCCACGGCGCGGGCGATGGAAAATTATCACATCACGGGGACGACGCTGAGAAAGTACCCGGAATTCATACGAGCGCTGGCGTTGACGAAGAAGGCGTGCGCGGTGGCGAATCGGAAGATAGGGCTGCTGCCGGATGATGTGTATCGCGCCATATCGTTCGCGTGCGATGAGCTGATCGATTCGGAGGAACATCATCATCACTTCGCGGTGGACGTCATTCAGGGCGGCGCCGGGACGTCGACGAATATGAACGCGAACGAGGTGATCGCGAATTTGGCGGCGCGGTTTTTGGGGGTGCCCATCGGCGAGTACAGCGTGGTAAATCCGAATGATCACGTAAATTTGTGTCAAAGCACGAACGATGCGTACCCGAGCGCCGCAAAACTCGCGGTAGTGTTGAAGCACGGCATCGTCGTCGAGGCGTTGAAAAAGATGATCGTCAGTTTGCGCGCGAAGGGTGACGAGTTTCAAGGAATAATCAAGATGGGACGCACACAGCTTCAAGATGCGGTACCAATGACGCTGGGTCAAGAATTTCACTCGTTTGCGGCGACGCTAGAGGCGGATTTGACGTTTCTGGAACGAAACGTCGACCAAATGTATGAGATGAATCTCGGCGGCACCGCGATCGGGACTTCGATTTGCGCCGACGAGGCGTTTTCTGAGGAGGCTGTGGCGGCATTATCGGAGCTCACCGGACTTCCGTTACGCTCACCGCAAGATTTTATTGAGGCATCGAGCTCGACGTCGAGTTTTCTGTTGTTTTCTAACATCTTGCGCCGCGTCGCCGTGAAGATTTCAAAAATCTGCAACGATTTGCGGTTGCTGTCCAGCGGCCCGCGATGTGGGTTTAATGAAATCAATCTTCCTGCAGTTGCCCCTGGAAGCTCTATCATGCCAGGTAAAATCAATCCCGTCATCCCAGAAGTGATGAACCAGGTGTGTTTTCAAATCATGGGCACAGACGCTTCGATTGCCCACGCGTCGGAGGCGGCGCAGTTGCAGTTGAACGTTTTTGAACCGTTGATCGTTTACAATTTATTGAATAATATGGATATGATGGAGCGTGGACTTAACACTCTCCGCGTGAAGTGTATCGACGGCATCACGGCGAACGAGGAAGTGTGCAAGAAATCCGTCGAAAACTCCATCGGCATCGTCACTGCTCTCTTGCCGTTGATTGGATACAAAAAATCTTCGGCGGTGGCGAAAGAGGCGTTGGCCACCGGGCGACCTGTCGCTGAAATAGCTGCGACTTACGCAACGGTGGCGGAAATCAACGCGTTGCTGCACCCCGCGTCCATGACGCGCGCGAGAAAGCTCGACGCCAGAGGTGTTTGCTTGGAGACGCCTGCGGCGTCTGGGTAGCGATTTATTTCGTTGCAATATACTGTACAATATCTATCTACTGTAATCCCGGTGCCGCGTGTATCTCCTCGGTTTGCTCCTTTGCAAATCGGATGAAGACCTGCTCTAAAGTCGTCTGCGACACGGAGTAGTCGTCAATTCTTGCGCCGTCGTCGTCCGACTGCTTCAAAGCTTCGACGGCGTCAAAAATACGCCAAAGTTTCATTTCGGGATTCATCACGCGAAGTTTAATTTCTGTGGCGTGTGTTTCTACTATCTCCGCTCCAATGTCTCCGTGTTTGGCTCGTAGCGCTTCCATAACGGCGTTTCCTTTTCCGTCGGAAAAGCGCAGATCGATGGAGTATCCTTCACTGAAGCGCGACTTCAAGTGCTGCAAGGAGCCAAGACACTTGAACTCGCCACTCACCATGATACCGATGCGATTACAGAGTGCCTCACACTCCTCCATAGAGTGCGATGTGAGAACAATCGTGCGTCCAACCATCATGGACGAGATCACGTCCCACATGAACCGTCTCGCTTCGGGATCCATACCAGTTGATGGTTCATCCAAGAAGACGACTTCTGGTTCGCCGACGAGCGACAACGCGACAGAAAGCTTACGCTTGTTGCCTCCACTGTATGTTCCAGCTTGTCTATCGGCATACAAAGTCAAACCCATACGCTGCAGCAGATCTTCCGTCACGCGCGGAATCATCTCCGTCGGCATTCCGCGAATGGCGGCGTAGAATTCAATGTGCTCGCGTGCGGTAAAGTTTGGTTGCAAGCCGTTGAACTGAGGACAATATCCCATCAATCGTCGCGCGTCGTTAAGATCAGTACGCACACTGTGAGACGCACCGTCTCGATCTTGAATGATCGCGTCACCCGCAGATGGTGGGAACTCGCCCGTGAGCATCTTGAACGTCGTCGTCTTTCCCGCGCCGTTGATGCCGAGCAAACCAAAGCATTGATCGCGATGTAGACCCACGCTGAGATTTCGAACGGCGAGCTTTGTAGAACTCGCTGACAAGCCTTTGTACGTCTTGGATAAGCGGTCCATGATGACGCCATCACCGTCGATGTCTCCTGAGAGCACGCGTTCGCGCTCGGCTCGCACGTCTTCATCTTCGTCGACGCTCGGCGATACCTCTTGCGAGTTTCCACGTTTCATCAGTATCCAACTTGCGAAAATCTCTTTATACTCTTTGTAAAACAACAAAGCGCTCCACATGAAAAATGTTCCGATCAAATAGCCCAAATCGTCGGCGATGACGTTGAAAGAACCCTTTGGTACGACGGGGACGAGGCACATGCAATCCTCGCGGAAAATTTTCCGCGTCTTGTCCAAACCATTTTGTGCGATGTCGTATAGACCTTTCCCGAAACTAAAGTGCGGAATGATGAGCGGAAACGTGTAATTGAAGATTTTACTCACCAACAACGTCTCTTTATTCAAGTCTTTCAGGGCATCGGTGACGATACCGGCGATGGTGGTGATCACGCCAACGGTGGTGTTTGTTCCGATTTGCCCAACAAAGGTGTAGTATTCGCTAGTGTACCAAAATCCTTGATAATGCGCGTGTGGAATAGAGGTCAACATGAAAAAACCCAACAAAACAGTGATCGCCCCGAGTTGACCTTGGAAGTAAGACGCATTGAAACCGGCAAAAATGACGACGATGACGGCGAACGGAATAACGAGCTGTATGGCGTCTGCGACGTAGTGCGCCAGCCAATAAATTCGTTTATCGATTCCACTCACGAGCTGTAAGTGTTTGGAGTTATTGCATCGTTCGTACACTGGAAAGATTGAAATCCCAGCACTGAGAACAGCGAGCCCCATGACGACGAACATGGAAACGATGAACGTAGTTCCAGAGTTGTCCGGCTCTTCGATGTCTCCTTCCTTCAGTGTATTCACCGCGCTCGGATACCAGTGAATCGTAGTCGTGATGCTCGCACTAGAATCGGACGTGCGCTTGCGCAAAATAGCACTATTCACGTTGTTGATGACGGTCGGCATACCGTGTAAGGCTGTTTGATGTCCGTACAGCGTGTGACTATAGCGCGTGCCGTTGTACTCGTCAACGTACAAGACGTCGCACGGCGATCCCGTCGGTTGCATGTCACAAGGCACCGATGGCTCTTGGACGTCTAGTAAGTAACTATCGATACTGTCATCTATCATGGACGAGCACGATAGCCCCATAGAAACGATGTCTCTTTGTACATCGTAGCCTTTTGGAGACTTGACGCAATACGTCCCGCCCGCAAGACGTGCCAATGCCGCTACTCGACACGTTGACTCAATGGTTCTGTTATACGCGCAACACGTCATGGCAGACATCGTGATCGTTTGATCTTTCGCTAAGCAGTTGCACATACACGAAATCTCGGGTTGATACTGAGAGCGTAACGCGTAAGTGTCTGTCATCAAGTTCGTCGTGACGGCGACCGCCTCAGTCGCCGAAGGGGAGTACGTCACGAGGGTCTTCTTGTTATCGAGTAGCTTTCGACTGATTTCTTTCGCCGAAATCGTGCTCCCAGGTTCAAAACTCAACGTGGTCAAATAAAGCGCGAGCACGACGAGCAAACAAGGTACGAGAAGTTGCATGAATATCGACCGCATGCTGCGACGCCAATTGAGCCAACGCTTCCAGAGCAAGCGTTTGAGTTGGATTCTGAGTAAGGCACCACCCTTCGCGTAGGTTTGGCGAATGTCCTTGCGGTTGCCAGCGACCAATTTTGCATCGAGGTCTTCACATTCGTCGGCTTCTTCCACGGGTGCGTCTAAGTCCACAACCTTGCCTTTCGATTGCGCCGTGGACGCCGCCTTCACCCCATGTGCGAGAGATAGAAATACCTCCTCGAGCGTGGTGCACGAGATGCCGTAACTTGCGTACCCTAAATTCCCGATCTGCTCATCGAGAGCCTTGAATAACGCAGAAAAGTCGCCGGTAGACTCGAATGGTAAAGAAAACGATAGCTCGGCGCCGACGTCGCTGTGAACAACGGCTTTGGGTACGAAGTGTTGAATCACTCGCAGCATGGCGTTCGAGTTGTGCTGCGTCATCGACGCGATTTGCGTCGATGACGCGCGACTATGACGCGCAAACGTGAGCAGATAACCAGTGCCGAATTTAGACTTGAGGAATAGTGGCGAACCGATGCATGCAAGATGACCAGCGCTCATGATGGCGACTCGATCGCACAGCAAATCAGCCTCGTCCAAAAAGTGCGTCGTGAGCAAGACTGTGCAGTTGGCGGCTCGTTTGCGAATGACGTCCCACGTGAATCGTCGCGAGTAAGGGTCCATCCCAGACGTTGGTTCGTCGAGAAACACTACGGACGGACTGCCGATAAACGCAATAGCGAGCGAGAGCTTACGCTTCATCCCACCCGATAGATCCTTCGAGTTCGCGTCAATCTTCTCCGTCAGCGCAACCTCTTCCACGACTTGCTTGAGTTCTCGTTCTACATCCTCTTTTTGCATACCCGCAAATGCGGCGTATAATTGTAAATGTTCGCGCACCGTGAGTGTCGGCCAAAGGACGTCGAATTGAGGGCAGATACCGAGACCGGCGCGAATTTCTCGCATCTGGGTTTTGGTGTCGTACCCGTCAATAGTCGCTCGACCAGAGGTCCGTTCAATCATACCCGTGAGAACACTAATCGTCGTCGTTTTACCAGCACCATTGTGACCAAGTAATCCACTCACTTGGCCAGGAACAAAGGTCATACTCAAATTATCCACCGCAGTGACTTCGTCGCCAAACTTCTTCGTCAAACCGCGAACGACGACGCTGGCTGACTTCATCTGTTGCTTCGTGAGCGGCTCGACGGCGTCCCCAGACTCTTGCTCGTGCATTCCAAGCGTTTCATCATCGATGACCTTCGACGCGTCACCGCACCAGTACTTACGCGTGAATAGAAACCAAGGAGGCTGGCGCGTGCCGTATTCGGTTTTCCACACGGCGTCGAAGTAAAAGGTGAGAAACGCGTAAAATAAGCAATCGAAAATCACCATGCCTAAGATACCAGCGCACGTGACGTTCCCCTTGAGCGTTACGTCTTCGTTGAATGTCTCCATCGTGATACCCTTCTTATTCACCTCTAGAATAGCCAGCGCCGCGCCCCACATGTTCATCGCCCCGGATGGAAATATGCACGCTAAGATCCAAGCGCCGCTGCCCTCGGGCTGCGTGATGCGGACCGCGATGGAAGGAACCATGGTGAGGACGTATGCGAAACAGCCGACTATGGTGGCGGTGATCGATTTGGAAAAGAATGTCGAGATCCAAAAGTTCCAAAGCGTTAAAGACGCCACCCAAAACGTGTAAAAGATGAATTGAATGAATTGATTCGTGTACGAAAACGGGTAAATCCCGACCAACGTGATCAAGACGACGGAAATCATCGCCGAAAGCCAGTGCGTGAAGAACCAAGACCACCAGAACATCGTGTTTGACATACCCATCATCTTCATCCCTTCTCGCAATCGCAATTCCTTCTCAACGACGATGGATTTCATGACGAGGACGACGTTGGTTTGAAACGCGAGCGAGCCGACGAAGCCGTAAAAGGCTGCGGCGATGACGCCACCGACGTTGTAGTCGAACCCCAACCAAGGAAATGGCTTGAGAGATGTGTCTAACGTCACGCTATACGCACTGCCTCCGTCCTTCATGTCGATGATCGCCGCGTCGAACGCGTTTTGCGCATACGCAAACGACTTGTACTTTGCCCAATCATCTGTGTTGTACGCGCTGTCCCATCTCCCGGTAAAGTCGTCCTCCATGAACGCCGCCACCGCCTTGTCCTCGTTCGCAACGTTCGTCGAATTCAAGCGCAGCGTGTACGCGAACGCGCGCGTGCTCGCGACGTTACCTCCCGAATCAAAACGCGCGTACGCGAAAACTTCCCCGGGACGACTGGCGACGTACGCCATCGCCGCGGCTTCATCCGCCTTGGTCACGACGACTTCGTCTAAAATAGCGTCCCACGTACTCGTCACGCACGACGAGCTCTGCAGGCACGCATCCGAACACGCCGCGGGCATCGCCGTGACGTCGTACGACAGCGCGGCGAACGCCGATTTGACCCCCGTCGCGACGTTCGACGACGCCTGCACCTGATCATCCATCAAATTCAACAAATTCTTTTTCCCGTCCTCAAAATCGTTCGCATAGCTCCTATCCTTCGCGATCGACCGCTCGCTCAAGCACATCGCGTGCACGTACGCTCGCCGTCCGAGCTCCAGCGTCTCCGCGCTCGCCGGCGCCACCACGAACCGAAACCCCCTCGGCGTCCTCTGGTTCACGCTCTCGATCCCCCCCGCGAGCGCGTACGGCCTCGACAGCTCATCGTTCGTCCTCGAATCCGGCACCAACGCCTTCGGCAGGCACATGAGCCCCAAGAAAATCACCGGCACCAAGATCTCGCACAGCGTGCAGCACCGCAGCACGCCCTTCGTCTTCAGCAGGTAATTTTTCCGCATCAGCGCGCGAAACTGTCGCCCTCGTCTGCGCGCGTCGCCGCGTCGTTTCGCGTCGTCGTCAGTCCCACCGTCTCGCGCGCGCCGCGCCCGCGCGCGCCGCCATCGTCGCGTCGTTTCGCCTCGTCAAACGTCGCGTCGCGTCGTTTCGCGTCGTCGTCGTCGTCGTCGTCGTCGTCG
>Ga0163111_10003109_pt1 | contig 10639 bp, 13 predicted proteins | sample CRUFie1St18metaG_FD_109645 | JGI IMG/M metagenome (GOLD analysis project Ga0163111, IMG submission 109645) | Marine microbial communities from the Costa Rica Dome - CRUD Field 142mm St18 metaG | ecosystem: Environmental > Aquatic > Marine > Oceanic > Photic zone | place: Costa Rica: the Eastern... | reverse complement strand
TTTTTTGTCCTGGCTACACTAAACATTGCACGAAATAGATCACTCTGATTCGGATTATTATTCTTCTTTGGTCCCCTGTCATCAAACCTCCCTCTGTACTGTAGTTCATTATCAGAGTTGTACCCAAAGAAATCTGGCGTGCATATTGCGCCATAAGACTGAGTAGTTTTTTGACTTTCATCATATAAATACGGAAAACCAAAACCGTATTTTTTAGAAATTTTTTGCATATTTTCATATGAATCATCAGGGTATGAGACTGTATCGTTTGGCATAATCGCTACAGTATTCATGCCTTTCATGGCTAGTACATCTGTCTCAACTACTAGCTTTTCAACGATTGCTAATACATATGGACAATGATTACATATAAACATTACTAGGAGGCCATTTTTACCCATGCATTTCTCAAGAGTCCAATAAGAGCCATCTACCCCCAATAAGTTGAAATCATGGGGTTTTTTGCCAAAATCACATACTGGAGTAGATAATTCTACCATTTCAAATAATTGAATAACCCCGCTTGCTCGATTATCATATATACATTATCATTAATTGTTTTATTATAGATGTTGATGATATAATACATCATTTTTGACTAACATAGTATCTTATGACCAACTCAAATTTATCAAAAAGCAAGCAGAAGAAAATTGAAGAGCTGATAGAGACAGGGAGAAAACAAGGATTCCTGACCGTATCTGACATTAATGATTTACTTCCCAATAACCAGTTTGAACAAGATCAGATTGACCAAGTAACTAAAATCATAACGGACCTGAAAATTAAAGTAGTTGACTCTACAAAAGAGGCTGTAAGCGAACCTATTCTGAATGATGATGAAATAACGGATGACGAAGATACTGAAATTACAGTAGATGAGGCCGTTGAGGTATTATCTAGTTTAGATGAAGAATTTGGGAGAACCTCTGATCCAGTTAGAATGTACATGAGGGAAATGGGTACTGTTGAATTATTGAACAGGGCCGGTGAAATTATTATCGCAAAAAAAATTGAAGAAGGTCAGAAATTAATCTATCAAGCTATACAGCGTTTTCCTGAATCAGCAGCATTTTTTACAGAGGTATTTGAGAATATAGAGAATGAAGATGAAATAGACTCACTTATCTCAGATTACATACTTGATATCAAAAGTGATGTAAATGAGGAATTTAAAAGTGATCAAATACCTAATAATGTACCGGTAATCAAAGAAGAGGAAATTAAAGCAGACGAAAAGGATAATGTGTCAGGATTATCTGAAGATGATAGTGTTGACGAGGATGGCGAGGAAGATGTAATAGATAAGTCTATTGATAAAGAGTTAGTAATCAACTCTGTGAATGAAATTAATGGCTTATATCTCGAATACTGTACTTATAAGAAAAAGGATAATAAGAAATATAAAAAGGCATTCGATGAAATAACAGAAAAAATATCTAATTTTAAATTTACAAGTTTGTTTAAAGAAAAATTAACTCAACGTATTGAGAAGTTTACAGCACTAATAAGTAGGTACGAAAGAGAGATTGTAAAAATATGTTTGGATACATTAAAAGTTCCTAAGAAGGAACTCATTAGTAATCTTAAAGATGGTGTTGATGACCTAGCTTTTCTTGACACGTACTTTGAAAAATCTAAAAAAAGCAAGGAAGACAAGGAACTCGCAAAAAATCAAATATCGAAATTCCAAAAGAAGTTAAAAGCGATTGAAGAGGATCAAGATATATCGATTGCTGAAATTAAAAGGATTAATAAAGATAGAAGATCTGGTGAACTCAAAGAGAGGAATGCAAAAAAAGAAATGGTTGAGGCAAATCTCAGATTAGTAATTTCGATCGCTAAAAAGTATACAAATAGGGGATTGCAATTTCTTGATTTAATCCAAGAAGGAAATATAGGTCTAATGAAAGCCGTTGATAAATTTGAATACAGGAGAGGTTATAAATTTTCTACCTACGCTACATGGTGGATTAGGCAAGCAATAACAAGATCAATAGCAGATCAAGCAAGAACAATCAGAATCCCTGTGCATATGATTGAGACTATCAATAAATTGAATAGAATTCAGAGAAAACTTCTTCAAGAAAACGGTAAGGAAGCGACGCCAGAGGAACTAGCGGTGCATATGGAAATGCCTGAAGATAAAGTGAGAAGGGTGCTAAAAATTGCTAAAGAGCCAATTTCAATGGAATCGCCAGTTGGGGATGATGAAGACTCTCACTTAGGTGATTTCATAGAAGATGAGAATGCTGAAAAACCGCTAGATGAAACTATAAATAGTGGTCTATCAGACTCTACCAGAGAGATACTATCCAGTCTAACTCCAAGAGAAGCGAAAGTCCTGCGGATGAGATTCGGTATAGACATGAATACAGATCATACACTAGAGGAAGTTGGTAAACAGTTTGATGTTACACGTGAGAGAATACGTCAAATTGAAGCTAAAGCTCTCAGAAAGCTCAGACACCCATCAAGAGCTCATAATTTAAAAAGTTTTTTGGATAATGACTGATATTGCAATTTTTGCAGCTGGTTGTTTCTGGGGGATTGAAGAAAAGTTCTTATCGACCGACGGAGTTATAGAAACAGAGGTCGGCTACATAGGTGGTAAAACTGAGAACCCTAATTATAAAGAAGTATGTGCTGGTGACACATATCATGCAGAAGCTGTAAGAGTACACTTTAAACCTGAGATCGTATCTTATGATCAATTATTAGATATTTTTTTTGATATACATGACCCAACTACGCTTAATAGACAAGGTCCAGATTTTGGCACACAATATAGGTCAGCAATTTTTTATTTAAATGACTTTCAAAAACTATCAGGTCAAAATAAAATAAAAAAACTTAATGCAGATAAATATGATGAAAAAATTGTTACAACTATAGAAAAAGCAGATTCTTTTTGGATAGCAGAAGAATATCATCAAAAATATATTCGGAAAAAGAAACAAAATAGTTTCTTCAGTTAGGGCCTGTAGCTCAGTTGGTTAGAGCAGTGGACTCATAATCCATTGGTCGGAGGTTCGAGTCCTCCCGGGCCCAATTAGACCTTTTTTTAGGAACGAATCATCATTAAATCTACATTCATTTTTATAAGAAACATCTTTTTACATACCATAGAATTCCAAGCTTGATATACTCTAAATATGGAAGAGCAAAATAAGAAAGAGTTATTTGAAAAAGCTATAAAACTCCATCAAAATGGTGACTTAGATAAAGCAGATAAAATATACTTGTCAGTTCTTGATCAGGACAATGATAATTTTGCTGCGAACTTTCTCCATGGTTGTATTTTGTCGGATAAATCTGAATTCAGAGAATCCATAAACTTCTTTGAGGTTGCCTTGCGTGCCCAGCCAGAAAATTTTGATGTTAATAATAGTCTAGGAGTAGCGTATAAGAATTTGGGAGACTTCTCAAAATCAGAAAAATATTTCATTAAGTCAATTACGATAGATTCAAATAATTATCAAGCATACTTTAACTGTGCAAATGTATATAGCGATATGCATGATTACAAATCAGCTATCAAGTTTTTTAGAAATGCCATAAGGATTAATGAAGATTTTGCAGAAGCTCATCAAAGACTAGGTGAAACATACCAGGAACTGTACAAAGAAGATAAGAATGAGAAACACATAATTAACTCTATTGAGTGTTTCAATATCATTTTAAAAAAACAGCTATCATTCAATATTCCGGAGTTTAAATCTAATGCTACGTTAATATCACTGGCTCTGTCATATTTATGGCTAGGAGATATAGGAAATGCCGACAAATATTTCAAAGAATTAAATACAAAGAACTATAATGATAATCAATATATGGCAAGTTACATTGATAATTATTTGATGACAGAGAAAAGTATAGCCACATTGATAACACATGAATATGAGCAGCTGACTTATATAGATAGTGACACGGATGAAATTAGGAATACTAAATTTACAAAAGAATACTACCAAGAACTAAAAGAACTCTATTTAAGCATAAAAAATAACACGTTCAAAATTACTGATGTGTCTGAGAACATTAAGGCGCAGATACCGAAAATAATATACAACAAAGCACCAAAAGTGAATTCAGATAATTTAATCAATGAAAAAAACAATATAAAGAAATTAGAATTAGAATATCTTGAAAGTAATCCCGAAGTTTTAGTTGTTGACGATTTTCTGTCATCCGAGTGTCTGCATGAAATACAGAAGTTTTGCAGGAATGCAAATATATTCAAGTACCCGTATGAGAATGGATATTTAGGTGCTTTTTTAGCTAGAGGTTTGTCTAATAAATTTATATTAAAACTTAGTGAAGATATAAGACTTTCATACAAGAACATATTTAATGATACGAAATTAGTGCAAGCCTGGATTTATAAGTACGATAGTAATAAAAGAGGGATAAATATTCATGCGGACCCAGCTAAGATAAACGTAAATTTCTGGGTAACTCCAGATGAAGGTAATCTTAATCCTGATAGTGGTGGATTAAAAGTATGGAATAAAATCCCACCAGATGACTGGGATTTTCATCAATACAATTCGGGTGTCGAAAAAATGAAGAAGTTTTTGTCCGATAACAAGTCAATTGAACAAACCATACCGTACAAAGAAAATAGAGCTGTTATATTCAACTCCAAATTATTTCATTCTACAGATGAATTCAGATTTGATGACAGTTATAAAAATAGAAGGCTTAATATCACTTTCTTATATGAGTGAGTGATCAATACGATTATCATCGTAAATTTACCTATGGATACTTTCGTTTTAGTAAAAAGTTATTAACGACGTAACTAAGGATAATTATCAGTAAAGATCCTGGAATAATCGATTGTAACAAAAAGTCATAACTATGGTTTGATAATATGACAGCGATTGGGTTACCACCAGCAGGTGGATGAACAACATCTAGGGCTATCATGAGGAAAATCCCTATACCAACCGATATCGCTATCAAAAGATATGCTGGTCCAGAAAATATACTAGTGATAACCACAGCTGGAAATGCTGTTATAAAATGACCAAAAAAGATATTGATGGGATGTGCAAATGGATTGTCTGGAAAGCCATACGTAAGGACTAAAGTTGCCCCAAAAGATACCGCCAGCAACATTATAGATATATGAATTGAGGACAAGTACGCCAATATTCCGATAGTAAGCATGGAGGCAAATCCAGCTATAAGCGCATTAAAGACCTTAGTTTTGTATGAACCCATTAGTGAATACTACAGATAGAGTGAAATAAAGCAAATTTAAGACAATTTGGGGCTTTTAAAGCATCGATTTACAAAGTCTACTAGATACTGTGGGTAATCCTGTGGGTAATGATGTATTAAGATATTTCGTTGAAAAGACTTTACAACTTGATAACTATATAATAATATACTTATATACCTCCTTCGTAGAGCCAGCACGGATGCTGGCTTTATATTTTTAAGATAGTTCCAACTTTAATTTCATATGATGAGACGGAATCTGTAGTATTTATCCCGAATAAGACTGATATCGCCCTAATTGTATTTCCATGAGAAACAATTAAAATATTCCCAGAATTTGGTAATTCATCTAAAAAAGGTTTCACTCTCTGACTTACGTCTTTCAAACTTTCCCCATTTGGTGGACTGGTATGCCATCCTCTCCTTGCTGCACGATAGCCATCTTCACCTTCAACGTCTTTAACCTGATCCTTATTTTTTTCGGACCAATCACCATAACTTCGTTCCTTGATTCTATCATCAACAATGATTCTATCTTCATCTACTAATATTTTTGCTGTTTGATGCGCGCGCTTTAATGGAGACGAGTATATGTGAGAAAAATTTACTTTCTCGAGTTCTTTCTTCAACTCACCTGCCATACTTATGCCATGTTCTGTTAAAGGTGGATCGTGCCACCCAGTAAAAAGTTTTTTTTGATTATACTCAGATTGAGCATGTCTTACGAACCACAGAGTTCTATTCATTATTTTCTCTCATTGTCCTCATTAGAATTAATATCATCATATATGACTTCACTAGATACTTTTCTATTTTTACTTATAATCTTCGAGAATAAAATACCTAATTCATAGAGAATCCAAATAGGTATAGCTAATAGTGTTTGAGAAACTACATCAGGTGGAGTTAATAGCATTCCAACAACAAATGCCCCAACTATCACATATGGCCTTTTCTTGGATAGACTTTGAGTAGTGCTAACGTTAGTAATAACTAACAAAATTGTGATAATTGGAACTTCAAATGCGAACCCAAAGGCAAAAAATAATGTGATGACAAAATCCAAATATCTGCCTATATCTGTCATAACAGCAATTCCTGTTGGCGCTATACTAATAAAAAAAGCAAATAACAATGGAAATACGACAAAGTAGGCGAAAGCAGCACCTAAGTAGAATAGCAAACTACTTGAAATCAGTATTGGTAATACAAGCTTCTTCTCCTTATCGTACAATCCTGGTGCTGTAAACATCCAGATATGGTATAAAAGATAAGGAATAGATATAAACACTGACAAAATCATAACGAGTTTAAATGGAATGAAAAACGGTGAGGCAACATCAATTGCAATCATCGAGCTATTTTGTGGCAAATTTCTTATAAGTGGATCCGCGAGTTGATTATATATAAGATCTGAAAATGGAAATAAGAATAAGAAAACAACTAATATAAATATAAGTGACTTAGTAAGTCTTGTTTTTAACTCTTGAAAGTGAGGTACTAATGATTTAAATGAGTTGTCAGTATCTATATTTTTGGACATAACTCACTCCTCGTCTTGTGCTTTTTTGATCTCTTTTTCTAAATTTTTGATTTGTGACTTTTGATCATTAACAATTTTATTAATCTCACCAGTCGCATCGTCACTCTCTTGTTGTATGGAATCTTTAAGCTCAAAAAAATATCTTTGAAGTTTCCCAAACCACTTACCTAAAAAACCAGCGACTACAGGCAGCTTGTCAGGACCAACCACGAATAACAGTAATAAAAATATTAGGAAAAGTTCCCAAAAGCCGATATCAAACATTGTTGTTATTTATCTTCTTTAGATGATCTTTCTGATACAACTTTATCGTCAGATTTTTCATCTCTAGACGACTTCTTAAAACTTTTTATTGCTGATCCTAGGTCTGCACCAACATTTCTCAATTTTTTAGTTCCAAAAAGAACTATAACTATTATTAAAATTAATAATATAGACCATGGTGAAATTCCGCTTAACATAATTTACCTCATTTTTTTCTAGATGCTTTCTCTTCTATTCCTGATACTCCAAAACGCTTCTCTAGTTCCATAAGGATATCACTAGCATCCATATCATTCAAAGACATTGATACAAGTGTATGGAACCATAAATCAGCTGCCTCATGGATTATATCCTCTCTTTTCCCAGAATTTATAGCCTCTATAAACTCTGCCGCCTCTTCTATAATCTTGGAATTAATCTTACTATTTCCCTCAGCAAAGAGTGATGATACATATGAGTCCTCAGGCATCTCCATCTTTCTTTTGCTTATAATAGCGCTTAACTTTTCTAGAATCTCTGCTTTTGATCGAGTGTTCATATAATTAGGGTAGCACAATTCAGATTATGCGTCGTACCAATACTCCATGCTTTTCTAAGTATTCCTTTGCTTCTCCAATGGTGAAATCATTAAAGTGGAAGATACTAGCAGCAAGTATAGCATCTGCCCTTCCATCTACGACTGCTTCTACGAAATGATCTAGTGTACCTGCACCTCCTGATGCAATAACAGGTATAGTTACACTATCAGAAATCTCACGTAATAAGTTGTTATCAAAACCATCTTTAGTACCATCACGATCCATGCTTGTCACTAGCAATTCTCCAGCACCTCTCTGCTCTAATTCTTGAGCCCATTTAACTGCATCTAAAGATGTTGCCTTTCTCCCTCCATGTGTATAAACATGCCATTTATTTTTTTCACTCATTTTGGCATCGATAGCTGCAACGATACATTGACTACCAATTCTCGATGAAGCCTCATTAATTATGTCTGGTTTTAATACGGCTGCGCTATTAATAGCGATTTTATCTGCCCCAGCATTAAGAAGTGTAATAATATCACTAAACTCTGAAACTCCGCCACCTACTGTCAATGGTATAAAAACCTCATTAGCAACACGTTCCACGGTATCTATAATTGTTTTTCTGCTTTGATGTGTAGCGGTAATGTCAAGAAATGCTAATTCATCTGCACCCATAGAATCATATTTTTTTGCGACTTCTATGGGATCACCAGCATCTTTTATATCAACGAAGTTGACACCTTTGACAACTCTTCCATTATCAATATCTAAGCATGGGATAATTCTTTTTGTATATGACATTAATTACTACTCATATTTATAATATCGTCAATAGTTACTCTATTCTCATATAGCGCTTTACCAATTATTAATCCATTAATACCATTAGAGGCTATGGATTGTATAAGTTTAATATCATCAATAGAAGAAACCCCACCAGATGCAATTATAGGTATGGATATCTTAGACGATACATTCAATAATAGCTCTTTGTTCACTCCGTTAAGCATGCCATCTTTACTTACATCGGTAACAACAATTTCTTGTATTTGGTTTTCCATGAGATTCTTAAAAAAGTCTTCCATCCTATAATCAGAGTTTTCAATCCAGCCATTAGTGGTAAGGTTGTCATTCTTGATAGCAATATCAACGATTACCATTCTTCTTAAATCTTCAGGAATTGAAGCTAAAAAATTTGAAGACGATAAGGCTATTGTTCCTATAATGACTTTATCTATTCCAATATTCTGATATTTCTGAATTGAAGAGATGTCTCTTATGCCTCCACCAACCTGAATATAAAAATCGGGAAATCTTTCTCTTATCTTAGATATTGTAGAGATATTTACAAGCTTGCCAGTTTTCGCTCCATCTAAATCGACAATGTGTAAATTTCTTAATCCTTTAGCATACCAATCCGACGCGACTGATGTTGGATCATCAGAATATGTGGTGACTTGATTATAATCACCGCCTGAGAGTCTAACACATTTACCGTCTATAATATCTATGGCTGGCAGTAGTTTCACTCATATCCTCCAATCAATAAAATTTCTAAGAAATTTTAAGCCATCATTTGAACTTTTCTCTGGATGAAATTGAACTGCGATAATATTATCTTTCTGCAAACTAGAGACAAATCTTGATCCATAATCTGTATAAGACATTATAACATCAGAATTTTCTGTAGAAACATAGTAACTGTGCACAAAATAGAAATACGAGTTATTTTGTATAGAATTCCAAATTGGGTTTTCTCTGACATAATTAACTTTACTCCAGCCCATGTGTGGTAATTTAATTTTTTCTTCATTAGATGACGATATACGGTTTACGCTACCAGTGAAAATATCCAGACATTTGGTATTGTCTTCGTCACTATATGTCATTAACACCTGTAAGCCCATACAGATACCCAGAAAAGGTTTCTGCATAATAATAGTTTTAAGTGCCTCAATATCAAAATTATTGTTTAAATTGTTTATACATGATTGCGCTGCACCTTGACCTGGAAATACTATTTTATCACTTGAATCAATTTCTTTTAGACTATTAACAATTTTAATCTTATCATTTCTTGACGAGACCTTATTTAGTGCTTTTGCTACACTATGAATATTACCCATACCATAGTCGATAATACAAACTTGTGACATTAAAGTTTTTCTTTAGTTGAAGGAATCTTATTTAAATTCCTTGGATCAAGTTCCACGGCAACCTTAAGAGCTTTTCCAAATGCTTTAAAAATGGTCTCTGCAATATGATGAGAATTACCGCCTCTTAGGTTATCAATATGAACTGTAGCTTTTGCATGATTGACAAAACCATGGAAAAATTCTTGAATCAAGTCGATGTCAAAATCACCCACCCTCGACCGAGGATACGATACGTTATATTGTAAACCAGGTCGACCAGAAAAATCTAAAACTACTCTTGATAAAGACTCGTCTAAAGGAACATATGATGAACCAAATCTATTGATTCCAAGTTTATCACCCAGTGCTTTATCTATGACTTGACCTAATACAATACCAACATCTTCTACGGTGTGATGTGCATCAATTTCTAAATCACCTTTTGCATGAATCTTCAGGTCCATCATCCCATGTCTTGCTACTTGCTCAAGCATATGTTCTAGAAATGGTAAATCTGCTTTAAGATCAGCGCTTCCACTACCATCTAAATCTACTGTGGCTATTATTTGCGTCTCTTTTGTGTCTCTTTTTACTTCTGCTTCACGATTTTTCATATGCTATTTGTAACATATTAGTGAGATATAAGCCATTTTTTTACATGAGATACTAGTGATTCATCTCTATCTGTATAGTAATGATTCGCACCTCTAATTTCAAAATTTGTAAGTAAATTGTCACCTAAACCTTGAAAGTATTCTGCGTGCTTTTTTACTGAGCCATGGTCATCTTGGCCGTATATGTTTAATATGGGTATTCGAAATAAACGGTAGTCTAAGTATTCATCAGCTATTTGATTTTTGTCCACTGCCCCAGCGCCTATTAACGTAATTGTTTTTATATTTTTTATACCGTTGCTTTTTAGATACGACATGAGCATGTGAGCT
>Ga0163111_10003105_pt1 | contig 10651 bp, 7 predicted proteins | sample CRUFie1St18metaG_FD_109645 | JGI IMG/M metagenome (GOLD analysis project Ga0163111, IMG submission 109645) | Marine microbial communities from the Costa Rica Dome - CRUD Field 142mm St18 metaG | ecosystem: Environmental > Aquatic > Marine > Oceanic > Photic zone | place: Costa Rica: the Eastern... | reverse complement strand
TTTTCAGCTGCTTCTCTAAGTCTACTCATTGCCTGAAGATCTTTTTGCAAATCTATTCCGGTAGATTTTTTGAATTCAGAGACTAACCATTCTACTACGACATGATCGAAATCGTCCCCTCCCAATCGGTTATCGCCACTAGTCGCCTTTACTTCGATTTGTGGTTGCCCATCGACTTGATATATTTCTAGAACTGAAACATCAAAAGTACCTCCTCCAAGATCATAGACAAGTATTGTTTGATCGTCGTCTTTATCTACACCATAAGCTAAGGCAGCTGCTGTTGGCTCATTTATTATTCTAAGAACCTCTAAACCAGCAATCCTTCCAGCATCTTTTGTAGCTTGTCTTTGTGCATCTGAAAAATAAGCAGGACATGTGATTACTGCTTGTTTTACTTCCCTACCGAGATATTCTTCTGCATCTGCTTTTAGTTTTTGCAGAATAAATGCAGAAACTTCCTGTGGTGAAAATTCATCTTTATCGATTTTTTGTGACCAATCAGTCCCCATCTCTCTCTTGACTGAAAGTATTGTTCGATCGGAATTGGTAACAGCCTGCCTTTTTGCAGTTATTCCTACTAAACGCTCTCCATCCTTCGTAAAAGCTACTACACTGGGAGTAGTTCTTGAACCCTCAGAATTTGGGATAACTACCGCTTGCCCCCCTTCTAATGTTGCAACACAACTATTTGTCGTACCTAAATCAATTCCTATTACTGGTCCACTCATTTTTTTTCATCTCCTTTTTATATATACATTGTTGAATTAATATCAAAAGTAACATCTAAAACACCGTTATTAAATGTCCATTCGATAATTCGACTAGCTGGTTCTGGCAGGTTAAATTTCTTGAAAGGTCGCAATTGTGTAGTTTTCATAATTTGCAACGATATACCTGCATCTGCAAGATTTAATTCTATTGAGTTAGATTCCAAATCAGTATATCTAGAAATATCTACAGTAAGATACATGCGATCTTCATGAATATAAAAATTATCTTCAACGAGTTCATCGTCGATATTTGAATCTGAATCATTGATTTCTGCTTTTACTTCAATTACTGGTTCATTTATTTTCATATTTATCCCCATGTTCTTGAGAAAATCACCAAATCCTTCCATATTGCCAATTCCCATCATGTTTTCCATCATCTTCTTTATTTCTTGAGGTTCTAAATTTGAATCTATCTTATTGAAATCCATCTTGACGTTTGTTTTGGTCATGTCTTCGGGATTCATGCCCATTTCTTCCAGACGCGCTTTTAATTGGTGCATTAATGATTTTAACATGTCATAATCGACATTCATACCCATTGTAGAAAACAATTTAGCCATCTCTTTTAGCATGTTTTCTTCCCATTCTTCTTCACCTGAGTCGGACATAATGCATCACTACTTAACCTGTGGTTGTATAGTGGGAGATATGGGAGGTATATTAATACAACGTTTCTTAGATTGTGTAAAGAAGTGATGACAAAGCAAGCGAATTAAAAACAAATTCTTATGTCGCAAGGTCATAATGAGCGAAACAGAACACGATATTGCATTAGAAGAAACTGATCGTATCCAGGGGCGTGCAGCATTAGTTAACAATGTAAAAGCCTCAATTGCCCTTGCAGGAGCAGTAAGATCAACTTTAGGCCCACGTGGCTTGGACAAAATGTTAGTCGAAGATGATGGTTCTGTTATTGTAACAAATGACGGAGTCACAGTTCTTGAAACCGCGAAAGTAGAGCATCCTACTGCTAGATTATTGATATCTGCATCTTCCTTACAAGATAGGTCTGCAAGAGATGGTACTACAACAACAATATTATTGACTTCTGAATTACTTCAGAATTCTCTTGAATTGGTTAGGATGGGCATACATCCATCAGTAATTTTGAATGGATATAACATAGCGTTAGAAGAATCATTAAAGGAATTAGAAAGAATATCTAAAAAATCAGACAGTTCAGAAATAGAATTAGCCATTGTTTCTACTTCGTTAGCTGGTAAGATAGAAGAAGGTACTTCGAAAATATTAACTTCTTGTGCCTTGGAAGCAGCTGGATTATTAGCGAATGAAGAAGGAGGAGATGACTTAGAAAGATTAAGAATCAAAAGACTTCAAATCGACGATGGTAAGATGAAAAATTCGCGATTAGTACATGGATTAGTATTAGCAAAAACTAGGCTTGATAAATCGACACCATCATTTTCAAAGAATGGGAAAATTGCAATTATTGATGGAGAGCTAGAAAATAAAAAAATAGATTTAGAGGCTTCAATTGAGATAAGGGATATAGGAGCATTGGAGAGTTTTCATGATAGAGATGCGGAAAAAATTAAACAAATAGTCGATCATTTTTCTTCATTGGGAGTCAATATACTGATTGTTCGGGATGGGGTGACTGACGCGGCAATAACTCCTCTGAAGAATGCAGGGATAATAACATACAGAAGAATGGAGAGAGATGATATGGAATTATTATCGAAAATAACAGGTTCTGTGCCAATAAGAAATCCATTAAATATTGGTAAAGAACATGTTGGAAAATATACCAATCATTCTGAGAAATTGATTGCAGGAGTAAAATACACTACTATTGAAGGAAAGAATAAAGGTGGAATGACGTTTATAATTAATGGTACAACTCCTGAAGTGAGAAATGAGGTGAAAAGGGCGTTTGATGATGCATTGGGCGTCGCACATCGCCTGAAACGTGATTCTTTTGTTTTACCTGGAGGAGGAGCAAGTCATACTCATCTAGCAAGGCATCTTCGAATGTTTGCAACCAGTCAGTCTGGAAGAGAACAATTGGCTATTGAGGCCTATGCAGCAGCACTGGAAATAATTCCTAGAGTATTAGCGGAAAATTCGGGATTGGATCCAATTGATACTATATTATCACTTTCTGCAGCACAGAATAATGATTTAGAAAACGGCTCTTGGATAGGCCTGGATGTAAAGACTGGACAGAATATTTCAATGGAAGTTGCAGGTATTCTAGATCCTTTATTTGTAGCAAAGCATGCCCTTTCAGGTGCAACAGAAGCAGCAATAAGTGTTCTTCGTATTGATGATGTATTGTGGGCTAAACAAGATGCCCAAACTCCTGATTGGCAAAGTGAAATTGAAGAAGATTAATTACTCAAACCTTCTATCATTGAGTCAACAATATTTTCAAGATTATATTGGGCTTCCCAACCCCAATCATCTTTTGCTTGTGAATCATCAATTGAGTTTGGCCATGAGTCTGCGTATACTTGTCTCTTATCTGGAGTAAAAGTACACGTGAATCCATCGACTCTCTCGGAGATAGTATCAACTAATTGTTGAGCAGTAAATGAAAGTCCGGATATGTTGTATCCTGCTCTTGAGTCACCGATATTGTCCACTGGAGTGTTCATCAATTCTAATGTAGCTCTTATTGCATCATCAATATACATCATTGGCAATCTTGTCTCAGGACCTACAAAACAATCATAATGTCCTTTATCAAGTGCAGCGTGAAATATTTCTACAGCATAATCTGTAGTTCCGCCTCCTGCAGGAGATTTCCATGATATTAAACCAGGATATCTGATTCCCCGTGTATCTACGCCATGTTTTTGCCAATACTCATTTGCAAGATTCTCTCCAATAACTTTAGTTTGTCCATAAACTGTAGTTGGATTGAGAGGTGTTATTTGTGGTGCATTTTTTGGAGCATCTGGGCCGAAAACGGCTATTGAAGAAGGTGCAAAGATTTTCAGGTCATTATTTAGGGCAGTTTCTAAAACGGAAATAGTTCCTCCGACATTGATTTTCTTACAAAGTTCTGGTTTTTTTTCACCTGTAGCTGAAAGTATGGCAGCTAGATGATAAATTTCTTGGATATCGTATTCTTTTACTAGATTGTTCATTGAATCGGAATCGATTACACTTAGAATTTCAAACGGGCCATTTTGTACTCCTGGATTATCATCCAATTTTCTCACATCTGTTGCTAAAATATTTTCATTTCCATAGATTTTTCGAAGTTCCTCTACTAATTCTGTTCCAATTTGTCCAAGTGCTCCCGTGACCATTATTTTTTTCGGCTCTGGCGTAGACATGAACCTGGGTATAGTACTCAATAAATGAACCTAAAGTACCATTTGGCAGTATGGACATGGCCAATGTTGATATGTCTGGTATATCCGCTTCAAATCCCGTTGATTACATGAAGTATGTCGTTGTCACCGGAGGAGTGCTATCAGGATTAGGCAAAGGAGTGACAGCAAGTAGTATCGGAGTACTACTTAAATCAGCAGGATTACAAGTTACTGCAGTAAAAATTGACCCCTATCTCAACAGTGATGCTGGCACTATGAGTCCTTTTGAACACGGAGAAGTATTCGTATTGGATGATGGAGGAGAAGTGGACCTAGATTTAGGGAACTATGAAAGGTTCCTTGATATTGCACTCTCCAAAGACAACAATATTACAACTGGGAAGGTATATTCTTCGGTTATCGAGAAGGAAAGAAGAGGAGATTATCTGGGTAAAACGGTCCAGGTTGTACCACATATCACTGATGAAATACAAAATTGGATTGAAAATGTTGCTAATAGGTGCAGTGATGGAGAAAATAATCCTCCTGATGCTTGTGTTATTGAACTAGGTGGAACTGTTGGTGACATTGAAAGTGCTCCATTTGTAGAAGCACTTAGACAATTCCAATTTAGAGTAGGAAAAGAAAATATTTGTTTTGTTCATGTAAGTCTAGTACCAGTGATGGGCCCAGTGGGAGAACAAAAAACAAAGCCTACACAACATACAGTCAAGGAATTGAGGGGTTTAGGGATAATTCCAGATATTTTAGTATGTAGATCCGAAGTTGCATTAGTCGAAGAAACTCGTGAAAAATTAGCTAAGTTTTGTCATGTATCTTCTGAAGCAGTAATTTCAGCACATGATGTTGCTAACATATACCATGTACCAATTATGATGAATCGTCAGGGAGTAAGAGAATTATTAGCATCCAAACTCAATTTTGACTTACAAGATAATAGTAAGTTATTGGAAGATTGGAGGGCGATGGCAAAACATGTTAATTCTTTGGAAGAAGAGGTTCATATAGCAATGGTTGGTAAATATACTGGACTTTCGGATTCATATCTTAGTGTCACAAAGGCACTTCAGCATGCCTCATATAGTGTCGGTAAAAAATTAATTATTGATTGGATAGAATCGGTCAATTTAGAAGAAGGTGGTGCTCCTGAATCTGAAGAATATCAAAAATCATGGGATTTACTGAAAAGTGCTGATGGAATCTTAGTCCCAGGAGGTTTTGGAGGCAGAGGTATTGAAGGAAAAATTAGAGCTGCAAAATATGCAAGAGAAAATAATATTCCATATCTTGGAGTCTGTTTAGGATTGCAAGTAGCAACAATAGAATTTTGTAGGAATGTTCTTGGAATTAAAAATGCTAATTCAGCCGAATTTGATGATAATGAAGAAAATCACGTTGTAGTTTTTATGCCTGAAATTTCAAAGACGCATATGGGAGGGACTATGAGACTTGGTTCTAAACCAACTCCTTTTCTTGTGGATGATTGTAAGATTCGTAGACTATACAATAATGAAGAATATGTCGATGAAAGACACAGACATAGGTATGAAGTTAATCCTGAATTAATAGGAAAAATTGAAGAAGCTGGATTGATTTATGTTGGAAAAGATGAAACTGGCCAAAGGTGTGAAATAATGGAGTTGAGAGATCATCCGTACTATGTTGGAACTCAATACCATCCAGAGTTTAAATCTAGGCCCAATAGACCAAGTCCTCCATTCCTGGGATTATTAAAGGCCGCTTGCGGTATTGATATCTAATCTACAGATACAGGTAAAATTCGAGTTGTGCGATATCCTTGTAATACTTTCATGTATTTTTTTATTGCGAATTCTGAATCTAAGTCTTCATCTCCTGTTTCAATCCTTAATTTCCTTACGGTTAATAGTTTAGCTGGAGTTACCACTCCAAGGATATTATCAATTCCAATCTTACTTATTACTGTATGAGATAATTGAAGATTTCCTCGTCCTATCAAAAATCCTTGTCCGCCCATTGGAGATAAAAGCGCAATAAATTTTCCAGAGTGAGAATTTAAGAGTTTTAAAATTCCTTTTTCATCTAAATCTGACCCTACTATGCTTCTGCCAAGAGAAATATCTATCCCCAGAGTCGTTAGATTAAATCCAATATATTCGCCAATAGACTGTAATGTCCCACCTGAACCCCATATTATCATAGTATCCTCTTTGACTAGATTTTCTCGGACATGTTCTGCTAAGCCTTCAATAATTTCTTCTTCACTACTAACTTCAACTCTTTGTTTTGAACCTTGCATCCAACGAGGGCTGGAGGGCGTGTGTGCTTCTGCATAATGCCTCACCATCCATTCTCCATCTCTATATCTCTCTTCATCCAAATCTAATACTTCAGTACTTGCTACTAATAAATCGCCCCTAATCCAAGCAGAAAGAACTTCAGCAGCTGCCTTAGGAGATGCTGCAAATGACCCAGAATACATTTTTACACCAGTTGGTACACCAATTAATGGTAATTTAGGATTATTTAATTCTATTAGCTCCGCTACAATATCTCTAGTAGTGCCATCCCCTCCTGCATAAACTATCAAATCAACTCCATAATCAATTATTTTTTTAATTACCTCTTTCGTATCATCAGAACTTGTCTCTCCTTGAGATTTATGAATTATCTTTATTTCTCCTAGATTAATTCCTGAAGGGATCCATTTTGTACCCATCCTTCCTTCACTTGTTATCCAAGATATATCGGAGTAATCTGCGTTATGCAAAGAAGAGAAATAATTTAGAAAAGTAGTTATTCTAGGCCCTGATCTATCATCTGCGCCCATTGAGCGAGCGAAATTAGCCTTGCCATCAGATCCTTTAAGTCCTAATTTACCACCCAATCCTGCGTCTGGATTGACTACTAGCCCTAGCTTAATCATAGGCCCGGGTAGGGATGGTCGTTATTATCGCTACACACCCCCCGGTTGTTATATGAGAGCAGTGGTGGCACTTGGAGGAAATGCACTTCTACGTAGAGGAGAGGAATTAAGTGCAGAAAATCAACGTAATAATGTAAAGATAGCGGCCAAATCACTTGCTCCACTTGTAGGAAAATATCAATTAGTCATAACACATGGAAATGGCCCACAAGTTGGACTTTTATCACTTCAGTCGGCTGCTTATACTGACGTTAAAGAATATCCTTTAGATGTATTAGGTGCTCAAACAGAAGGAATGATTGGGTATATGATTGAGCAAGAATTAGGGAATTTGCTTCCGATTGAGACCCCATTTGCTACAATTTTAACTATGGTGGAAGTTGATCCAGAAGACCCAGCTTTCAATGAACCAACCAAACCAATAGGGCCATTATATGAGGAAATTGAAGCTAAAAGGTTGGCCAAAGAAAGAGGATGGACGATAAAACTTGAAGGAGATAAATGGAGGAGAACCGTCCCTTCGCCAGTACCTCAAAGAATTTTTGAATTACGACCTATTCATTGGTTATTGGAAAAAGGGACAGTAGTAATTTGCGCTGGCGGAGGAGGAATTCCTACAATGTACCAAAAGGATGGTAGTTTGGAGGGAGTAGAGGTGGTAATAGATAAAGATAGGGCAAGTTCTTTACTTGCTACGCAATTAAATGCTAGAGTACTCATTTTAGCCACAGATGCGGATGGAGTTTACTTAGATTGGGGTACTGAAAATGCTAAAAAGTTACACAGAGTTACTCCTGAAGAAATGGAGAATTATACTTTTGAGTCTGGCTCTATGAGGCCAAAAGTAGAGGCTGCGTGTGAATTTGTAAACAAGACAGGAGAAAGAGCCGTTATAGGCTCACTTTCTGAATTAGAGAAAATGATTTCTGGAGATGCCGGAACACAATTTGTAATACGTTAATTTGTACTTTTGAAGAGATATTTTGCAAATGTCTTCATACGATAGATGTATCTCGGTTACACTGGAGAGATAGTCTTGTCAAAGGTTAAAGTCGAATTTGAAGATAATCAATTTCGTGAATATGAAACCGGAATCACAGCTGGTGATGTGATTAGAGATATCCATGGCCGTAAATCTGGTTTTGTAGCAGTACTTATTGATGAGATAGAAAAGGATATGTCTACAATTTTGGAATCGGACTGTAAAATTGAACCCATAGATGGTGAATCAGATGCTGGACTATATATCCTTAGACATTCATGTGCTCACCTTCTGGCTCAAGCAGTCACACAATTGTATCCTGATGCAAAACCAACAATAGGCCCTCCAATAGAACATGGTTTTTATTATGACTTTTTTATGCAACCAGTCGGAGACGAAGAATTAAAAAAAATAGAAAATAAAATGAAAGAAATAATGAAAAAAAATTTACCAATAATACGTGAAGAACATTCCAATATTTCATTAAGGAAGATGTTTAGTGAAAATAAATTCAAGATGGAAATAATGGATGATAAAATAGGTCAGGAAGTTGGTTCAACTGCATATAGGCAAGGTGAATTTGTAGATTTATGCAGAGGTCCGCATGTAGAATTTACATCTCAAATAAGATGGTTTAAATTGACAAGTTCTAGTCAGGCATATTGGAGAGCAGACTCAAAAAGAGAATCATTGACTAGAATATACGGCATGTGTTTTGCGACAAAAGAAGGATTAAGAAATAGAGAGAAGCAGATACAAGAAGCGGCGAAACGCGATCATAAAAAAATAGGCAGAGAGATGGAGCTCTACATGATTGATGAAATGATAGGTAAAGGATTACCTGTTTGGCTTCCTAATGGAGAAATTTTAAAATCATGTATTGAAGAATTTGCCTTAAAAACTGAAGAAGAATATGGTTATCAGAGAGTAACTACGCCTGTTCTAGGTAAAAAACAGCTTTTTGAGGCAAGTGGCCATCTTCCTCATTATGCTGAAGGAATGTATCCTCCAATGGAAATGGATGATGGGACTTATTATCTAAAAGCGATGAATTGTCCAATGCATCATCTTGTCTATAGAAATAAAAAACGCTCATATAGAGATTTACCGCTAAGAATTGCAGAATATGGTACAGTTTATCGTAATGAAATGTCAGGTACACTTGCAGGATTATTAAGGGTGAGAATGTTATCAATGAATGATGCTCATATTTATTGTACTTTGGACCAAGTTGCTCAAGAGTTTGCAAGTAACATAAAAATGGTACAAGATTATTATGCTGCATTTGGATTTGAAGACTATCATTTCAGGCTTTCACTTTGGGATTCAGAAAATACTGAGAAATATATAGATCAGCCAGAGAATTGGGAAGCGACTCAAAATCATCTGAGGCAAATAATGGATAGTTTAGAAGTACCATACATAGAAAGTATAGGAGAAGCCGCATTCTATGGTCCAAAAGTCGATATTCAATTTACCACTGCGATAGGTAGAGAAGAGTCAATGTCTACAATACAACTTGATTTTGCTGCTAAGGAAAGATTTGGTTTGACTTATACTGATGAAACTGGATCAGATAACGGAGAAGTATTTGTCATACATCGTGCACCTCTGTCGACACATGAAAGGTTTGTTGCCTTTCTAACTGAACATTGGTCCGGTAACTTTCCAACTTGGTTATCTCCAATACAGGTACAAATAATTACTATTTCTGAGAAACATAAAGAATATGGAAAAATAGTTTCCGAACAAATGCAAAAATCTGGAATAAGAGTTAAAATTGATGATTCTGATAATACAATTGGTAAAAAGATTAGGATACACAGAAAAATGCGTCCTGCCTACATGGCAATTATCGGGGATGATGAAGTTAAAAATAAGACAGTTTCTATAAGAACTAGGAAGGGGGCACAAAAGAATGGCATCCCACTTGATGAATTTATCGAAGCAATAGGAAGAGAAATAAATAATCGTGATACTACCTTGGGCATAGTTCCAGTAGAATGATGGTGTGAAAATGATTGTTAATATTGCTGGATATAAGTTTATAAATATTAATAATACTGAAGAAATGAAGAATAAGTTCCTACAGGAATGTTTGGAATTAGGATTAAAAGGGACGATTTATTTTAGTAATAATGGAATTAATTTCTTTGTAGCAGGAACACAAGAAATGATAGATAAATACATTCATTTTATGGAACTTGATGCACGTTTAGTAGGGATTTCTCTGAAAATAAGTTATACTGAGTACCAACCATTTCGAAGGATGATAGTCAAGAAAAAGAAAGAAATAATTGCATTAGGATTGGATGAAGTGAGGCCAGCAGAATATACAAGCCCGTCAGTTGATCCGAAAGAATTGAAAAAATGGTTAGATGAGGAAAGAGATATACTGCTACTTGATACAAGAAATGATTATGAATTAAGAATTGGTACATTTGAAAAGGCTGTAGACTTGGACATCAAAACCTTCAGAGAGTTTCCATCTGCTGTACAAAAACTAAATGTGGATAAAAATAAAACCGTAGTGATGTTTTGTACCGGAGGAATTCGTTGTGAAAAGGCATCTGTTGTAATGGAAAATCAAGGTTGGAATAATGTTTTTCAATTAGAAGGGGGTGTACTAAATTATTTTGAAGAAGTCGGAGGAGAACATTGGAATGGAGATTGTTTTGTTTTC
>Ga0163111_10003104_pt1 | contig 10654 bp, 1 predicted proteins | sample CRUFie1St18metaG_FD_109645 | JGI IMG/M metagenome (GOLD analysis project Ga0163111, IMG submission 109645) | Marine microbial communities from the Costa Rica Dome - CRUD Field 142mm St18 metaG | ecosystem: Environmental > Aquatic > Marine > Oceanic > Photic zone | place: Costa Rica: the Eastern... | reverse complement strand
GGTTGAAGCTCAAGTGGACCCTGAAATTGCTGGCAGTGGCGTGCCAAGCTTCACTGTGAAAACTCTCCTTGGAAAGCGAGACTCGGACGATCCCTTGCCTACGGTATATGCACGCCACATCGCTGAGCTCATCGGTGCTCCGGTATGAAAACTCAATTCCAAGTGTGGTGCCTGCAGTGTGCCCAATTGTCACAGCTCTTCACCACATTTGACTTTTCTTGCTGTTTGGCTGCTGCATTTATTTGCAGGTGCCGGTGCTGCTCGCCTTATGTTGAGATTACACAGCGAGCTTTCCTGTCTTCGTTGTGAGTAGATGTTCCACTCGAAAGACCAACAGAAGACGGTTAAGCGTCGATCGCCATGAAAGTCTGTTTATTTTTAACACAAGTATTAAAATGAAATTATACAAAAAATTGATGAGAACAACATTAAACACAAATAATAATATTATTTGTGTGACTTGATCTTTTATAGCTGAATTTGTACAATTTTCTTAAAGTCTTCATCCATCAAAGTTTATAACCCTGATTTCCCCTCCACAGCTGAATATCTTATTCCAAGCTGTCTTCATTACGGATGAGGGTTGATTGACTTTCTTGCTTGTAAAAAACGATCAAAGCTGTCGTTGCATTAAATGGCTTCATTTGGATTAAAACTTGGTCCCGCATGTTTTTAAAAGAAGATCCTGTCAATCCTTTTGTGAACATGTCGGCTACATTGAGCTTCGTGTCTATGTGTTTTGGAATCATAATGTTTTTGTCTCTCAGCTTTTTAACCCATTTCTGTCTTAAATCAATGTGTTTCAACCTTGAGTACGACGCAGTATTATTGCAAAACACTTCAGCTGCCGCATTATCCATCTGTAAAATGAAAGGAAGAGGAAACTTGTGCCCCAACTCCTCTGCCACATACGATACATGCATGACGTGAAAAGTTGCATTTGCTGCTCCATATATTTCTGCTTCAGTAGATGAAGTGCAAACATTTCCGTCGGTACCCAAATCTGGGTGGGCCATTGCAACTGATGTTGTTTGTGTTTTGTACTGAACGGGAAATCCAGAGATAGTTATAATAGATCCATACCTGCATTTGCCTTGATTTCTCTCAGACCGGTCAGATGTTTGATCTGAATCACAGTAGCAGTTCCAAACCAAAGCTTCCCTAGTACGTTTTGCTGGAACAAAGCCTGCCCAGGTGTAGCTGCCTTTTAGATACCGGATAACGTGTACCAAATGCTTCCATGCGTCCATGTTTGGGCAACTCATATCTTGTGCAATCCTGGAGTATGCATATGCCAAATCACACCTGATGCAGCTGCATAACCAACCAATACACCCCAATGCCTTTTGAAACTTGACTTTGTCCTGCTTGTTCAGTGGAGTCGTATCCATTTCGCCTTGGGTCTCAATGTATGGACATGCAGTAGGTGGCCCTATTTCATGCATTTCAGTCTCCATATAGTGGATCACTTTCAATGCATAGCTTTGCATTGACACAAACAGATTTCTTTGTTGATCCATTGTGATTTCCATTCCCAGATAATCCTGTGTCTTGCCTGGCTCTAGCCACTCAAGTTCACGTGTTTGAAACCTCTCTCGAATCAGGGTATGAAACCAAAGTATGTGTTCCCGTCCACCGATCATTTTCAAATCGTCAACATAAAGTGTAATCCTCATCCTTCTGCGCACGTGATAAAAACAGCATGGATCATTTTCCCCTCTGATGAATTCTTGTTCCACAATCCAACTGGCGATGGTGCGCTCCCATAGTGCAGGCGCACTTATTTCTCCGTAAATGCTTCCGAGCTGTTTGAAATATATTAATTCTCCAGTGATGGGATTCTTCAGTACCACATACTTTTTCACTGATTTATCATACCTGTCACTCTGAAGAAATGCTGTTGAAATATCAATGAAAGCGATACACTCGTCGGCGGCATTATACGATCCCAATGCCATTCTCACGGAAGTCAATGACACTACCCTGGCATAGTAGTTGAAGTCTGGAGGATCCACTTTGGCTATGTCCTGAAGGTCTCCTCTCAACACTATCCTCACTTTCTTTCTGCCACACCTCTTGATTCCCAGAATAGCTCTTGCCTTGCATGCTTGTTTGACAGCCAATGGGTATTCTTCATCATTGGGTTCCAATCTTTGTAACACTTTGTGTATCTTGGTCAATGAATCATACTCTTCTTGATATGCGTTTATGATACCTTCACGCAAACTGGGAACTTCCAGAGCCCTTTTCCAAGGAATGTCTTTGTCATTGGCCCAGGTGATTTGCTCTGCCATGTTATACGATGCCTTCATCAGCCTACAATAACGGATCTTCTCGTCATCCTTTGCCCTATTTACAACACTCCCATTTTCGTCTGCTAAATGGTTATCGGATTCGTGCCCCTCCTGTCTGGTATACTGAGCCTTCGTCGTACATGTCGTGCCTGAATTTGCAGGTTCAAGTTGTATTCCCTGTTGTCGGAGCGACATATTTATATCGGTCGCGTGGGATTCCTCTGCAGTTTTAAAAGTATGATGAGTTTTTATGTGTTTGACTTGCGGGTCCTGACTCGAATAGTCCTCACCGACTTTGGTTGTTGATGATGGTGATGATTCTGAGCTGGTTTGATGATCTTTTGATGATACTGCAAATGTTTTTCCAAAGACAGTCCCGCTACGCGTTTGGTGTGTGGGTTTAAATTCGACTGGCTTGTCCTCCCCTGCCTTCTCAGGTATCACCTTTGGTATTTCTTCTTCTTCTTGTTCTTCCCAGCCTTCTGGAAGTTCTTCTTCTTGAGCTTCTTCTTCAGAAAGTATAAATTCTAGAAGATCTCTCCTTGCCTCGTCAAAAGGAAAACCTGGATAGAACCGTTTGAGTATGGAATCCAGTGATGCCTCCGGGTCAACAAATTCTGTGCCTTTGCTACCCTTGATTGGAATCAACTTGACCCTTGCCACCAGTTCTTCATCTGACATGTTTGAATATCCCAGGGAGTTGTAGCTGGAAATTAGGTCCTCATGCACCTTGAAGTTTGTACCATCAAAACTATGCACGAATACTCTGGGATTGATTTCATTCGGATCTCGAGGGTCATTATCTTTGAAATAAACATCCATGCTATGCACAATGTTGCCGTCAAGGGTGAGGATCCGCTTTGTCTTGTTGAAGAAATGGCCCTGGTAACCCACATGGAATCCTGGAACTGCTGTAGTCAGAACTTCTAGTGGTTGCCGATCATTAAATCGTTTGTTCCTTTTCTTGGGGTCGGTTTTCACCACATGAACCATTACACCGAAAGGTTGTAAGTCCGTGATGTCCTGTTTGGTTCCGAACAGTATTTCATTTGGGGATTTGAAACCCCTGGACTCAGATCCTGCAATGAAATTATGGTGATGAGCAGCATGTTGTAGTGCTAATCCCAGCCACATATGATGAAATCTTGCGTGAAAACAATTTCTTTTGGCCGCTTTGACTATAATTCTGATTGCCAGCTCTGCCAGCTGAAGGGATTGTCGGTATGGCACCGTTGGTTCTGTTCTGATTCCATATCCAGACAACTTCACAGCAATGGCCAGATTGGCTCCATCTGAGTCATGATGAAAAGTGGTTGAGTACGGCAGCTTGTGAATACCCCTCCTGGCTACTAGTTTTGCAACACAATCTGCTGTCTCGTCCTTCGTTTTCATTAGCTCCACGTCGATACAGAAAGATTTGTAGCAAACCATTATCAGAGCATATTGATAACCTCTGTATTGACCAGTTGGGAGAGTTTTGAGATCGATCCAACAGCGTTCGAAAACTCGCAGCGTGTCGATATCGATTCGCCTTTCATACCCCTCCTTACTGATGACCTTCCCTTGTATTGGTACTGGGGTCAGCCATCGGTAGACATGTGGATCATCCACTGCGATATTGATATTTAACGGTGTCGTGCCCAGAAGTGGTAATGTTTGCTTTTGAAGCCGCTTGCTGGCGCCATGACTGCGATGCGAAACGTTGATAGATGTTGATGCGTAGCAGAGGTGTGGATCGTGAACCTGGTCACACTCCGCTGTCGTTTGCGTCCGACTTTGCGCCAGTGAGGAGAAAGACAGAGTGGTTGTTGCACCCTCCCCCTCCTGTTGAGATACAGGGGTGATGTGATAATCACCTCTGTGCGTCTTATTGACAAACGCCTCCGAAAAAGCCAAACGTACCCCTGTCTTGACTGCATCTGCGGTCACATTGAGTTTAGCTACGGTATGAGCATGTCGCGTATCGACCTTACGTCTGCCTGAGTGTGCACTAATTCCAGGTTTCAGTGTAGGCGTTACGGCACAGGCTGGGCACTTGAGTTGATTTAAGTTGCGTAAGTATTGGACCTGGTCTTGTTTTGTCAGCTTGGCAAACATGTTCTTGGTGTTTTGGATGGTGTGCTTGTGCTTTTCTGGCCCACAATGGTTAAGAACGTTGTGATCATGTTGGACATTTTGTCCCACCCTGTGTTCCAGGTGAGCCTTGAAACACTGCATGAACGGTGCGTCACCAGTATCACATCGTTGCTGGTCTGCATACTCTGCGTAATCATTGGCGTAGTCGGTTAAGTTGGTTGTCAATGACATATGCAGTTGTTTCTGAGCGCTTGGGCTGTTACACACCAGCATTTCTCCCACTCTGATGCCAGGAGGCACAATTGTAGTTGTAGGATCATTCGACCTTCCGGCCAGAATGCAGCGCGTCTGCGTCCCTTGTTGAATATATACACAGGAGTCACACTTTATTTGCGTGTTGGACCGTGGAGGCAGCGGTTTGGGGGTCCAAAACTGACTTAATTGAAAATGTCCTGCAGTTTTGGTCTGATACAGGTAGGACATGTGGCCAGACGGTGTGGTCAGTTTCTCTTCAAATTTGTCTAGTCCGGATACTTGAAAGCCACATTGTCTCATTTTCCCCACGCCAAGTATAGGAACATCAGATGGCGTTTCGTAAATTTGCACCGGTATCAGCGTACAGCTTTTGTGGCGTGTTGCATGGTCAGTGATGATCAGAGGGAAAAAACCTTGTTCTGTAATCAGTTGTTTTGAAACACCATCGATACCGTCTACTTGTCCAGGTTGTGCTTTCTTGCTGATTTCAACTGCATATTTACGTGGACACATGTTATCGTCGGCGCCTGTATCAACGATGGCCGGAGGGGCTGTGCTACAGCTCACAAAATGTTTGTATCTGACAATATTTTGGTCCCTTACAGTGCTGAGTTGCGATGCATTGCATTTCACCGATGAGTCAAAATCATTTCTGTGATTCGCCCCGTCGCTCTTAGTTGTACTTGGATAGTTCATTGCATCAAGAAAACAATCCCACATTGGAACGGTATGCGTACAGTTTGGGTGCACCGGATTTGGATGTACTGGGTGTTTGTTGAAAAGGCACCCCCAGTAGCTGTCCTGTTGTGCACGGTTATCATTGAGCCACTTGATGGAATCTCCAAAGCATTTGCATCGTTCAATTTGTTGAACCGTATCTGTGAAAAACTTTCCATACCTTTCAGCAAACGATTTGGTGACTGGTGACCGGCGAGTGGTTTGGACCCTGTGCTTGCAGAATCTGTCGTAAACCTGGCAGTGGTCAATCAGTCTTCCGAGTTCCTTGCCGCATACTGCTGGCGGAGGCTCAAACATGGCGTCATACAGGGACCAAACTCCATCTTGTTCACTCTGGACCACACCATCCGCTCTGGTTGGTAATTCGAGCTGCTGACCGTGAATGGCATACACGTAAAGTGCCTGAGCCAGACATCCTGCCTTTGATAACTCTTTGCCTTTACCTGAGAACCAAGTTGAATCAGTCTTGCCCTGCGAATCATATTGCCACCTGAGTTTTGCACCGTCGCGTTGGTAACCGTGTTGTTGATGGTCCCGTCCAATTCGAATGACCTTGGTTTTGAAAGAAAAATCGTTGTGGGTGCTTAATGACGATTTTATTGATGAGTCTGTCGAACCCAGAATTGCAGATGCTGCACCTTGGTCGCCCTTTTTGGTCTTTGGTGCTTCAGTTTGCTCCACAGCGTTGTCCCCGACATTCACAGGAGGTTTCTTTGCCCCGATATGCTCCAGGATCTTATTTGCACTCTTGTATGGATGCTTGTATTGTACAATATGACTGGGCACTGCTGGAAAACCGTTATGGCGAAAGCTTTTGGAAAATCGCGTAAACATTTTCAGGCCGAAACGTAACAGATCTTCATTGCTTGTTGCTGTCCTAACCCAAAAGTCCAAGCATCTTGATGCTGCTTCATCTCGCATGTATTGTTGCTCCAGTGGTCTTGGCTTCCAGTTCTTCAATTCCTCTGGTGTCAAACATGGTGGAAGTGGAGATGGCCTGAACAGACTGGAGTCAATCCATGGCGGCATTTCTTCAGGCGCCCATGGTCCTGGTCGATATAGCCCTTGATCTGCAACAAATGTAGCACGACCAGGTAATTGCCACAGTTGTTTCCAGGATAGTCGCCCTAGAATAACAGTACTTCCAAAATGACAATGCTGATAACGAATCTGATAACGGTTCAATTCAGCTCTTTCGCAACTGGGCCGTACACGTCCATACCGGTATCCTTCGAGATTCCAGTAGTCCTCAAAGATTCTGTCACAGCATTCATGTGAATTGGTCGTGCACCTGCAACCACCGCGTGCACGCATGCCAAAACTCTCAGGTAATTCATACTGGCTGGGTGGAAAAGTATAGTGTGCAGCTCCATGGTTCGCCGTTATGATGTCTACAGCCGTGTACTCACAAAAGATATCGAATTCATCTTCTCGGAGAATTCCAGCACGAACCCCATGGTCTGGATATGGAGTATTCATCTCCTGCGGGTCGTCAGAGCAGAGGTCAGAAACATCTCTCTCATCCTTTCTCACAGACAATATTGCTCTGTCCACAGAATCCCTGTCAAGATAGTGTCGGACTTTCCAGTCACTGTCCTCCCACCGTGAAGTAGGATATCCATCGAACACAACTGATCGCCTTAACGCTCGAATATCGTTGAAGTTTCTCCCATATAGCGCCCGATACTTGAAACCAGCCCCAGGTGGTGTCTTGAGTCCTGGGTACCAGTATGGATACCACAAAATTTCAAGTCCTACTTTTAACAGATTTCTCTCCATGACAGAGTTGACTTTTGCCATTTGTTGCATAACTTGTTCCAGCATCATGCCCCCACGCTGTCCCAATCTGGCGAGAGGACCATTCTTCCCTTGCTGCTGCTCAGTTGTAGCATGTGGTGATGAAGTACTCTTGTGCTCCAGAGTTGTTACACTGAAGAGGCTTGGACTGTTTCTTTTTGTTTTAGTTTTCTTTCTTGGCCCACGCGATTTCCTGGTCCGAGTCGATTGTGTGATGATCGTGAGGGTTCTACTGCCACTGGAGCTAGTTTCGCAACCACTTGCACTGAAATCTGACCGCTTCCTCTTTGGTACAGATTTCACTTTCTGAAAATCCTCACTCAGCCAATTGGAACTTTTCACCATCCCTTTCAGTGACCTCGGAGTCGGCCGCACACCCCAGTCTCCTTGACAGTATGTTGTATCATATCCACCATTCCTGACTTGTAACACCATTTCCTTGACGCTCTGTGTGTCATTTTGAAACGGTATGATTAAAGATGATGGGGGACAGGTACCCTGAATCACTGCCTGTGTTTCAGACTGTTTAAATCGAGGGAGTACGTATACGGAAGTTGAAGTTTCAGTTGGCGCAGTGGGCACAGGTGCCGTGGGTACCGCAGGCTGCACCGATGGTACAGGGGATTTCACTTCTTTGGCACTTTGATTCTTCAGCTGAGGCTGCAGCCATGGAAGAGGCAGACAGGCTTGCATCTGAGAAAGCTGGCAATGATGGGGCAGATAGGCTTGCAGTTGAGGTGGCATCGAATGAGAAAACTGACAGGCTTGCAGCTGATATGGTAGCTGAAATTGAGGCAGACATACTTGCGGCTGAGTTGGCTGCCAAGGATGGGGCAGATACGCTTGCGGCTGAGATGGCAAACAAGGAAAAGGCTGACAGACTTGGAGCTGAGGTGGCAAATAAGGAAGAGGCTGACAGGTTTGCAGCGGAGGTTGCACACTCGGCGCAGGTGGCGCGTGTGCCACAGGCGGCACAGATGGCACAGGCTGCACAGTTGATGCGGTTGGCACAGGTGGTATGAATGGCCCAGTCTGCTCACTTGGTACAGTTTTTATTTCAAGTTGTTCAGACTTGCCAGCTTTCACCCCAGTCTGGGTTTTCGCAGTTTCACCTGGATCAGTGCTCATGTCAGAAGTCATTTCAATGTCATGATGTTTGTTGCAAGCTTTGGAGGTCAGACACTCTTTGGCACCACGAGTTTCACTGGGAACAGGCTGAATGTGGTCATGTAACAAAACATCAACGGCAACATTTTTAGAGCATGTTTCAGGTTCACCACTTCTTTCATGAGTTCTGATCATCATCGCTCTCGATCCGGGCGCGTCTTGAGCTTGCTTTTGCTCGTGGGCGAGTTGTAGCTTCCTCAAGATGTCGTCCTCTGCTGCAAAATGGAAGATTTCGTCCTCCTCTGCAAATTGAACCTTTTTTTCTGGCAAATGTTGCTGTGGCTGGGATTGCTCTGGCTCTACTTCAGCAGCCATCATGGCCTTTGATTTACTCCGTTGCCAACGTGGAGGACCTGATTCTGCTCGTCCCTTTCCCTTTTGTTTCTTCCAACACTCCTCACACAGAATGTGTCTTACTTTTGTAGGGACAAACCACTTTTTGCAGCTCTGACACTCTTTGGGTTGAGAATTGGAGCCACCCTGACCAGCTTTAGACTGTTGATCTCCCGGCGATCCCTCCATCTTGGCTGGAGCCGCTTTGATGGGATTTCCGGACTTTTGCTCGTCGATTTTGCGCTGTAGTGCCTCCACTTTCCGCTCGAGCTTGATGGCGCGTTGATCTCCAGCACTGAATTGTTGGCTGATCATGAGGTCTGCTTGGTGAGTGCCAGTTTGGCACGTCCAGCACTGCGACGCCTTCATCCAGATGTGTGTTGAGTCGGGCTGTTTGCCACTCAATATGCACTGGTCGAGATACTCGACAAACACTCGCTTGGCCTCTGCCGTTTCTGCTCCGCCCGGTCTTTGTGAGATCATTGTATACACCATAAGGATTTGTTCTGACCATTTGAAGTGGTCTTCTTCTGACTCTAATCTGGTAAGTCTGCGCGCCACCTCAGTGCACTCAGTAATGCTCCCAGTAGGTAACTTTGCAACACTGTCACGCTTTGCTTTCTTACCCAGCAGATATTGCAATGGCGTTGTGGCGGTTCGACTGATCAAATACAAATACAAAGAGGAAATGGTTTCCAGGTCTCTATCAACATGTGCTGCTTGCTGATAAGCGGTCTTGACTGGACCTTCAGATATCATGCTCCAGAAAATCGCGAAGAAATCTTTATCGATTTGCCGAGTTTTTTGGTCGAAAGTGAACTCCTTGGCGGCAAGCCCTCCAATTGCTGAAGAACTCCCAAATTCATTTACGACACTGTCGTCGGATGACCTCCTGCTCCCAGAACCACCTACCCCACCACTTTTGGCATGGAGTTGCGCCATTCTCACGAAGCATTGACGGTTGTCTGCAGCCTGCTCAACAAGAGAGAAATACTGTCCATGTCTCGCATTCCGCAGTATCATATCATCCACTGACTCGTTCGAATGGAAATGCAGCACGAAAGGTCCTAATTGATTCAAGATTTTTCGGAGGTTTTCTGCGTCACGGACGGCGTTGCAGAAATCGTACATGATCCCCTCCAGAGCATGGATCAGTTTTGATCTGTCGTTTGCGCTTGTGTATCGGGATGGGTCAATCGTGTGAGTGCGCATGAATTTTGCCGCTCGCTGAAAAGCGGCATCGTTCTCGATCGGTCGAGCCGTCGAGCTCTGTTGTTCATACCTGCCAACAAGTTGGGCTTGGATTTGGACCAGTTGGGTGATGGCTTGCGTTAGCCCAATATCCTCTGCGCGTGTGGGATTACCGGAAGGTTGTGGATGACCAAGCGCTTCTCGTACCTGCTCGGGCTGCTCAAGTTCCCGTGAGGTTAAAGCTGGTTCGGCTGTGGCTGTACCCATGCCGCAGCTTTTGCTTAGCCCTTCCTCGCGCACCCCTTGGATTTCAAGCTGAATCGCGTTGTGGACCTCCAGACGTAAATCATACACCCTTTTTAACAGACGATGTCCGTGCTCCGCTTGCTCTTGTGTGATGATCCCGGTGAGCCTAGGAATCAGTACGTCGGCTGTTGGGAAAGCTCGATTGGACACGACAGAAGATCTTTCAGTGCTCGGGTACGTGACCACCGCTCCAATCGCAGCGCTGAGGCGATTATAAATGTCCGTCGCGAACTTCTTTCGTTCGGAGGGATCTCCCATGTCTGTAGGAACGCTGTGCACGGGACAGCTTTGCAGCCACTGCTCCACGTGAGCGTCTGCCGTCGCGATTTCATCCTCGACGCGAGATCCCGACATTTGGGTGTCACTTACTCAGAGAGTCTCTAACTCAGAGAGTAGAGCGCCGGTGCTGATAACGATGTTGAGATTACACAGCGAGCTTTCCTGTCTTCGTTGTGAGTAGATGTTCCACTCGAAAGACCAACAGAAGACGGTTAAGC
>Ga0163111_10003101_pt1 | contig 10661 bp, 4 predicted proteins | sample CRUFie1St18metaG_FD_109645 | JGI IMG/M metagenome (GOLD analysis project Ga0163111, IMG submission 109645) | Marine microbial communities from the Costa Rica Dome - CRUD Field 142mm St18 metaG | ecosystem: Environmental > Aquatic > Marine > Oceanic > Photic zone | place: Costa Rica: the Eastern... | reverse complement strand
TGCGTCGCCATCCTTCTTCTTCTCGAACTTGTCTCGTTCTCTTCTTTCGATGTCGTTTATGTGTGCGTATGCACGCGTGTGTTTATTATGGACGACATCGATTGGAGAAAGATTGTTCAGAAGTTCAAAGTTTTTAGGTTTAGGGTTTATGAATTTTAGGGTTTTATTTACGATTTATGAAACCTAAACATTTTTCAAAAAGAGGAGAGCTTGGATTCCCGCCCTTTTGTTTTTTCTATTTTAAAGCGCATTAGTAAAACGCGAGACTTTACAAAGAGAGAGAGAGAGACCACCTTCGACGGGAGAGAAGCACGGAGCGCCTTTCCCTCCTTTCTTCGACCGTCGATTTGACGCGTCCTTTCCTCTTGTTTTTTAACCCTACCAAAGAAGAAGAAGCGTCTCGTCTTTGGCAAAAAAAAGAGAGATCCCATTAGTGTTGTTCGCGTTTGAATTTGAATTTCAAAAGCGCTCTCTTTTCTTCTCTTTAGGAGTATAAAGTTTGCGCGATTACTCTACGCGTACGCCAGAACGCATATCGATCGAAACGAGAGAACGAGAACAAAGAATCGTCTTTGGTGGTGGTCGTAAAAAATAATGGCGTGCGCGAAACAAGCGGCCGAGGCCGAGCAGCTCGGCGGGAAACTGCTGCAGCTGTGCAGGAAAAAAGCGCCGGAGAAGGAGCTGCTGCGCGTGTTGGAGGTGCGTCCGAAGATTGCATTTCAAAATCATCCGCTTTTGTTCTTCATGCAAAGCGCGTTTTTCTTTGACCAAAACCACCTTTTCGCTTTTCGATTTTGAGACGACGACGGCGCATCAACTGACACGGTACCCTTTTTTATACGTTCTTTCTTTTTTTACACAGCCGTTAACGCGCACGCTTCGAGAAATCAACCAATCGGAAGATGGAGGCCAAATGCCAAAACTCGCCTCGGCGGCGACGCACGCGCACGTTTTGAAACACCAATCGGACGTGATCACCGCGCATATTTCCGCGTGCACTTCGGAAGTGTTTCGGATTTTCGCTCCGGAACAACCGTACGAGAAAGAGGAGACGTTAGCGGCGGTGTATGAGAACTTTAACGAGACTTTGGGGTGGTTGAAGTACGCGTCTTCGTCGGGCGGCGGAGAGGAGGAAGACGGAGACGAAGAAGACGGGAAGAAGAAGAAGAAGAAGAAGAACGAGAAGAGTACGAGAAATAAGGCGTCGTCGACGTCGGCAAATGCGGAAAGGAAACGCGTTTTGTTCGCACACTCCGAGAGGTTATTAAGAAACATCGCGCAGTACGGCTTGTGCGTGCCGATACTCGATTTGGAGGATAAAGCTACGTCGGTGGAATTAGCGCGCGGATTGTTTGAGACATTATTCGACGTGACGACGGCAAAAACGGAACCGATTATCGGGGAGAACGTTGGGAGAGTTCTGAACACGATGATTGAAGAGGCAGCTGAGGATACGACGGTGGCGGATGGAAATACGGCGAATAGAAATTTGTTCCACGACGAAGTGTTGGAACACTCGCCGTTACTTCCAGAGATTTTAGAATCGACGCTTTCAAGGTTGGTAGAGCCGAAAAAGTCGGAAAACCCGTCCGCACACGCGTTGAGTTCGGCGTTGGTTGTTTCTTGCTCCACCTCCTTACACGTCCCGACGCAAAAGTTTCTCGTGAAGTCGATCAGAAGTTTAGTGCCGAAAGACCACGCGCTGTTTAATCTCTCGAAAAGACACGCGGATATTTTAGAAACGTTAGCGTCAGTCGACGCGGCGGTTTTGAGTACCTTGTGGCCAGAACTGCACGAAGAAGTTCGATCGGAAGAAGTCGCGCAAAGGTTAAAGACGTGCAAATTGCTCGGCAGAGTCTTGCGCGCGAGGAGCAGTACGATACGCATCGCGAATAACGGCAACTCGTTCGGGTGCATCGCGGACGAGTACCCACACGTGTTGAAAATGTTCTGCGAACGATTTTCGGACAAGGATAGATCCGTTCGCGTATTTTGTTGCGACTGGGCATCGAAATTTTTGCACAACAACGGCCTTCAATCATCGATGAACAAAGAAGGCAACGCCGAGGCTTCTTCTCAAGATGAAGATGAAGAAGTAGACGCCACCACCGAAACACCACCGTCACAATCCTCATCCGATAAAACGACGACGACGACGACGACGACTTTAAGCAACAACTCTCGTTTGGCCCCCAGACCTTCGGGCGAAACCAACGCTGCCGCCATCCAAGTTTTTGAGTACTTGCGTCAACGTTGCAAAGATCCGGACGAACACGTGCGATTGAAAGCGACGGAGGTTTTGTTTGAAATTTACTCGCGCGAAACCGATCGAAGAGCGGTTCAATTGAAAACCGTGAAAGAGAACGGCGAACGCGCGTTGCGAGATAAGAAACCAACCGTTCGTAAAGCTGCGGTTGACGGTTTGGTCAAATGTTACAGAAACTACGCTTTACGATGCATGAAGAAAACGGAAACTTTACGAACTGGAGGCGAAGAAGATAGCGAACGATTCGATTGGATTCCAGGGACGATTTTGAAAGGCATTTCCGTGCCGGACATTGCCATGCACGTCGTCGAACCGGCTCTGGCAAACTTGTTCCCGGCAAACTTCCCCGCGGATGCTCGAACGACGTTTTGGTTGAGAGCGTTGATGACGAGCGGTAGCGCTTTGGCTTGCGGGGAGAACGTCGTCGATGGCGAAGATGGTAAAGAAACGACCATCATCAACTACGTGGAGCCACGTGTCAGAGATTGCTTAAAGATGTTTTTAACTCGACGTGCGATCGCGAGAAGAGACTTTACGGAGTACATGGACGCTCGCGCTCGCGCCAAAGGACAGAAGAAGAAAGACTCGCCGGAGAAGAAGCAGTTATCGGAAGCGCGCGAATTCTTCTGTAAAAACTTCCGAAACGAAGCGAAAACTCGCGATCTCTTAGAAAGGGGCATCGAAGAAGTCAAAGACGAACGCTTTTTCAAGTCTTTGATCACGCTCGCGGATTTGAATACCTCGCAAAAGGACGCGAAACTTGCCGCGCAGGATGCCAAGAAACGCTTGGGCAAGACGCACAACGCGTTTGAGCTGTTAGAAGCCATGATCGCGAAGATTGACCCGAGCCCGTTCGACCGCAATCACGCGAGATGTACATTAAAAATGGCGCTGAAGAACGGGAAAAAGCCGACGAAGAAGAACGAAAATGACGAGAACAATACGCGCGTGGCGATGTTCGCGATGGACCATGCGATGATGCTCGCGGAAGCCTATCCGTCAATCTTTAACACATGTGGTGATTTGTTCTTGAAAGCGTTATCGGAAAACACGGAGGTCGTGCCTTTGGTTGACGACGTGGTGAATGAATTTACGCGTTTGTTCTCCGTTTGCGGTGGCCAAAGTTTATCCTCGGTCAAAGAGACTTCACATTTGAGAGACTTGTTGGTGAATACAGTGGAGCAAGGCGCGGGCGGATGGACGCGATCGAAATTGGCCGCAAGGTCACTCGTTCAGTTAGCATCATCATCCTCGGGACAAAAGAAAACCAAAGATGAGAGCGTGAACGCGTTAGAGTCGTGCTTCTCTAATTTACTCGAGGCCTTAACGGATGGTCGAGACGCCGAGATGCCAAACTTACTCGCCGCGGCGTCCGCCATGCCGCCTGCGTTGGTATTCAAAAACCTCGACGCGGTCGAGAACGCGTTGTTTTCTTTAGTCGAAAATGAATCGAACGACGGTTTCTGTCGCGTCGAAGCGATCAAGTGTTTGCGAAACTACGCCACGTTTGAGATGATGAAAACGTCCTCTTCGACTAAATCTTCGACGAACCGGGCCGCTCTCCTCTCGAAAGTCAAGCAGTTCAAGAAACGCGCCGTGGATGCCTTTGTTCAAATTCTTGCATCTTCGGAGAACGACGAAGTTTTACACACCGCCGCTTTAGCTGTACCAAAAATTGCATCGGGAGGCTCTGCGAGTGAAAAAGCGATTGACCACACCGCTTTCTACGCCGTCGCCAAATTCCTCTGCGACAACGACGACGACGACAGAACGAAACTGGCGTTTGTGAGCAAAATTTCAAAATACTCAAAACGAAAATTGTCGTCTTTAGGCGTTCGATGGCACGCCATCGTCGCGTGTTTGGTCGGCAGCGCATACTCGAGATCTGTGAGAGACGTCGCCTCGAAAGCCTGGGAAGTGTTCGCCACGAAAACGCAAAGGAACAAATTTGAACTGTTCAACAGAGAGGCGGTGGAGTCCTCGAAAGACTCGGAAACTACCAAATCGAAAAAATCGTTCGCTTTTACGCGGTCGCCAGAATACACATTGGTGTATTTAATTCATCTGCTCTCTCGGGTGGAGGCTGGGATCACGAGCGCGAAAGACGAGGACGGTGAATTCGACGCTTTGACCGCGAAAGACCTTCGATTTTCCGAAGGCGTTTTCGAGCACGCCGTCCACGCGTTGTGGCCACCTATGGATCGTCATCAAAGTAATAACGTCGATCGAACCGAAAAGATGAACTCGTTAGTTGCATCGACGTTGAAACTTATCCGGGGCGTGAAAACTTGCGAGGATGCCGAAGATGCGGACGGGAAGACGGACGCTTTATACCTCCTCACCGACCTCTGTTTGCTCGCGTGCAAAAGCGTATGCGCGAAGAGAGGTTTCGAATGGATGGACGATCGATCGAGCGAAAGTGCGCTTTTGCAAATTACCGCGGTGTACCCATCTGCATTATACACGGTGGTTGGTAGACGCGCGAGCGGGAAGCCGTTAGAGGTTGGCGGGCCGCCAAGAATTGGCGATTGCTCGCACTTGCCGAGAGCGTATTTAAGAGCGAAAGCGAATGGGGGATCATCAAAACCCGAGTATCATCATCACGATCGCTCGAGAAAAGCGACAACGGCCGCTTCGAATGCGAAAGTTACCGACGTCTTTGTTAATGGTAACACAATGAAGAAGAAGCAAAAGACAATGAAACAGACGACGTTGAAGATGGAAAATCCATCGAGAGCGATGCCCAAGAGGAAAGCGACTGGACAATCGATCGTCGTGGACGAACTGTACGATTCAGACGACTTCGAACCCGAGTCGACGGTGAAAAAACAGAAAAAGTTGGCTTTGCCGGCGCCTGAATCGAGATTCATCGTGCCGCCGTCACCGGCAGTTGGGTTAAAGTCGAGAAGTACGAACACCACCGGTACGACGACGACGACGACGACGACGTCCAAGAGTGACAGTTTGAAGCAAAAGAACGTGACGTCCTTCTTCGGCGTCGCGAGAGAAGATTCTGACGTTGAAAATTTGCCGACTGCAAGAGGAGGTGTTCGAGGAGGTACAACAGCTTTGACGCTCGTCGATCCGATCAAGAGAGGACGAAGACGACGTTGAACGTTGAGGAAGAAACGTGTAATTTTAAAAAATACGATATTAGAACAGAAAAGGTAGAACTAACTTTGGGAGGAGAGGAGCGCTTTTAATAACAATACTCATATACGATATACACACACACACACACACCTCTTTCTATCTCTGCTCAATCACAACCTCTTCTCGGGAAGCTTTGGCTCTCGCCCAAAACCTACGCCCAAAACCGCTAACCCGACGCTCGAGATTAACAACAAAAACCCAACGACAATGTTATACATCGCAAACGCGTGATTCTTACCACCTAACCACGTCGTCGTGCTCAAATACACTCTTTTCTCTCCACCAAACGCATATGAATTGTACAAATTCGTCACGTTCACAGTAATTTCCTGTCCTTTGTCGATATCCGTCTCTATGACTCCCCACAATTTTCGAAACGTCTTCGTCGATGCCGTTCTCATCCACACGATGAAATGCTCGTCCTCTTGCACGGTACCCTCAATTTTCTTCCCGCCTCTCGTCACGGGATCGTCGTTCACATTCTTCGCCACGTAATTCGCAAACTTAAACTTCCGATCGCCTTTCCAACTGATATCCTTCGTCGAAACCGTTCTCGGTTGACCGTCCACGTTCACCGCGAATGTATCATTAAACGTGGACCACGCGGCTAATCCACACGGATTGATGTCTTCTCCACCAATTGTAGTGCGTTTCGGATCGCACACGTCCCCTCCATTTTCCCTCTGACCCATCAACTGTTCGTTCGATCGAGATCGGACGAACCTTCTATGGTTTTGGTACATCGACGATACGCCGTAGTAGACGTACGCGGGAGCTTTAATGTATTCCGGCGCTTCTCCTAAAGACACCACACACGTCGTTCCGTTGCCCGTCGAGCGTAAATACTCCTCCTCCGTCTGTGGATTCTCCGAGACGAAGAATCCCTCTTTACACGCCTCGTCGTACCGCGCGTGCAGTTCGACTATCTCTTTTGCCGAGTCTCTCGCGATGAATCCAAACGCGATGCAAAAAATCGACGCGAGGAACGTCAGCGCGCTCGAGTACGTCGGCGTCAGCGTCGGGCGCATCGCGTGCATTTCTTGTTGCGAACATTTCGTGTCTGTGTTATTTTGAGGGGCGTAAAAGAAAGAAAGGTGGTCAGTCTCCCCGCGTAAAGTCCCTCCTTCTGCATTTTGGTGTTGCCGCATCGATTCTCGATCCAATGAATTCATCGACTGTTTTTGATGAGAGAAAACAACTATAAAAGGGAGAGAAGAAGAAGACGCGAGAAAAAGAGAGCACACGACGAACAAAAGAGAGAGAGAGAGAAAGAGAGAGAGAGCGTTTTGGGCGACGACTCTTCTTCCGCACGTTTTGGTTTGTTGCTCTTCTTCTCGCTCTTCTTCCCGCTGCTCGTCATGACGACGACAGAACAATAATAATACTTAATGCGCTCGTTCAAAATAATAATAGGGGATTTTTTGGTCAAAATTTTGAGTGAAGAACGACTGGATTTTAGGGGATTTTTAGTGGTCCAATGAGATGAAATCTCTGCAAACAATACGTTCCTAATAATACAATGGAGAAAAACCTGGATCACAGCTTTTAGAAAATCCCCAACAGGTTCTTTCTTCTCAGATGCCTAAATAAATGTTCCTAGAGTAAATAATGTGCTCTACTAAGTTCGAGTACTACCCGGTCAACTCTAGAACGCGTCTAAAATAAAGGGAGTTTAAAAGGAGATTAAAATTTTTAGGGGTGTTTTATAGTTTAGGGTATCTCCATTTAGGTCATTGTGGGACTGCTGTAAAAAAGGACTCCAAAAACAACGAAGAAAAACGAAAACACAGAAGCTTTGAGACTTTAAAAAAACCAATAAAACGAACACAAAGAAGAAGAAGAAGAAGAAGAAGGAGAATAATAATACGAATCAAACCACACCGACGAATAATAATAATAATAATAATAATGTCCGAGCACAAAAAGCTGGCGCGGCTCGCGGCTCGCCTGGTGTACGCGCAGACGTACGCGCTGGAGCGACGGGAAGCGGCAGCAAAAGCAGCAGCAGCAGCAGCGGCGACGCCGAATCATCATCATCATCATCGGCATCACCATCAACTCGCTTTGACATCGGCGATCGATATCCCGGCGGGCGGTCTCGTCGAGATCGTCGTCGACGCCCTCACGAGACGCCAGTGGACGCGAGAAGACGATTTAGCGCACGCGTTGAAACTGAACCCGAAACAATTGCGACGGGTGCTGAGACACTTGGAACAACGGCTGAAAGTGTTGCACAGATCGCACGTGAAAGAGCGACAAACGTTGAAAGAGCAGAGATTGGTGATGGAACGAGGGGTGACGGAAGACGAAGCGGCGAACGCGGTGGAGAAGCGAACGGCGTCGTGGTGTTGTCTCGACTACGCGAGAATCGTGGACACGTTACGGTTCGGGATAAAAGGGGTGAAAAGCGAACTGGAGCGGTTGATCGACGGCGGGACGTTCGAAGAGTCGTACGCGTGCAAAAATAAAGAGGAGTGCGGGAAACGGTTTAGCGCGTTGGACGCGGCGAGGGTGTTCGACGCGACGCGAGGTGGGTTCGTGTGTGACTCGTGCGGAACGGATGTCGTGAGAGCAGGAGAAGAGAACGAGGAAGAGAATGGAGACGATGCAAACGCGTCGTCTTCCGCGACAAATGTCATCGCCAAAGAATCGAAACAAGCTTTGAAACTGAAACTGAAGAAATTTTCCGATCAAATCGCCGGCGTCGAACGACAAATCGCCAAATGTTTGCGATATCCGGCGCCTTCGTTTGGGACGTTGCAAGAATACGTGATCGCGAAAAAACGCACGAAAGAAGCGAGAGAAGCCGCCGCCATGGGTCAACCTGGTGGCCAAGGGTACTGGGGGTCCATCGGCGTCGCTCGAGGGACGCAAGCGTTTGAACAGAGATTGGAAGAGACGACGTTTGAAATTCAAATCGGCGGGGAAAACGGGGAGAACGGTGAGAAGTCGAATCAAGGCATCGACGGTCAAGAGAAGAAGGAAATGCCCGAGTGGATTACGAGGGAGTTACAGGTCGACGAGGAAGGTAAAGAAACGAAAATTCGGAAGATTGAAGGAGCCGGCGAGGATGCACAGAAGTCTGGAGAGATGACAGACGTGGACGCGGTGCAAGAGCAATACGCGAAGGCGTTGCTCGCGGCTTTGCAAGCGCAGCAAAAAGATACGACCGATCAAGCGAAAGCGATAGCAGTAGACGAGAAAGAAGCGGCGCCGCGAGACGTGGAGATGCAATCTGCTGCCAAAGAGGCGACTCCCAAAGGAGGAGCTGAAGAGGAGGAAGAGGAAGAGTGGGAAGAAGCTTAACTTAAATGCGCGCTTTTTTTAGAAAATTGATGTAGATACGCGCGCTTGCCCAATGTACTTTGCTGAGACAGTTGTTACTCCGTAAAATAAACGAACGCATTCTTTTGTAAGGTACACCACGACTAAAATAATATCGTACTACGTTTTGATGCTATGAGCTATTACACGCGTTACTACTATTTACCTATGTATCTGTTTACTTATAAAAGCGGCTCAACGCTTGCGGCGCGTCGTCTGGCTTCACCGGAGCATCGCTCGCGGCGCCGGCTTTCACCCCTGGTCTGCCTCTGCCTTCCTCGTTCGCGCGCTTCTTATACCCTTCCTCTCTCGCTTTCTTCGCTTCCATTTTCGCCATCATTTTGTCGTCGATGACGTTTTGTTGCTTTTTGCGATATCGTTTGCTCGCTTTGTTTTTACCTTTCATTTTTGTTTTCGCTTCGTTCTTTTCTCGTTGTTTCATTTTGGCTTCCATTTCAGCTCGTAACGCGGCCTCTCGGCGTTCTTTCTGCACCTCTTTCGGTACGTCTCTCAGTTGCCCGATGGCGTTCGGATCGAGTTGAATCATTTCAGCCGGAAGTTTGTCCAATAATTTCGCGATTTCCATCTCTCTTCGTTGGTTCTTGGTTTCAAACGGGTTGGCGACGAACGTGTCGTAGTTCGGTTCGCCGGATCCCGGGACGAGAATGTTCGTGACGCCCTTCGAGTGCCCGACGGCTAAAACGTCCTCATACGGGCAAAATTTCACGTCGAACACTTTACTTCCGTTGATGAATTGGTGGTTTAAATACGGCGATTTCGCTTTCGTTTTTAAAGCGTCGTTCCATATTTGCACGCGAGAGCCGTAGGATATCGCCAACATACCTTTTTGAGAAATGTCCATCGTTTTCACCTCGGTCGGCGCGTAATACGCGTGCAACTCTTTGTATTTCCGCAAATCCCATATTTTTATTTGACAATCTAAACCCGTCGTGGCCATATATCGACCGCTTTGGTCGATAGCTAACGCGTTCATTCGTCCTCGATGACACAACATTTTCACCAACGCTTGACCTTGATTCGGCGACCACAACGTCACCGTACCGTTGGAATGCCCCAAATGCGTCACCCCGTTATACTCCGACCGTCTCAAAACATCGCACTTCCCTAATTTTGTCCTATGTTCTGCGACAATTTCTCCATGCGAGGTATCTTGCCACCTCACGATCCCTTCTCTCCCGATTGTCGTCAACAAAAAATGTTTCGGCAAAAAATCCATCGCGAACACGTCTCTGTGTTTATCCAAGCGGTGAATCTCCAAACCTCTTTTATCGTAAATGTACGCGTACTTACTCTGCGCCACGGCGAAAAACTCCGTGTTGTGTAAATATTTCACGCATTTGACCACTGGAACCTCGTTATTTTCCTCCTTTTCGTCCAAATAAATCTCGCTCAAGAGCTTATGCTTGTTCCATTCTACGTTTGCCACGTGGCCTCCGTCGCCGCTGCCCCCGAACACCAAATGTTGTCCGTTTGGGCTGAAATCGATCGACCGATACGGTCCGGATCCTTCCAGTTGTAAATCGAATGCTTTTTTCTGCGCGTTCATGTCCACGTGTTCGATAATCGCCGCTTGTTGAAACCTCCACGTCTCCTCGCCGTCCTCCGCCTCCAACGCGCCAGACGCCTCCATCGCGTACCGTTCCCGCCTCGCTTTCTCCAATGCCGCTTCTTCGTCCAGTTCTTGCGCGCGTTTGAACTTCCCTTTCGTTTTTTTATCCGCGATGGATTTTAGAGAGACCTCGCCGTTTTGAAGCGAGGTGCCGTCCCCCGGGTAGTATTTCCGCTTCAGCGTCCGCAACTCTTTCTCGATGCTGCTTTTCTTCGTCGTCATCTTCGCCGCATCTCGCCGCCGCATCGAAGACGTTTTTGGCGGCGTTTGTGCGTCCATCATATAATA
>Ga0163111_10003100_pt1 | contig 10666 bp, 10 predicted proteins | sample CRUFie1St18metaG_FD_109645 | JGI IMG/M metagenome (GOLD analysis project Ga0163111, IMG submission 109645) | Marine microbial communities from the Costa Rica Dome - CRUD Field 142mm St18 metaG | ecosystem: Environmental > Aquatic > Marine > Oceanic > Photic zone | place: Costa Rica: the Eastern... | reverse complement strand
GAGATGGCGGAAGGTGCAGTTTTGAACCCCAACTACGACCACGTGATTGCAGGCAAGGCCGCGTACTTCGGAGATGCCTTCTTCTGGTTGCGCACGATGGTGTACATCGCGACGTTCTTGATTTTTGCCCGTTTGTTCCGCAAGTGGTCCTTGCAGGAAGACGAGGCACCCAGCCTGGACCTGCACTACAAGCAGTTCCGCCGCAGCGCGTTGTTCTTGGTGTTCTTCGCGGTGTTCAGCTCCACCCTGTCGTGGGACTGGATCATGTCCATCGACACCCACTGGTTCAGCACCCTCTTTGGGTGGTACGTGTTCAGCGGAATGTGGGTGAGCTTCATGATCTTCACCAACGTGTCCATGATCTGGATGCGCAGCAAGGGCTACTTCCAAGAGGTCAATGAAAGCCACATGCACGATTTGGGCAAGTGGATGTTTGCCATTTCCATGTTGTGGAGCTACCTCTGGTTGAGCCAATTCTTGCTGATTTGGTACTCGAACATTCCGGAAGAAGTCACGTATTACATCAGCCGGGTCTTTGGCGACTACAAGGTGCCTTTCATGCTGATGTTCTTCGTGAACTTCGCTGTGCCGTTCTATGTTCTAATCGCCCGTGACGCCAAGAGAAACCCTCGGTTTGTGATCCCCGTGGCCATCCTGATTTTCATCGCCCACTTTGTGGACGTGTACTTGTTGGTCATTCCTGGGACGATGTTCGACCACAACCACTTCGGTTTCTTTGAAGTAGGATTGTTCCTTGGATTCTTGGGGTTGTTCATGAACCGGACATTCGCCACGTTGGCGAAAGCGCCACTCCTCAGCAAGAACCATCCCATGCTCCAGGAAAGCATGGAACTCCACTATTGATCAGACAACAGACGGACTTATGAAACTCATCACACTTCTCGTCGTCATTGCCGGTGTCATGGCACTGGCCCAGCTGGCCAAAGTCGGCCAATTGACGTCTTTGATCCGCAACAAAAAGGAGGAAGACATCAGCGATGCGGACACCCGGTTGAACGGGGGCCTGTTCATCGCGTTCATGGTGGCGTTCTATGCGTCTTTCATCTTCTTGATTATCCGCTACGGGGATTACAACCCGCCTGCCGCTTCTGCCCACGGGGAATCATACGACACGTTGATGAACTTCAACATGTACATCATCATGGCGGTGTTCTTCTTGGTGAACTCCGTGTTGTTCATCTTCGCCAATAAATACCGATTCGACAAAGGGCGCAAGGCGCGCTTCTTCGCGCACGACAACCGGTTGGAGTTGATTTGGACGGTGATTCCATCCATTGTGCTCGCTGTGATCATCATCTTCGGCCTCCGCACATGGAACGAGATGACAGGCGACGCCTCAGACGATGCGTTGCGCGTCGAGGTGTACTCCAAGCAATTCGACTGGACAGCTCGGTACCCCGGAGCCGACGGGGAGTTCGGCTTGGCCAACTACAACCTCATCACACCCACCAACCCGCTGGGCATCGTCACCCAAGATGGCGTGACTGAGGCGCTTGCCGAGATTGAAGGACAAATTGTATCGCTCGAATCTGAAATGGCTCACGAGCGGGGACGTTTGTTGGCAGAAAAGGCCTCGATTGAGGACCAGTTGCATGCAGACGATCACCACGGCCACGGACACGGTCACGGCCACGGCCACGATCATGGGGAAGGGCACAGTGACGATCACGACCACCATGGCATTTCGCCTGAATTCCAGGCCAACCTCGAAGCACGCTTGCACGAGGTGGAGCACATGCTCGCCAGCGACCAGGTGGTGGTGTTGTCGAATGCCGCAGCAGAAGCCAAGGAAGACAAGTTGCACCGCTTGAAGCGTCACCGCCAGCGCATCGAAGAGGTGAAGCCCTTCGACTACGACGGTGGAATCGCCGCATGGGAAGCGGGTGCCGACGACAAAATCATGAAGGGCGAGTTCCACTTGCCTGTGGGACGTGAAGTGGAATTTGTGTTCCGTTCGCGCGACGTGATTCACAGTGCGTACATGCCTCACTTCCGTGCACAGATGAACACGGTGCCAGGGGTGCCCACGCGGTTCAAAATGACGCCGACAATCACTACGGACAGCATGCGTACCATCCTTGAAGATCCGGACTTCAACTACGTGTTGTTGTGCAACAAGGTCTGCGGTGCGGCCCACTTCAACATGCAAATGGCTGTGGTCGTGGAGACCCAAGAAGAGTACAACGCTTGGTTGGAATCTCAAGAGGAGTTCATTGCGGAGAAGCCCAACACGGTGGACCCCAACGTCCGCGCCGAAGCGCCTGTGATTGAAACTGAAGAATCTGCAACACTCTAAATATGGCTGGACACGCACACCACGAAGAGAGCTTCATTTCGAAGTACATCTTCAGCCACGACCACAAGATGATCTCCAAGCAGTTCTTGGTGACTGCAATTGTAATGGGGATCATTGCCGTGATGCTGTCGATCTTCTTCCGCCTCCAACTCGGGTGGCCAGGAGAGAGCTTCGCCATCCTTGAAACGTTCCTTGGCAAGTGGGCCCCAGGAGGGGTGCTCGACCGGAACGCGTACCTCGCGCTTGTGACGATTCACGGGACCATCATGGTGTTCTTCGTGCTGACAGGAGGATTGTCTGGCACGTTCAGCAACCTCTTGATTCCACTTCAGATTGGCGCACGCGACATGGCGTCTGGCTTCATGAACATGCTGAGTTACTGGTTCTTCGCGGCTTCGAGTGTCATCATGATTTTCTCGCTGTTTGTGGAAGGCGGTGCAGCTTCAGGCGGTTGGACGGTGTATCCTCCACTGAGTGCACTCCCGCAAGCCATGCCTGGTTCTGGCATGGGCATGACGTTGTGGTTGATTGCCATGGTGTTGTTCATCGTGAGCTCCTTGCTCGGCGGGTTGAACTACGTCGTGACCGTCATCAACCTGCGCACCAAAGGCATGAGCATGACGCGTTTGCCCTTGACCATTTGGGCGTTCTTGGTGACAGCCATTTTGGGCGTGTTGTCTTTCCCTGTGTTGGTCTCAGCTGTGGTGCTCTTGTTGATGGACCGCTCCATGGGCACGGCGTTCTACCTCAGCGACATTTTCATCGGCGGTGAGGCGCTGGACGTGACTGGCGGCAGTCCCATCCTTTACCAGCACTTGTTCTGGTTCTTGGGCCACCCTGAAGTGTACATCGTATTGTTGCCTGCACTGGGCATCAGCTCAGAGGTGATTGCCACCAATTCGCGCAAGCCCATCTTCGGGTACAAGGCGATGATTGGCTCCATCTTGGGCATTGGCTTCTTGAGCTTCATCGTGTGGGGTCACCACATGTTTGTGACGGGCATGAATCCGTTCTTGGGTTCGGTGTTTGTGTTCACCACCCTCTTGATTGCCATCCCTTCTGCGGTGAAGGCGTTCAACTACATCACCACGTTGTGGAAGGGCAACCTCCGCTTCACCCCCGCCATGCTCTTCAGCATTGGATTGGTGAGCACGTTCGTGACTGGTGGTTTGACAGGCATCATTCTGGCAGATTCCGCATTGGATGTGAACGTTCACGACACCTACTTCGTGGTGGCACACTTCCACATTGTGATGGGCATGAGTGCCATCTTCGGCATGCTGGCTGGCATTTACCACTGGTTCCCCAAGATGTTCGGCCGCATGATGAATACCAAGCTTGGCTACGTCCACTTCTGGACCACGCTTGTGGCTGGCTACGGCGTGTTCTTCCCCATGCACTTCGTCGGTTTGGCGGGTGCACCGCGTCGTTACTACGATTACAGTGCGTTCGAGTACCTCGACTTCGTGATGGATTTGCAGCCGATCATTTCGACGTTTGCCATCATCGGCGCCGTGGGCCAGCTGCCTTTCCTCTGGAACTTCTTCTACAGCATCTTCCGCGGTCAATTGGCGACCGAGAACCCTTGGAAGTCCAACACCTTGGAGTGGACCACCCCAGTGGAGCACGTGCACGGAAACTGGCGTGGTGCGTTGCCTGAGGTGCACCGTTGGGCCTACGATTACAGCAACCCTGATTTTGATGAGGACTTCGTGCCACAGACTGTGCCTGTGAAGGCCGGCGAGTCGGCCCATTGAGACCCGCTTCAGGAAAGAACTTGACAAAAGCCCCTGCTTCGGTGGGGGCTTTTTTGGTTCATGGGGTAACTTCGAAACACATGGTGCACGACGACGACTTTGACGTAAGGGGAGAGGCTGAACAGGCGTCTGACGGCGATTTGGACCGTGTGCTGCGGCCCGCACAGTTTGAAGACTTCACGGGCCAGCGTGCGGCCATGGACAACTTGCAGGTGTTTGTGCAGGCGGCGAGGCAGCGTGGTGAGGCGCTAGACCATGTGTTGTTGCACGGCCCTCCCGGACTCGGGAAAACGACCCTGGCCAACATTGTGGCCAACGAGATGGGTGTGGCGATCCGCACCACGTCTGGGCCTGTGTTGGACAAACCAGGCGACCTGGCGGGTCTTCTCACAAGCCTCGAGCCCAACGATGTGTTGTTCATCGACGAGATCCACCGGTTGTCGCCTGTGGTCGAGGAGTACCTCTACAGCGCCATGGAGGACTACCGCATTGACCTTGTCATCGACACGGGCCCCAACGCGCGGACAGTCCAAATTGAATTGAGTCCGTTCACCCTGGTGGGGGCGACCACGAGGTCGGGCTTGCTGACGGCGCCCTTGCGGGCAAGGTTTGGCATCAACCTTCGCCTCCACTACTACGACGCCAAGACGTTGACCGACATCGTGGAGCGGTCGTCGGGCATCCTGGGCATCGAGATCGAGCCGGCTGCGGCCTATGAGATCGCGTCGCGTTCAAGGGGCACGCCCCGGATCAGCAACGCCCTGTTGCGCCGGGTGCGGGACTTTGCCCAGGTGAAGGGCACGGGGGTGATCGACCCCAAAGTCACAGCGTACGCCCTCGACGCCCTCCAAGTGGACAAGAAGGGCCTGGACGACATGGACAACCGAATCCTGTCGGCCATCATCGACAAATTCAAAGGAGGCCCCGTGGGGGCAAACACCTTGGCGACTGCCATCGGGGAGAATGCGGGCACCTTGGAAGAGGTCTACGAGCCTTATTTGATCCAAGAAGGTCTGTTGGTGCGGACGCCCCGAGGCAGGCAAGCCACGACGGAAGCGTACAAACACCTTGGACGTACGCCGTCCTCCACGCCGGGTGACCTCTTCAACGGCTGAGTGGTGGGCCGGACGCTGCACCAAGCCCAATCCCGCGCCCAATGGCTGAAGCACCATGCCAAGGAGTTGGGCTTCACGTCCGTGGGCATCTCCAAGGCCCAGCACCTTGACGAGGAGGCGCCGCGTCTTGAGGCTTGGTTGAAGCAAGACATGCACGGCGAGATGGCCTACATGGAAGGGCACTTCGACAAACGCTTGGACCCGCGGAGGCTTTTGCCCGGCACCAAGACGGTCGTGAGCCTGCTGTTCAATTACCACAACCCCTCGCCGCCGTCGGACCCCAAAGCCCCGCGCATTGCGCAGTACGCCCTTGGTGAGGACTACCACTTCGTCTTGAAGTGGAAGCTCAAAGAGCTGTTAAAGTGGATGAAGCGGGATTGGGGGGACGTGGCAGGTCGGGTATTCGTAGATTCAGCCCCCATCCTAGAACGGGCGTGGGCGGCGAGGTCTGGGTTGGGGTGGGTTGGCAAGAACAGCTTGCTTCTGAACAAGCACCACGGCAGCTACTTCTTCTTGGCGGAGATGCTGTTGGACGTGGACATTGAACCCGACGCCCCAGTCACGGACCATTGTGGCAGTTGCACGCGATGCATCGACGCTTGCCCCACCGACGCCATTGTGAAGCCCTACGTGGTGGACGGCAGCAAGTGCATCAGCTATTTCACCATTGAGTTGCGCGGCGCCATCCCAGAGCCCGTAAAGGGCCACATGGAAGACTGGATGTTTGGCTGAGACATTTGCCAAGAGGTGTGTCCTTGGAACCGGCATGCGACTCCCACGACGGAACCAAGGTTTTCTCCCCACCCCAGGCTGCTCGACATGTCCAAGGCGGAGTGGTTGGACCTGACCGAGGAGGTGTTCAAGGACGTATTCAAAGACAGCGCCGTCAAGCGCACAGGCTTGACAGGGTTGACACGGAACATCGCCTTCCTCCAAACCGGCAAGTCGGGCCATAAAACATCCCCTCCCGAATCAGGAGAGACTTGATTGCGTTTGCGGTTGTCCTAATGGGGATCACTTCACCAACCACTTCAGGGTTCGTTGGACCTCGCCTTGCGTGACTTGAACCAAATGAATGCCTGGTTTGGCGGTCACCTCAAGGGCCAAGCGTTGGGTTCCTTGCACCACGTTGATTTGGTCGTTCAAGAGCGGGCGTCCTGTCAAATCAAACACCTTCACGTCCGCCGGCCCCGCCTTCAAGGCGTGCCATTCAAGCTGGGCAATTCCCCCAATAGAAGGGTTGGGGAACAAGGTCAGTGTCTCCTCGTCCAGGTCGAGCCCATTCACACCCGCAACAGTTCCCTGGTCTCCGTCGAACACGGTGATGGAAAATCCATCCTGGATGCCTCCAAGCCACCCAAGCGAATCCAGGCTCAGGGTGAAGCAGTAAGTGTCTGAGCAATCTTCCTCTTCGTTGCCCACGGTCAAACACAACTCATAAGGTCCGTTGGTCTCGTACTCCCAGGTTGGGAAGGGATCTGTGCTGGACCCTTCGTCTCCGAAGCTCCAGAAGATGTCGTTGTCCAAGTCCAACCCGAACACGAACACGAACAGTTCGTTGGCGATGGCGTTGCTGTCGGCGTCAAAGGCCTGAACCACCACGAAGTCGGCCACGCAGTCGCCTTCGTCGTCATCCTCTTCATCGTCGTCCTCTTCGTCGTCTTCGTCCTCCTCGTTCCACGGGCCGTCCACGAATTCGAGCCATTCTTCGAGCTCTTCACATGCGTCTTCGTCGCCGCCCAAGCAGGCGTTCAGGCTTTCGAGAAGGCCGCAGTACATCCAGGCGTCGTTGCCCATGGCGTCGCTGCAGAGGCTGTCGAGGTAGGCGGTCAGTTCGTCCAGATCGAGGTCCTCGAATTCGTCAAAGCCCTCGTCGTCGTCCTCCTCGTCCTCCTCGCAATAGGGGAGTTCGATTTCAGCCTCGAGGATGAACACGCCTGCGGTGTCGATGTCGTTGGACAGCATCATGAAGGCTTCTTCTTCAATGAAGTTGCCAGTGCAGTCTGTGGCGGAGGCCGTGACCACTCCTTGCATGGTTCCGTCGGGCAGGGCGATGGTCAAGGTGACTTCGTCGTCGCCGATCAAGGTGACGGTCATGGGGGCGTCGCTCAAGGCTGGCCCGGTGGCAATGTCGACAAGCACCACAGCTTCGTCGCCAGCACCGTCTGCGCTGAGCTCAAGCAAGAGGACGTTTTGCTGACCCCAGGCCATGGCCGAGAGCGCAAACAAGCAAAGTGAGAAAAGGGATTTCATGTCGCGTGATTGTCAGGGACATCCCAAAAATACGCGAAGCGGTTGCATCTCACGTGCGACCCAAGTCACATGACTTGGGCGGCCGCGAAGGTGGTGGCGATGAGGTGGGCGTACTTGTGGCGGTACTGTGCCATGGCCCATTGGCGCAGGGCCTCAGCGTCCTCTCTGGAGAGCCACTTGAAGCTCTTCTTCAGTTCTTTGGCGAAGAGCCGTTGGTCGAAGCTGACGCGGGTCAGCACGGTTTTGCAAAAGTCCAGCATGTCATTGATGTGGAAGGTGTGACGCAAAGTTGTGGCCAAGGTCTCCGAGAAGCCGTCACGACCGTGTCAAGAAATCCAAAATTCGGCGTCAAGTCGGCAGGTTTGGGCTTGGCGTACCTTTGTCGCGGAATGAAACGGAGGCACAACAAAGAGGACCGCAGGGTGCTGATGGCGCGGATGGAGCAGGACGATGTGCCTCGCACCACCCTCAGCTTTTACAGGTATGTCCACTTGGAAAACCCCGCCTCGACAAGGAACCTATTGTACGCGGCGTGGGAAGAGTTGGGGGTGCTGGGTCGAACCTACGTGGCAAGGGAGGGCATCAACGCCCAGATCTCCGTGCCGATCGATCGCTTCAAGGAATTCAAAGCGCATCTGGACAGCTTGGGTTGGCTGTCCAACCTTAGGTTGAATGTGGCGGTGGAGCAGGGCAAGAGTTTCTTCAAGCTGATTGTCCGGGTGAAGGAGAAAATTGTGGCCGACGGGTTGAACGACGACACGTTCGATGTGACCGATTGCGGCGAGCACTTGAAGGCAGACCAATTCAACGCCTTGACCGACCAAGAGGACACGGTCCTCATCGACATGCGCAACGCGTACGAGAGCGAAGTGGGGCATTTCGAAGGCGCCATTTGTCCTGACGTGAACACCTTCAGGGAGGAGATCGCCTTGGTCGAAGACATGTTGCAAGACAAGAAAGACGCCAACATCGTGATGTACTGCACGGGCGGCATCCGGTGCGAGAAGGCCAGCGCTTACCTCAAGCACAAGGGATTTCCCAATGTCCATCAATTGGAGGGCGGCATCATCGAGTACACGCGCCAGGCCAAGGCGTCTGGCCTCCGCAACAAGTTTGTGGGCAAGAACTTCGTCTTTGACGAACGCTTGGCCGAGCGGATTTCGGACGACGTCATCGCCAAGTGCCACACGTGCGGGACGTCCTGCGACGACCACGTGAATTGCGCCAACCCCACCTGCAACATCTTGATGATCCAGTGCTCATCATGCCGAGAGGCCCTCAAGCACACTTGCAGCGAGCCGTGCAAGGCGTTCATCGAGTTGCCCGAGGAAGAGCAAAAAGCCAAGCGCAGAGGCACCAAAGCCCGTGGGGGATTCATGTCGGGCCACAAAGGCCTGAGCCCCGACGAGGCACCTACCCCAAGAAGTCGGCAGTGACGTCGTAGAATTCGTCTGGCGCCTGGGCGTGCAACCAGTGTCCCACCCCGTCGATGGTGTGATCGTCCATGTGCACGAAATGGTCCGCCATGAGGTCCAGGTCCTCGTCCGACACGTACGGGCTCTCGCCACCACGGATGAACAGGGCAGGAAGCGTGTTCATGCTCAACCCCACTTCACCCACCACGCCGGACAGCGCTTCTTTCAGCACATGCACGTTGAAGCGCCAGGCGAATCCGCCCTCTTTCCGGCGATGCAGGCCTTTCATCAAGAACGGCACAAGCACGGGGTCCGGCCCGAGGGCTTGGGTCAGTTGCGCTTGAACCTCGTCACGTGAGGAGGCATCGCTGGGCTGGGTGCCCAGGAGGGCGTCAAAGATGGGCCCATGATGCGGCGTGTAGGCCCGCGCAGCGATGTCTGCCACAACCATGCGTTCCATGCGTCCAGGGTGATGCTGGGACAGGGTCAGCACGGTTTTGCCGCCCATGCTGTGTCCCAGGAAGGAGGCTTTCGCGATGCCCTCAGCGTCCATGAACCGCACGACATCCTCGGCCATCTCCATGTAGGTGTGGCTCGGGGCATGAGGGCTGCGGCCGTGGTTTCGGGCATCTAGCATCCACACGTGGTGGTGGGAGGCGTAGTGTTTGCCAAGGGTTTGCCAGTTGTCGCTGCTGCCGAGCAACCCGTGGAGGACGATGAGGTGCCCTGCGCCCCCCTGGCTGCAGGCCAAATGCCTGGCGTGAAGGGTCAGCCCAGACATGCGCGGTATTGCGCCACGGCGTTGGACAGGCCCAGGTACAAGGCGTCGGCGATCAAGGCGTGGCCGATGCTCACCTCGTCCAGGTGGGGCACTTCACGGCCGAAGTCCGCGAGGTTGTCCAGGTTCAAGTCGTGGCCGGCGTTGACACCCAGCCCCGCTTGGTGGGCCCACCGCGCCGCTTCTGCATAAGGGGCCGCGGCTTCCGCACCCAAGTCGCGGTGCCGGACGGCGTAGGACTCGGTGTACAGTTCGATGCGGTCCGCGCCGACGGCCGCAGCGGCTTTGATTTGGGCTTGGTCAGTCTCGATGAACAGGCTGGTCCGAATGCCGCGTTCCTTGAAGGTGGCCAGGACGTCTCGCAACAAGTCTGCGTGGTCCGTCACTTGCCATCCGGCGTTGCTGGTCAACACGTCCGGGGCGTCCGGCACGAGGGTCACCTGGGCGGGTTGCACCTCGCACACCAAGGCCACAAAGTTGTCGGAGGGATACCCTTCGATGTTGAATTCGGTGTGCACCGCAGGCTTGAGCGCACGGACGTCGGCATAGGTGATGTGCCGGCCGTCGGGTCTGGGATGCACGGTGATGCCCTGGGCCCCAAACTGCTGGATGCGCACCGCGGCGTCGACCACGTTGGGTTCCGTTCCGCCCCGTGCGTTGCGCAGGGTGGCGATCTTGTTCACGTTGACGCTGAGCCTTGTCATCCTTACCTTTGGTATGCCCCGCGAAAGTACGCCATGCGCGCCCAGAGAATCCTCACCATGGACCTTCCGGTCCTTGCATTGACCGACCCGGTGTCCCGGGCGTTGACCGTCATGGACGAATGCAAAGTCATGCATTTGCCCGTGGTGGAAGAAGACGTGTTCAAAGGGACGGTGTCGGAGGCGGAACTCCTGGAAATGGACGACCTGGCCCTCATTGCGGAGGCCCGTCTGGACCAAGAATCCATCGGCATGGACTTGCACCTGTACGACGTGGTGGCCCGGATGGGCTGGTCGGACGTGGACGTGTTGCCCGTGGTGCACCGCGGG
>Ga0163111_10003098_pt1 | contig 10666 bp, 9 predicted proteins | sample CRUFie1St18metaG_FD_109645 | JGI IMG/M metagenome (GOLD analysis project Ga0163111, IMG submission 109645) | Marine microbial communities from the Costa Rica Dome - CRUD Field 142mm St18 metaG | ecosystem: Environmental > Aquatic > Marine > Oceanic > Photic zone | place: Costa Rica: the Eastern... | reverse complement strand
TTTTGCCGTTTAAATCTAAATTACCGCCTAACTGTGGTGTAGTATCAAACACAAGGTCACTTTCCACACCTGAAAGTCCACTACCATCTCCACTAAAACTAGTAGCAGTAAATGTGCCATTTACTGTAACGTCTCCGCCAAATGTACCACCTGTACTTTTGCTAACGTTATCAATGATTGATATTGGGTTTGATTTTCCTATATAACTCATTAACTCTCACCTGGCGCATCTGGCACATCATTTAATCTATCTTTTGCAGTTTTTACTACACCCAAATCATATGCTTGTGTAATTTGTGCATCTTCTCCGGTTGCAATAGCTATATCATTTGCGTTGCAATGTGCAACCAACGCTGATATAATTTGTGATTTCAGAACATTGGCTTTGTGTTTAATAATAGCATCTGCCCACACGTCCAAATCATCTGCAATGTCATATTGCAAACATTTTTCTTCTGTGTTTGAGATAGTAACTGTTATATCTGGCATGTTTTCTCCTATTTGTATTATTTAACCTAAAAAGTATACCCAATAACCACAGTATGGTGTATATACTTGGAATGAACCAGATCCAGAGACATATACTCCTATTTGTACATAATCAGTATCTGTCATATAAACTATAACACTATGGCTGTTCATTTTGTCATTTGTATCTCCACCATAGTTTATAATATGTCCACCAAACTGATTACTGCCATTTTTATATACATTTGCATATCCATAAGGACTACTGCTTGAACCTGTGGTAGCATAAATTTCAGGATTAACCAAATACCAACCTGCTACGGGGGCGTAAAATCTACCACTATCATCTATTGTATTAGCACTAGAGTTTTGTTGCCATGCCGCCGGAGTGTACCAACTGCTAAAAATATTATGATTATTATTAGTTAAAGTAATCCAAGTGTTAGAAGTAGAAACATTTCTTCTATATCCAACAGGCTGATTAGGTTTTAAAATATGACCATCCTCAGTTATTGTCATTTGCTTGGTGTAAGCACCAGAGTTGTTATCTGTATAAAACTCTATTTGACCACCATGACTTGTATCAACTTGCTTAAATCTTATACCAGAGGCATAACTAGAGTCTGCTGACGAGAACTGAAATTTTAAATCACTATACGTTCCTGCTGTGTTGTTGTTATTTGTTAATAGTATGCCAGTTCCTGCTGATGCTGTTTCTTGTATGTGTAATTTGCTACTAGGACCAGTTGTACCAATACCAACATTGCCACCATTAAAGTAGCTGTCTCCGCCCGCTCTTATTTGAACAGTTGTTGTATCAACATCTTTAATACGCAACCTTCCTTCATCTAAATCATTTGTTGTCAGCTCAAAAGTATCTTTGCCGGCTGTGTTTGGTGAACAAACGATTCCTCCGCTTATATCTATTCCAGCTGATGAAGTCTCAAACTTTTTAGTTCCAGCATGATGTAAATCTACAGAACCATTTGGATTAAAGTTTGCCATTGTTGTATTAAGCGTACTATCTCTAAAATTAATTTGTGTGCCACCAAGTAATAGATTGCCACTGCCACTTTCTACAATAATACTATTATTATAAGTTGAATCATGATATATTAGAAGATCATTGTTGTCGCCTAAACGTACTTGGTCATTGTCACCTAAATCAACAGTTTGTGTAGTAGCATTATCTACAGTTATAGTTGAACCTTGTACAGTCAGATTACCTGCCATTATAACATCACCAGAGAATGTACCTCCAGCACTTGCACTTACTGTATCTGTTAAACTAAAAATATGTTGTGCAATAATTGTAATTTCGTCATTGACTGCGGCACCAACAGCCAGCACAATACTAGTGCTGTTATTAGCTGTATAATCACTAGGTGCTAGCAAAATACCATTTTGATAAACGTCCACATAACCAGGTGTATACGAAGCACTAAATGTAGTTTGACTTGCTGTAGCAGTAAATGTAAATAACTGCCTTCTACCTTGTTGTAAACCTTGTCCTATATATGGCATTGTTATTCTTTCTCTGGTGGGCCTTCATTGACTAGTTTTGTAGCAATACCTAAATCATATGCTTGTGTCACTTGTGCATCTTCGCCTGTTGCAATAGCAATACCATTGGAATTGCAATGAGCAACCAAATTTGAAATAATTTCTTCTTTGGCAATTCTTGCCCTGTTGGTTACTGCATTATCAGTCCATTCACTAATATCAGTCATCACAGTTTCTAATGCTTTTTGTTCTGTATCTGTTATACTAATTGTTATATCTGGCATTTTATTTCCTTTTTATACTCCTACTAGAGCAAGTATCCTCCCATAATATTATAGCTTGTGTTCCCATATAGGTATGTTGTGCTTGTTGATCCGCCTCCATAGATACCAAATCCTACAAAGTCATTGGCACTAAAATATCCACTTACTGTTAGAGTAGTGCCACTCCATTGATGACCGTTACTGCTGGCTCCACCGTTGTGATCGTTTGAGTAAGTGTGTACTGAACCATTCCAATCAAATCCCAAATGAAAGTCCATGGTATTTGGATTGGTAAACATCACATTACAATAAAAACAATAGTCACCTGTAACAGGAATAGTAAACTTTCCTGTGCTATTATCAAAATGACTGCCTCTATTTGTATCTATGTGTTTCCAACCTCTTAATCTACTATTTTGAGCACTTTGAATTGAATCTACATAGAAGTGACTATTAAATGCCCTTACTTTAAAATGAGGTCTGTTTGGGTGTGTAACTCTTCCTGCGTAATCGGCGTATATTGCTGTGACGTCTCCTCCTGCGTTTATACCAGTACCACCTACTCTGGCTAGCAAAGCTCTAGATGTCGCACCTCCATTCCAATGTCCTATCCAACCTCCAACATGTCCTGAATTTGATTTTATGTCTAAGCCTGCATAATAGTTGCCTTTGGCTTTGGCTTGGAAAAATGCATTAGCATTTACACCTCCGTCACCTGCTAAACCTGTTGCGTCTACTATTATATCTGCACGACCATCAGTTGATGTATGTACTTTTCCTATTTCAGCTGGAACATACGCACTTGACCCATCCCAATAGGAGTCAACAAATGTTACACCATGTCCTGCTCTCGAATCTATTGATACACCTGACATATGTTCGCCATTTGTTTCCCAAGCAAAATTACCATTTGACTGTAACTGTAAATTAGCACCTAATAGATAATAACTTCCGTTGTTATCAGAATAAGAACTTATAGCAAAGTTCGGACCTGCGGCATCTGTAGCATTTATTTCTAAACTTTTTGGATAGTTACTTGAATCAGCATCTATTACTAATCTAGCATAATTTACACCAGCAGTTGTGGCAGGCTCAATTCCAATACCAATATTTCCATTTTCATCAATTCTCAAGCGTTCATTACTACCAGTAGCAAATCTTATACTTGATGCTCGCATACCCATACTACGCAAACCATCGTTTGCATCATTGGTTGCTTGAAATCCTGGTACACTGCCTATTTCACCTATATTGCCAGCAAATCTAATCTTTTTATTAGTACCCATGTCTATGGAAGGATTAGATATGTCCAACTTTGTTGCTATACTGTTTGTTACTGTAGTGGCAAAGTTTGCGTCATCACCTAATGCCGCGGCAAGTTCATCTAGCGTGTCTAATGCCGCTGGTGCATCTGATAATATTGTTGCTAGTTGTTTTGACTTACCCATTACGTCTGCTCTAATACACTTAGTATAACATCACAGCTACTCGCAGTGTCACTGGTTATAACAATAGCATCAGTGGCTTCTGCAATAATTTTTCCTTCTAGTACACTCAATGCACCACCGCTTGGTATAGGTGCATCTTTAACAATATATGTAGTTCCTAGTTGGGCACTTACTGTAATTTGTGATGCTGTTGTATTAGCAAGATTCAAACCAATTATAATACTAGTCGTTCCTCCTGCTACTGTATACACAGTTGTTGGAGATGTTCCTATACTAGCTCCTGTATAATTTTTAAATGTCTGTGCCATATTCTATCCTAACGCTATTGCCAATGCAGTTGCTTCAGCAATAATATCTGTAAATTCTTTGTCGTCTAATTTGTCAGCGTTCAAGTTGCTGACCATTGTTGTGCTTGTCACTGTTAATGGTGCAGTACCTGTTGCTATTGTACTTATAAGTGTTTCACTTGTTGTACTACCTGTGACTGCTACACCAGTACTAGTTGTTGCAATTTTCTTAGAACCATAATGATATAATTCAGTTGCACCAGTAGAACCGTCTGCTATAATGTAGTTTGCTATTCCACCACTACCATCATCTGAACTAATTGCAATAACTTCGTCATTGTCATAAGTTCTTATATCAATGCCACCAGTAGTACTGAAAAGTAGTAATTTACCACTAGCACCAGTATGTTCTAACTTGCCTCTTTCACCTGTACCTAGTGCAATTTTATTATTGTCAGCCATTTCTATATTAAAGCCGTTTGATTCTAAATCGCCACCTAGCTGTGGACTTGTATCATCTACTATATCAGCAATACCACCTGATTCATCTGCTACTTCCCATTTACTAGAAGTACTATTGTATTTTAAAATTTTGTTATTTGCTACACCAGTTTCATCTACGTTGTTTAGATTTCCTATATCTGCGGCTGTAATTCTTAGTGTTGCTCTTGTATCTGCTCTTTGATCTGTATAGTATAAATTTGTACCTTCTGCTAAATCTGACGTTGAAAAGTTACTAATGTCACTGACTGTGCCTGTTATATTACCTGTAACATTTCCTACTATATTACCTGCTAGTGATTTGTTGATTGACCATCTGTCATTAGCACTGTCATATGTAAGTGTTGCATTTGCGCCGTCTACTGTTAATCCTGCTCCGTCGGCGGCTCCTGCATTTGCCGCTCCTTTGGCTACTGTAATATTGAGATCTGCTACATCAAGTGTTGCACTGTTGACAGTGGTTGTTGTTCCGTTGACTTGTAAACTGCCTTTGATTTCTACAGTGCCAGTATCATCTCCTACACCTGCAGGATCAATAATTAAATTACTTGGACCAGCAAGATAACCACCTACAGTAATATGCCCTACCATTTGGGCATTGCTTTTAATCATAAAATCTTTTAATGCCATTTTACACCAACATACTTTGTCTTATTACTTTGTATTGTGTACTATTCGTACTTGCACCAGTTGCCAGTAATCTAGCATTACCACTGTTTGTATCTGCATCTAGTGTAAACAATTCTGCACTACCTGTCATTACAATACCATAAACACTGACATATGCAGTGGAGCCATCATGTATTAGTAATGCTTCTGTAATTTGATATTCGTTACTGACTGTGTCAGTAGCTTGTATTACATATTTACAACTTCTAAATTTAGTAAGTGCAAATGTGTCTATTGCCGACTGTGTTGTGGTTGCGAGAGTGGTTGCGGCTGTTTCGAGTGTGCTTACACCATTAATACGGATGGCTCCATCTACATGTAGTTTTTCCAACGGATTAGTTTGACCAATACCTACATTACCTGTAGTGTCCGGAATAATCTCAATATCTCTGCCACTACTGCTAACAATTTGATGTGTCACAACATCTAAGTTGCCACCAAGTTCTGGACTAGTATCTTCGTTTACATTTGTAATGCCACTACCACTAAGAGCATTAACACTAGTAAACACCAGTTGTCCACTACCATTTGTTGCAAGAACTTGATCTAAATTCCCATCTGCTGTTGGATAATTAATACCACTGATTTGTACTTTACCAGTACCATCAGGTTGAATAACAATATTTCCACTATTAGTACTAGTAATTGTTTTATTGTTAACAACTAAGTTACCACCTAATTGAGGAGTTGTATCATTTACTAGGTCTGCTCTAGCTTGTGTAAAGTATAAGTTTGTGCTACCTTCTGGTAAATCGTCTGTGCTTACTTGATTTGCACCTGTACCAAAATCAATGTGTGTATCGTTTATACTGTTTGCTGTTGGACTAAAAGTTGGAGTGACTGTGCTTACTCCAGTAACATGTCCTTCTGCATCAACAGTCACTATTGGTATAAGTGTAGCTGATCCATATGCACCTGCACTAACACCACTATTTCCACTGTGTACATTATTACCATTTATTTGTGTTGCACCAGTAGTAAAATCTATTGTAAACTTGTTTAAGCTAGCTCCAAACGCAAAATTACCAGTTGCGCCAATTTGCATACGCTGTGTGCCAGCAGTAAAGAAATCCATTTCATCATTGTCACTGGTACCTGTTTCAAAATTAATTTTAGTATCACCGTCGCCGTCTTGTGTGGCGCCAGCACCTTCAACTGCTAGTTTTTTCCATACAGTATTGGTACCATCATAGTACTCCATTTTATCATCATCAGTATTGTACCTAAAAATACCTTGTACTGGAGTTGGTCTTTGAGCTGTAGTTCCAGTAGGACCTTGAATACCTCCTGTGCCTACTGCACCGAATACATTACCTGTCCAATATAATGCGTTTGATCCAATTAATTCACCGCTTATAGCTGTGAAAGGAATCTGTGTAGAACTTAAATTTTGTGCTTTTAAACTAGTAGCTTCTAAATTACCTGATCCGTCAATACTAATTAAAGTATGATTTGCTAACCCTAGTTGCGGAAGTGTAATTGCAACAATCTCACCAGTTACAATAATATCAATTTGATCACCGTTCTGCGGAGTTGATAAAAATGTAATAACTCCACTGGACTCAGTATAGTCATTTGTTTTTTGCATCAACACACCGTTTAGGAATACCATGCTTACTGTGCCATCTCCTGCATTTGGATCAAAAACAGTTGTGCTTCCATTTGCTGTAAAGTTTACAGGAATGAAACCTGTGTCAGCACCACTAACAACAGATATCCATTCCCCGCCAGTATAAACATAAAGTTCTGCAGTTGTTCCTGTGTCAAACCAAAGGTCACCTGAGTTAATACCTACAGTTGGTGCAGTATTTTGATAGTATGCTGTTCCACTACCTTGTGCAATAGTTTGGAATGTTGCATTACCGTTTGCATCTAATACTGGAACTTGTCCAGTTGTACCTCTTGTAGTTGGTAATTTATAAAAAGTTGTGCCATTGGGATCACCAATTATGAAGTCTCCGTTAGCATCTATCATTGCTCTTTCAGTACCTGCTGTAGTAAAGCGTATTTTATCTTCATCAGCAGAAGCTTCTACTTTAATATGTGTATCCGCATCTTGGTCAATAATAGCATCACCAGAACCACTTCCGCCGCCAGTAATTGTTATTGTTTTGGTTGCACCTGAGCCTGTTGCTGTAACACCGGGACCTACAAAGTTGAGTGTTGTAGCCGCAGTAGTTAAATTTGTTCCTTCATCTTGAACTGTAATTTGACCACCAACAGTACTCCAACTGTAATCTGTACCGTCATATACTAGTGCCTGTCCTGTTGTGGCTGTGCTTAGATTTAAATGTGCATCAACATCAGTGTCACCGTATTGAGCTACTCCATTGATAGTAATTTCATCAGTAGTAGCATCTGTGGTTATTGTAATACCTGTTCCTGCTACTAGTGTAAGTGTGTCAGTACTGCTATCTGCCTCTACTGTTGTTTGTCCACTTACTGCAATTTTTTCAAATGAATTAGTACCACCGCCACTAACTGAAAATATTACTCTATCGTTTATGTCATCAGTTGTAAGAGTCATACCAGGACCAGCAACAAATGTTAATGTGTCTGCTACATTATCAGCGTGGATAGTATTTTGTCCACTAATAGCAATTTTGTCAAACAAGTTCTGTGCAGACCCGCCTCCGCCTCCTACAGTTTGAATAGTAATTTCATCTGTGAGAGCATTGGTTGTAATTGAAATACCAGTACCGCCTACAAGTGTTAGTGTATCAGCACTGCTATCTGCTACAACATCTGATTGTCCACTTACTGAGATTGTTTTAAATGCTTCAGGATCTGGTTTTGTATTTTCTATTGTTATTTCATCTGTAGTTGCATCTGTACTGATCGTAATACCAGTACCAGCAACAAGAGTAAGTATATCTTCTGCTTGATCTGCTACTATGCTGTCTTGTCCAGTTACTGAAATAGTTTTGAATGCTTCATTGACCGGAGGCGTTGTTCCAACTTCTACCCAAGCTGTGCCATTGTAAACTTCTGCTTTGCTATTGGTAGTGCTGAATCGTAACATACCAGTGACTGGTGTGCTTGGTCTTTGTGCATCAGTACCTTGTGGAAGAATAAATGACTCTGTACTAGAACTTGCATCTATAGTACCTCCCATAAAAATGTTTTTCCATTTTTTAAGAGCACTACCTAAGTTGTATGTACTGTCTAAATTGGGTAGTAAACTGTTGTTGAAATCACTGTTAATATTGATGCCGTCTGTGTCTGCATCACCTATAGTGATATCACCACCTATACTAACATTTCCTTTTAATTCTGTATTGCCTTCAACTGTAAACTTACCAGTGTTGTCAATGCTAACACGTTCTGTACCAGCAGTAAAAAATTTAATAGTATCATTGTCTAAAGGATTATCTACTTCAATGTATGTATCTTGGTCAGCGTCAGTTACGCCACCAATATTTTTCCATTCTACACCATTGTAGCCTTCAAATCTATTCAGTTGTGAGTTGAATCTTATTTGACCTGTAGCCGCTGTACTAGGTCGTTGAGCAGTATTACCAACAGGAATTCTTATGCTTCCGTTGGTGTTGATATTAAGTGTTCCACTTTGAGTGGTGATTCTATCTTTTTGATGATCTAAATTTAGTGCCATACATGTCTCTCACAACTGTTTTATATATTTAGTTGTTTGAGATCATCATTTCCTTAAAAAGCTGTGTTGCAAAACCAAAACATATCTTTGCTTCGTCAGCCATACTATCATCTATTCTAGTTCGTATTTTTTCTTTTATAACTTTAGGATCTTCATCAAATTGATAAAATTTAGTACTACCCGGAACTTTCCTAGCAATCATCTGTCCGCCACTTAAATCTCCCATGTGACGTACATATATGTGTGCCATAAGTTTATGCGGATCATCTTTGATTAACATAATGTGATCCATATATTCTTTGACTACAGGATAAATTGTCGGTTTATAATCTGTAAGTTGTCCTTCTAATTCTAATATATCTGCATGTATATTGTTTGCAACTTCAACATCTAATAAATTGTGTAGTTTTGAAACTTTCTCTAATAAGTTATACTGAGGATGAAGGTTGTGTAAAAAATCACAATAACGTTCAACACTAATTCCACCCATTAATTCTTTGACAAATTTCTGTCTTTCTGCATTCTTGTGTTCTTCCCAAGTGAGATCTTTGAGGTTACTCATTTAACATATCCTGTCTCTTTTTTAAGTAATTTGCGTATTAGCATCGGCAGATATATCATTACTGCAACTGCACTCCAATATGCAAATACCATTGTGGCATATACTTTCCAATTTTCAAAATCTAAATAAATGCCTAATGCTATCAAAATTATCCAAGTCCAATCTGTAAGTCCGTGAATACGTTTGATTCTTTCTCTTCCAAATCTATCATGTAGTTGTTTGCGTTTGTTGGCAAACCAAGGTGACACATGACGCATTATAACGAAACCTTCGTTAAAGAACATGATAAAATAACCAATAATGAAACAAGTCATATTTTTATTTTAACACACTTCTTAGATTTGTCAATCTCTAGACAAAGTAAAAGAGCCGCCAATATCTAATCCGTTACCAAATGTAACATCTTTTGTTGTTGTCTCTTTTGTAGTATGGCTGTAATTACCACCTTGATATATTACTCTTGCAGTTGCACCTTGCAGTCCATTCAAGTCAGCATGTCCACTTCCGTCTGCTGTTGTTTCTTCAGCAATATCATAAAAGTCGTTTGTGGTGTTTTGATTTGATAGTGTTGCAAGCCAAGTTTTTATATCAGCTGATGACCAACTACGATTAAATTCAACTACTGTTGCAATTAATCCTGCCGCTATAGGACAAGCACTACTGGTTCCGCCAAAGCTACAATCTCTACTAGTATTAGGTGATCCAGTTTGTCCGTCACTCCAGGTTGTATTACCACTTTTACTTGAATATGTATCATCGTATCTAGGAATGTCAGTACCATAAGTTCCTACAGTAGCCGCTAAACTTCCGTCAGCAGGTGCAAACAGATCAATCATTTCACCCATGTCACTGTAATTAACTTTACGTTCTTTTGTTCCACTAGCATACTGATCATCTAATGCACCTACATTAATTGTTGGATTAGTTCTATTGCCTGACTCTACATTGATTATACCTTGCATCGAACTATGGAATTGACAAATATACTTAAAAGTCTCCCCGCCTGTAGTTGATGGTGTACGTTGATTGGGTGCCCAAATTACTGTTCCACTTTGTGAACCGTTGTTAGTTGCTTGTGGATATTGCACTTGATCGGCTGTACCTGTACTACCTGATGAAGTTTTTATATGAAATGGATGTCCACTTGCATTAACTACAAAATTTACAGTATCCCCTCTGTGTATAGTAATAGTTGGATTGTTTCCGCTTACACTTCCATTACGATCTGTACCTGTCATAGTGTAAGCACCAGAACCAGCATTGCTTACATTAATTTGCCATGTTTGCGGATCTCCAAATTCAGCTCCTGCATGTTGTGGGAAACCTGGTCTGTTAGTGGTTGGCATAACCTG
>Ga0163111_10003097_pt1 | contig 10667 bp, 4 predicted proteins | sample CRUFie1St18metaG_FD_109645 | JGI IMG/M metagenome (GOLD analysis project Ga0163111, IMG submission 109645) | Marine microbial communities from the Costa Rica Dome - CRUD Field 142mm St18 metaG | ecosystem: Environmental > Aquatic > Marine > Oceanic > Photic zone | place: Costa Rica: the Eastern... | reverse complement strand
ATCGCTAATGACTATTTTCGTACTATATCAGAGTATTAATGCATTCTATGAATGATACCTTACTTAATCATCTTCAAGTTGCTGTTAGTTTGTTGTAAAACCTCTCCTCGTGGAAAAGCGGTGTCGAAAGCATTCCCATTACGGTATTAGTCAGACTCGATTGTTTGAATTTTATTTCCTCACAACTCTTAGACAACATCATCTATGAACAACCAAGACATGTACCGACATGATTTTTCTGTTTGAGAGATCCTTCTCCTCATGGGGAAAATCGGCGTCATCCGTCTTTCTTTTATTGGCAATGGCCGCAACCGTAACCGAAAGAGTCTGCCACGGTCTCCAACCCATTTCAGTTTCACGTCGATTACTACATCAGACTCGAATATGTGCCGACATCTCATTTCGGGGCTCTCCTCGCTACCTCTCTGCACAAGGTGACATGGAGCCGAATCAATCACCAGAAGATGGAGCTGAAAAACAAGGGGCTGCAGATGATGGCCGCATCGATGTTTCCGTCGACGATCGCTTGTATCGTACTCGGTTATCTCGGGCACCCGGTATCGAATGGGGAACTGATCTTAGTTTTTCTTTCGTTTATGTTCGTGAAATGGATCCTACGGGCGAAGCATCTCTTTTGGGAATGGTCAACAAAGGTGATCAACTTTGTGAGATGATCCCAGTGATATACGACAATGATGCTCCCCGACCAGAGCCAGTGAATTTACTAGGCGCTTCTTTTGACTTTGTTATGACGGCCTTCGCCTCCATGGACTTCTCGATTTCAGAAATGGATCTTGTTTTTTTTCGGGGAACCAAGGAAGAGCTAAAAGCATTGTGTAACGGAGAGGCGGCCAAGACAGAAGCAGATGATACTGTCACCATTACAGTCATTCAAAATAAGGGTTCCCCCGAGGAAAAATTAATACGTCTACGAGCTCCGGCTGGAGTAAATGTTCGGCAGTATTTGGTAGACAACGGGATTAATGTTTATCAAAGTCTCACCCGATGGACAAACTGCAAAGGTAAACAGCTTTGTGGAACCTGTATCGTAAACGTTGCTGATGGACTTCCCAACACCAACTGGAAGTCTATGGACGAAGCAAGTACACTACGTTCTAACCCGGACAGTTACCGGCTGTCATGTGTAATGTTTGCCCATGGTGACGTCACTGTGGAGACGTTCCCACCTGTGAACGCAGATCAATGGACACGATGATATCGAACATAATTGAAATAATATGATGTATATTAGATTTATATTTCTATCTCTGCAACAAATTCGCACAGAAACCTTTCTGCCACTTCCATTTGCACAATACAATGCCAAGAGCAAAAACCATTTGTCCTGATCAAAACAATATGATGTACATTTAATTTACATTTTTATCCCAAGCCTGCGACAACGCATAGAAATCTACATTTAGCCATCTTTATCTGCACTTGTTCAGAATCCCGTGTGCCAGGAAGTTAACAAGAATATTTGTCAAAATCGAAGTTGCCGCATTCAATTGCTTTGATCTACGATATTGATCCCCCGCTGATGTACAGGCAATTGTGTGCACTCCAATGTTATACTTAGTTCGCATTTTCATTTACGCTGGGGGCATCGGTGTACAAATGAAGTAGAAGTATAATGTGATGATTGCCTTCAATTATGGCTATCAGAACGTGTGGGCCATGAATATACTTGTGCTTCATCTGTCTGGTGAGTGTACCCATTAGAAAAGGAAGTCGTATGAGCTGGTTTATCTGCCATGGCTGTCGCAACATTATTCGAAGCCTCGTGGCTAAATTGGCCACGAATAGTGGCATATGATGGAATTCCTCGTTTCATCTCACCACTAACACAATATGAAGCTGGATCGCTCGAATTATGATGTGTGCTAAAGCCATGAGAGGGTGCAAATGCTGGGTAGGTATGTTGAGTAACTGTTGGTTCTGTTGTACCCGACAACGCGATGTTCCGAGACGAAGCGTGACTTGACCATTCCGATTCATTGGACGCTTCTGCACATTTTGAGTTGTTGCTTTCTGTGACAGGCAGTGTCTTCGTACTTTCTGCTAGATCGGCTAGAGCAAATAAGGCATCAATTCCGGAAACAGATGGCGATGCAGCTTGTACCAATGGCGATTTCGGGTGGATAACGTGTTTGTCCGATGTTGAAAGGTTGGAAGCCCTGTTCTCGTTCAAAACGGTAGGATTCCAAGAATCTTTCAAGCTATTGCTTAAATATTTGTTTTCAGCTACTAGTGTAGGTTTTTGGATAAGTTGACTGTCTCGCTCGAAAACACTGGCATCCGTGCGAAACTGAGGTGATTCATCAGCTGAAGTTGAAACTTTGAAGCCTGGATTATAACCATTTTCTATCCTTTGTGCTAATGGCTTCTGCCGAACACCATTTTGAAACAACGGAGTTGGTTCACGATTATGGTTCCTTGCGAAAGCTACTGAACTTGGTTCGTTCGTAGTCTTTGTTTGATTTCGCATATCCATCGACAAGTGATTTGCATACGATGAGACAATTTGCTCTCGTCGCTGACGGTTTAGATCTTGCGAGGCAAAATCTTGTTTCAAACGCTGTTGCTTCTCAAGTTCGAGTCTCTCTGCTTCTTCTTCTCGGAGCCTCTGCTCTTCTAATTCACGTTGTTTTTGCTTCTTTGCTTCCCTTCTCTTTTGATCGGCCAAACGACGTTTCTCTGCTCGAATGCGTTTTTTCTCTTCCTCCTCCTTCTCTTTTCTTTCTTTCTCAATCCTAGCAAGTTCTTCGTAATCAATTGGTAGCGAGCGTTTCCCGCATGAATGAATTACAAGCCTTCCGCGACAGGCACTACAAGAGTTGTCGATAGGTCCTACTTTTGATTTCCCGATAGTAGATTCCGTTATGTTCTCCGATCCTTCGACTACGCTGCCACGATCAGATGACACAGCAGATATGACCTGATTATCGTTATTTTCGAGCCCCAGTACCGATAATGAGGAAGAAGTGAGGTACGCAGATCCTTTTGCTTGACTATTTGTCGAATTAGCTCCCATCTCATCTTCCTTTGAATCGGGAGAAACAAAAGTATTAGTTGGCTCGTTTGTAGCGTGGCAAGGGCTTAGCCCCAATAAGCCCATGACAACGGCCGCTTCATCGTCATTCGTAGCCTGTCTTGGACTTTGAGAACGTTTTGTATTCAGTGCAGCAATGCTAGAATTACAGCTGGAGTGCGATTCCCCATTCAATTTTTCCGTATGATTAGACGTTTTCAAGTTGTCAGGGATTTCATCCAATGATGTTGAGGATTTCATTTTGGCCCTAACTTCCCTTAGTCTACTGCCTCGTCCATTTACAGCAACGCCCTGTTTCGATATCATCAATGATTGTAGGTACGGGTTGATAGAGGCCTTGAGCATAGATTCCAAGTTTGCTGTTCGAGTCTTTTTCGCCCGTCCCTGTCGTTGCGGCAAAACAGGGTTCACAGCAACTACAACTTTAGTTGTCGTAAAGGACAAGCAATCTTCTTCCATAGGCTTAGGTTTTGGCATATTTGGAATGCAATTTAAGAGCTTGGACACAAAAATAGCATCTGTCAACTTTGGTTTGGTTTCTACAATATTTGTTGCTTCGTCTTTTCCAAATCTCTTTCGATCCGAAATTTTCTCAATAGCAACGCATTCTAAATTGGCTTCTCCTTCTTCATCGACTTCCTTTTCAGGCGTGTCTTCGTCCTGATGCGTATTGATCATCTGACGTAGGTATGGCTCTGGGCGGCACGGTAAAAATTGTGTATCAGTTTTTGCTTCGGTATCCAATATGTCAACAACATTGTCACGTTCCAAGGCTCTTTCATGTTTCTTGTGCTCAAGTAGTGACTGACGCATAGCTTCTCTTAAGTCTTCGTCCATCGATTCGTCATCATCTTCGCGACCCAGCAAATCTACATCAGCATCTTCCGTTTCATCATCACAGATATCATTCGCGTCTGCGCTGTCTACAATTACGTCGTCAGTAACATCTTCATCCTCGATATATTCGATATTATCTGTAACTACTTGATATCCCGGTGGATACGCGATTCCAGCGAACTTAGATTCCATCTTTGGCAACAGAAGGTGACCTTGCCCATCTGTCGTGACGAGAACAATCCGATCTTCGATAATACGGGCATTATCGCTGATCGATCTATTACTGCTTGCAACCAGGCCTAAAGCCCCTTCTGCCTTATGTGGCAAAGGAATGTTCATCATGGGTACTACACTAGGATATTCAACTTTCCAGACGTGTAGTTTTTCGCAAAGTTCTTTAGGTCCTTTCGTATGTGGCACACCAATGATATATGGTGCCAAATCAAATGTCTTTTCATCCTCTCTTGTGTTATTTGTTCTCCGACTATTACTTTTATTCCCAGAACCATTGATTTTTTCTCCTATCCAGTCTTCGCATTGTAATAACTGCGACGGCAGTCCCTTCACCGTGTTCGTCATATTTGTGTTCTTGGAAAAGAAACTCCCAGCTAGCCAACAGTCCTTCCATATCACAGATTGTCCATGCAATGCCAGTTGATCCCCATACACATGAATAAGTTGAAGAGATTCAGTTTCATAGAGCCGGATACCTCGGGATGATGCTACGATCGTATATTTACCCCCCGGAGATTGCGAAAGCTTGGTTGCCGCAGCAACACCAGTTGCCGATGATCCCTTAGTTGGTATTTTGGTCTTACAGGCAACTTTCCAGCTGTCGATGCTGCCTCCAGATACCAACACAAGCTCATGTTCTTGCCGGTTAGAGGAAAGTGCAATGAACAAAAGTCGATTGCGAGCACTAACATCCCATATGGCAGAACATGATTGTGATCGGATCAGCATAGGAGAATTGGCGTCACAAATTTCAACGTTATTTTCAGAGTGTTGGAGCAACATGAGAGGCGAGATGGGAGACGCAACTGTTTCTGCCGTATCAACTTCCTTTGAGCAACTGACTAAGACATCAAATGTGCTCAAGTGCATATCCAGAGAGACCACAAATCGGTTTGAAGAAAGAGGGCAGACCCACAAAGATGTACCCGATGGTACATCCATACATTCCAATTCCTCGCTTGTTGCGAGGACAACTCTATTTTCTACCATACCCAAGGCATGAATGGTTGTATCTGATGTGTCAATCACTATACTTCTCATTTGTTGAGGTCCGGAGGCAAAAGCAGGTTGCATTTGGCTGGATGTTCCCGGTCGAGCTCCAATATTGCTGGGAAACAGCCCCGGCATATGTGTGTTTTTAAGAGAAGATGACTTGCTGCCACTACTACCTTTACCACTGCCCTTCGTTTGCTTCTTTCGTTTCAATATATCAGCTCGTAGACGTTCTTGCTCCGGCTTCCCCCGTTGTTGACAAGCAATACTTTCCAATTGTGCAATTGGAAGATTGATATTGTCATTCGCTAGACTGTATATCGTCACAAAACCCACCGAGTCACCAAGTACCAAATAATCGTTGTCCGGCTTGCGGACTGACATTGCGGTAATGTGTCGAGTAACAGGTATTGTGTTGTCAATATCGAGTTGGCCAGTTTCCTGGTCGTAATCGTTCTCGAAAAATACTGGAGGATTGTAGAGGGGGGACCATGTCGGAAGTTGCGATTGTTGATGTTGAGATTGACTAGACTTGTGCTTAGACGAAGAGGAGGAAGATGTGCCAGAAGATGTTTGATAGTTTTTTGAAAAAGGAGGAGCTATACATGAGGATGCCTTGGGGACTCCTTTGTCAAAAACTATGGGATATTTGGATTGTAACTCGCGACTCGTGCTAGGTTCAGATACCTTTTGCCTGTCGTCGCTATCGTGTTGAAGTTGCTCTCCAGAGTTTTCATTCGTTGTTGTTAAGCTGGTGTTATCGTCGTTGTTGTCTATGAGGACGGGTGGTAGTATCGGCGCAATTGTCACGGAATGGTTGATGAAGGTACCCTCGATATCTTGTTGGGGAGGTGTCCAAGACGCAGATGAATTAGCACGCGCCCGGAATCGCAACCGAGAAGTAGCAGATTTTTTCCTTCGTTGAGAATTCGAGTACCGTGTTGAAGCGACCTTAGCAGCAATGAATTTATCATCCTTTGTCCGAGAAGAAAGTATTGAATCTAACGAACGCCGGCTTCTTCCGTAGTCGTTCATTTCTATCGTGGCAGAGGTTTCAGGCAACGACCGACGAACAACAGTTTTGGCATCATTCGTATCGTCAAAGTTAATATTCGAAGAGTATTTCTCAGGTATCTTTCCCCGTGAATCCTTATTTTCCTGTATGCCACTGCTTCGCGTATTGTTTTGATCCAATTCAAACGCACTATCAATGACGGTTGGCATCTCTTTCGTTCGGTTCTTCGGAGGTCGCCCTCTTTTTCGCTTTATCACAGCTGGAGATGTTTGTTGATCAACCGTTTCAGAAGGAGCTAGAGAGGAATCTTCTATCTCAGCCTCTTTTATATTTGCGTTTATCGTCGTCGACGCCCTCGCCTTACCCTCCGTTGCGAAAATATTTTTATCACCCGATTTTCTCCCCGACGGTCGTCCCGGTCCCCTTCTTGAGGCAGACGACGGAGGCGGCATAGTCTCTGACTCTTTCAGTGTAGTTTTTGGCGGCGATTTGGTAGTTGAGGACCCTTTCGTCGATATCTTTGATGACGATGATCTTCGGGACAAATTGTCGTTGTTGTCATCCTCGCCCTTTTTCTTTTTCGTCGTGAAAGTCATCGGATTCTCATCCGTGTATATAGTGGTTGGTTTTCGCTGCCTCCCTTTCAATGAAACCGTTGGTGGCGACTTGATAGGTGAGGATTCTTTCGTTGATAACTCTGATGACGATGATCTTCGGGACAAATTGTCGTTATTGTCATCCTCACCCTTTTTCTTTTTCGTCGTGAAAGTCGTCGGATTGTCGTCCGTGTATATAGTGGTTGCAGTTCGCTGCCTCTTTGGCCGCCTTCGACTTTCAATCATGACAGAAGAGTTGGCCATGTCATTTAGAATGAGACAGACAAGAAGGGTGTATTGTATTCACTCCCCAACGAGTAGAAATGAAGCACAAGATCTAGAGTGGTTGAGATAATTGTGGTTCAAGGTGGAAGAAGGAACAATCATGCATACCTCCGACACGACGAGTTCCTTTTCTTGCGCACGAATTTAACACGCAATAAAATTGAGAACTATGACTTCAAAGGAAATTGCACGTAATTCTAGAAGTAGAATGAATCTCGTTGGTTCAATACCGTATTTTACGATGATTGATCGCTTCTCGAATCGCGCGGAAATTGCGCGCTTCATTGAATGAATCAAATCGAAATGATCTACTCCGAATTCTTCTAAAAACTTCCGAGTGTCATGAAATCATTTCCGATGGATGGGGCATCACGTCAATGTATTACGAACAACTGGACAATCTTGGAGATAACAAATCAATACGAAAGAATATGAGCTGACTTTCTTAGTGACGGCTTTGAGTCAAAATAGCTACTACAAATGAAGCTATCAGAAATATTTATATGTAAAAAGAATCATAAATTGTTGCGTTGACAACTTTGCATCGAATACCCATGCCCATTGATATCAAATGGTGAGAACGCACAGAATTTGGTTTCGAATTTGAAATTTCCTTGGCTTATTTTTTGCAATGCCATGCTTTTCTCTCTGTTGTTTTCAGGGTTAGATCTGATCCAGATCAGGTCAGAGAATGGCAAAATCTACGACGTGGTGGCACTGATTGCAATGATGACGCATATGTTGATCTCGTCGACGCTGTACTCCAGAAGGACGAGTTGTCTCGTGAAAATTTAAAGACTCTCCAGGAACACAAAAGGAGTCTCAAACTTGTGCAATCACTTCTTAGACCCCCTAAAACATCCAAAAATATTGATGAAAGGAATGCGAACGACAGAGAGGACCTCATTAAGGAGAAGAAAATTATCGAAGAGAAAATCAAATTGGCAGAAAAACATTGGAAGTCTTCGCTAGAAGACACAACCAAGACTTTGCATAAACTAGCGTCTCCAGTAACAAATATGAGCTCTCATCTTGAAGATGGTGGCGAGTGTGGTGATAATTCACATGCCATAAACATAGTTGTGCCACCACTACTGCAGCTATAATATTCCTGTCCAATGACTTCTCTTGCGATGGATTTGGAGCAAGCCTGGAAGCAATACACACTTCACTACTTCGCTTCCTATCTATGGTTGGAAGTACCTCCAGGCGTACCCGTAGTCGAGAACGCGTCGGGTTCATGTCAAACGCCTTCGCTTGCGCATTCAATAAGCCCGGATAGAGCTCATGAGCTCTGGGGTTGTTATGAACCTTCGCCATCAGTATTGACTCCATCGCCATCACTCACCTCATCATTATCGAAAGCCGATAGTCATCCCATCGTTATGCTACCATCCTGGATTCGTCTTCTGACCGATAACTTACCAAGTAAGTCTATTTGGGGGGAGAAAGAACTTCCTAGATACACTGCTATTTGGAGTAGACACGAAAATTACCGACATCCCGAACACGGATCTAACAATGTGGTTTGGCTAGGTCGACCAAACGAATATAATGATGACAAGTCAAGAGAACGAGACTCCTTAAATGAGCTTCCTCCTTTGTGTTCTACTACTTCCTTCTCCGCCTTAGATCTCGTCGCCGTTGTGGCACCAAGTGCTGTCGATGCACGGGAAATTCAGTGGAATCTAGTTAAAGACCTAGTGAGCTATTTTGGTGGTCTTTTTATGGCTCGTGGTGACGGGCAAGGACGAAATCAGTTGTTGAAACATATCGTTGCTGCTCCACATTTACACAACCACGAATTAAGCCGCATCGAAATTCATTTTCGACTGCCTGCATCGCTATCCCAACCAACCAATCGTAACACAAGTGAGGAAAGTAGCGGCGATACCGAAATCAGGACTAATACGCTTCGCCTTGGGTGGGTTTCGCACTGGGGCGATGCGATGACTCGAGCCTGTGATATGGCCTTTTCTGGAGGAGGTGTAGCTCGAGCTGGTGGAAAGAATAAATACAGTAAATCGGCAAGAAATACTTCCACGAAGGAATATGTCCATCTGGTACAAGCTTCTGTTATTGATGACTCGCTATCCATGTGGAATAAAATCTTATACGCAAACTCGAATGCGATTTTGACTCCAGATTTTGGAAAAATTCCTTCGAGTAAAAAAGACAAACAACTATTGATTGATGTGCCCCCAGTACTTGTGCCGTACCTAATTCGATCATATCAAAATCTTTCGAGTATCCCCATTGATGATTTCTTTCTCACCGAAAAGAGCAAAAGGAAAAATAAAGAGACTGTATTTGGGACACTAGATGACGATAAGCGCATTTCTATTAGTCAGAAGCAAGCAGTTGGCGTGACTATTTTGGACAGGTGCTCTCAAGATCAACCGAGGTTTCCTCCTCTAGGCGTTCCTTCTTCAAAACATCGAGCGGAACTACGAGAACAAATACAATTCGAGAAATTTTCTTGCCCATATGACTTTTTATTTGATTAATTTCTCTAAACATGACGTTCAAATAGAGGACAACTAGCTTGCTTAAATTTAAATTTATTAGGAGTTATCGAAATAGGGAGCGAATGACTGCTGCAGTAGATAGCTTTTGCAAATGATGGTATTTTTGACCGGTTCCGACAAACAAAATCGGTGCATTCGTCACATGAGTCATGGTCAGTGCAGCTCCAACCTTGTCCGAAACTGTGTCAAATTTGGTCAAAAGAATCGCATTGACCTTTTGGTGTCGATTTTGAAAGGAGACAGCCTTGTCAAACATTTTCACTTGATCGACACCATCATTTCCAACTAGTGCCTCTCCCACAAAAACAACCATGTCTGGTTGATTCTCATCCGCCAATTTTCCCAAAGCCTTCATGAGGGGCATATTGTTTTGCATTCGACCTGCCGTGTCCACTAGTACAACATCGTTGCCCTCTTGCGTAGCTTGCTCAATCGCGGCCTTCGCGACACTGCTAGGGTCTTTCGAATAACCTTTGCTATAAATTGGCAATCCAAGACACTTGGCATGGACACTAAGTTGTTCCACAGCCCCGCTTCGAAATGTATCGCACGCCGCAAGAAGGGGTTTGCAACCGTTTGTTTTTAGGTAGTATGCTAATTTTGCGAGAGATGTTGACTTCCCAACACCGTTGATTCCAACAACAACTATCACAAATGGTCTCTGTGTCTTGCTGCGAGCAAAATAAGATGATACCTGGTCTCGCTTGGAAACAACGCGTCGCAAGAGATTCAGTTCTGTGCTTGGCAAAAGCAATTCGTTTATAACCTGCTCTAGCGCCTGTCGAACGGCTGTCTTAACGCGATACATCGAGTTTAATTTTTTTCCCACCAGTGATCCTTGCACTTTTTGGCAAATTTGCTGTGCAATATCGCCAGCAACATTCTTGCTGGTCAAAAGTTTGTGCATTTCCTTCAGGGGCCCCTCTAAATCTTGCTTGGTCAAAACCTTCTGCCCCGTCATTTGAGCAAATAGTCCCTGTAATGATTTTCCCCACGATGAATTTTCATCGTTGGATCCGTCACTATCATTTTCGTCGTCTAGAAGTTGCGTTGTATCTTCGATGTCAAAATCTTCCAGATCAGCGTCGGTAGGTAGGTAGGCTGCGCGAGCCTCCGCCAATGCCTGT
>Ga0163111_10003096_pt1 | contig 10667 bp, 7 predicted proteins | sample CRUFie1St18metaG_FD_109645 | JGI IMG/M metagenome (GOLD analysis project Ga0163111, IMG submission 109645) | Marine microbial communities from the Costa Rica Dome - CRUD Field 142mm St18 metaG | ecosystem: Environmental > Aquatic > Marine > Oceanic > Photic zone | place: Costa Rica: the Eastern... | reverse complement strand
CGTCCCGCGACGCCGCGATCGTCGCCGGCGGCGCGGCGCTCGCGACGCCGCGCGCCGCCGCGAGCGCGACGAGCGCCGCGACGAGCGCCGCCGCGACGCGCGCGCGCATCGACGCGAATCGAATCGAATCGCCGCGTCGCCGTCTGACGCGCGCGTTCGCGCCGACGCATCGCGCGCGCGGCGTCGTCGCGAACGCGGCGCGCGCGACGCGACGCGACGCGACGAAATTTTCGCGATTCGGCGCGCGCGCGAAAACGCGCGAAAACGCGTCGCGTCGGCGTCGGCGGCGACGAATCGAATCGCCGCGCGCGCGCGCGCGCGTCGACGTCACGGCGCGTCCGCACACGACGGCGCGCGCGACGCGCGCGAGGGCGTTGGAGCGCGACGCGACGCGCGCGATGGCGACGGCGATGATGACGACGACGACGCGCGGCGCGACGCGCGGCGGTGGGACGACGCGCGCGACGACGGGCGGCGCGACGGGACGGCGCGCGCTTATCCAGAGGCGGCGGCGAGGCGACGGCGCGACGGCGAGCGCGGGGACGGTGGCGCAGCCGGACGCGAGGGACGTGGAGGAACTGTACGGGCAGAACGGGGCGTGCGCGATCGCGCCCAAGTACTCGCCGGCGGTGGTGAGAGAGCGCGCGATGCGAGGGCCGGGGGAAGCGGCGCGGACGGCGGCGCGGTGCGGGGAGATCGTGTTCAACGCCACGGCGTTCGCGAGTGGGTTGCTGTACGATAAGTTGAACGAAACCGAACGCGTGGTGAGTCGAAGCGAGCAGCTGAGGGTGCAGTTGGCGAAGTTGGGGCCGTCGTTCGTCAAGGCGGGGCAGGTGTTGGCGAACCGGCCGGATATCGTGCGAAGCGATTACATGGAGGAGTTGTGCAAGCTTCAAGACGACGTGCCGCCGTTCGATAACGCGACCGCGTTTGATATCATTCGAAGCGAGCTCGGACGACCGATCGATGAGGTGTTCTCGGTGATTTCGAGCGATCCGATCGCGGCGGCGTCGCTCGGGCAGGTGTACCGAGCGACGCTTCGCGAGAGCGGCGAGGAAGTCGCCATCAAGGTGCAACGGCCGGGGATCGAGCCCATCATTTACAGAGACTTGTTATTGTTTCGCACGCTGGCGTGGTTCATCAACGGCTACTCCGTGCGCGCGTTGGGTTGCAACGCCCAGCTCATCGTGGACGAGTTTGGCGAGAAGCTCTTGGAGGAACTCGATTACGTGCAAGAGGGGCGCAACTTGAGCGATTTTTACGACAATTTCAAGGACGATCCCATCGTGAAGATCCCAAAGTACTACAAAGAGTACTCCGGAACGAAGATTTTGACCATGGAATGGATCGATGGCGTTCGATGCACAGATCCGCAAGGCATCGTCGACGCCGGCATCGACGTCGAGGAGTTCATCAAGGTGGGCGTCGTGAGCGGGCTGAGACAGTTGTTGGAGTTTGGATTATTCCACGGCGACCCGCATCCGGGTAATATTTTCGCGATGCGCGACGGGCGCATCGCGTACGTAGATTTTGGGAACGTCGCGCAGCTGACGCAAACGAATAAGGAGGTGCTCATCGACGCCGTCGTGCACGCGGTGAACGAGGACTACGAAAGCATGGCGGGTGATTTCATTCGTCTCGGTTTCTTGACCCCAGGCACGGACGTGCGGCCCATTGTTCCGGCGCTTCAAGACATTTGGCAAGACGCTCGCACGGCATCGTTAGCCAATTTCAACTTTCGCACCGTGACGACGAGTTTCAACAAGCTCGTGTACCAGTACCCAATTCGCATCCCAGAGCGGTTTTCGCTCGTCATCCGCTCGCTGTTGACGCAAGAAGGGATTTGCATGACGTTGAAGCCGGACTTCAAGTTTCTCGAAGTCGCGTATCCGTACGTCGCCAAGCGGTTATTGACAGACCGAGACGTTTCGCTTCGCGAGCGCTTGATTCAAGTGTTGTTCAAGCAAGACAAGTTTCAATGGCGCCGCCTTGAAAACTTGATCGATCTCGCGCGAGACGGCGGCGGGAACCTCGATTTGACGGAAACCGCCACGGATGGCGCGGGTTTACTTCTCACGGACGCTAAACTTCGTCAGCAACTGCTCCTTGCGTTGACGGAAGACGATCGCTTACAAGTGGACGAGCTCGCGCGTCTCGTTGCGACGCTTCAACGAGAGGTCAATATCCAAAAGCTGGTGCAAAACGCGGTCGGCGACGGGCCGAACATCGCGCGTAAGCTCGCTCTCAGCTGGTCTAGTAAGGTGCTCGCGGACTAATTGATCATTAGAAGTCGAAACGAATGTGTACTGTAACATAACAACGGCAAATCGTGCATTCACGAGAATATTTGCAACAACCCCGTCATCGCGCATCGACAATGTGGACACCGCGCTTCGCTCCCTCCCTGGTCTCGAAGTCGCGCGATGCACGCGCTGCAATACATCAAGTGTAAGCACGGACACACGACAGTGTCACGCTTGTTCGAGTAGCAAATCGTGCACAATACCTCTTGCTCGCGTTCGATTTGCAATCGAGCGACCTCGCCGCGAAGTCTTTCAAGCTCTTCCGCGCCGCCGCCGACGGCGCTGTAAGGATCATCTTCGTCCTCATCGCTAATCATGAGCCTTCGTGGCGCACATCGCCGTCGAGTCTCCTGTCTTCGTATGAGTACATCCGTAGAAAAGTTGTACGACTGCGCGAGTCTGAGCTCGCGTTCCCACTCCGCGGGAACTCGAGTTTCTTCGCGAGGCATCGGCGCGACGATCCGCGTGGCGTTCAACGAAACCGGCTGTTCGCTCGCCTCGGGCGCGCGTAGTCGCAACACGTCGCTAAAGTATCGCTCTTCGAGCACACGCGCGTCGCGCTCGTCGGTCGCGATACCACTGATCAAGATCGCCTCCACTCGAGCGTGCCACAACGATTTCCTCGTCGCATCGACGGCTGTCCGAGGGCGCGTGAACGCCGGCACGAACGAACCCTCCTTCAGCGACATCGCCAGATCGTTCAGCAAAGAACCAATCACTCTCAGCAACCCGAAAGTCATCAACGGTCGATCAACCACTCGTGCAACTAGGCGCACGGTCTCAAGCCAATCCTCGCGTTCGCCGTCGAGCCATTGCTGTTTTTGAGACGTGATCAGAAAGCTCGCTTCCAAATCTCTCAACGCTTCAGCGACCCGTCGCGCGGGCTCGGACGACTCGATCAACTGCAGAGAGTCGACGAAAAATGTACGGACGGACGGCCAGGTTGACGATCGCGCGCTGTCGTGGACGTTTTCGTCGAGCTATGTCACATGGTCAGTCTTGCGCCTCGGGACGCGAATCGTCGCGCGCGGGGCACACCTCGAGGATGAGTCGCTTGAGTTCGTACGCGACGACTTCGGCGGGGATACTCTGCGACGTAGGCTGCGCGCGTAAAATGTCATCGACGCGCGCGCGCATGGGCGACGCGCACTGGTGTCGGCAACGTCGAGACGATTGATGTCTCGAAAGTTGTGTTCTGCGCGCGTTGTTAGGCGAGAGGCCTCGGCGACGCGAATCGGCGTTGCATGCCACCACCTACGATGACTTAGAATCCCACCACCTACGATGACTTAAAACGTCGCTACCATCTAACTTTGTATCTACCTCTGACGTACTAGTTTGAATCCCGTCGCGACCGGCGACGCTAATTCAAAACGCCCGTGGCTCGCATCACCATGACGGCGTCGATTCGCGTTCGGCGCAAGCGATGGCGCGCTCGCGCCATCGCCTCTTCGCGCAACTCTCGCCACGCGCTTTTGCTTTTCCGCTCGGACGTGGAGACCATGGCTTTTAAGATATCGTCCAAGACGTCGTTTTCGAGCGCGTCGGCGAAATCGACGAGACTCGCGTCCGCGTCTCCGTCTCGCGTCTCTTCGCGAAACGTCGCCGCCGCGCTCGCCACCAAACACATCGCGAACGCCGTCGCCGTGGTCACCGCCCTCCCCGGCGTCTGCACGCTCAATATATCCGCCGCGTGTATCAACGCCAGACTCGCAATCTCGAATCCCGACAACGCGCGCGTCGTTTCTCCCGTGTAAAAATTCACCGCCGCCGTCTCTCGATCGAACGCCCCCGCGCGCGTCAACGCCCATCGATAAAACTTTCTCTGACTGCACGTCGCGTACAGAAACATCAACCGCTCGCTCGCGCGCCCACAAACCGCGCGAAACATCGAGCGATGCGCGCCGAACGACGCCACCGCGCACGGAAACAACTCGCTCCCGTACGCCGCGTGGCCGAGGCCGGCCCGCGCCACCGAGCGAGGCGCGCCGAACCGCGCCAACCAATCCCGCACGTCCACCAAGTGCGCGTCGAACGACCCTCGAACGTGCGTCAGCGTCGTCGCGCGCGCCTCGCGCAGGCGCAGCAGCGCGCCGTCGTCGTCGAGGTCGTCCTCGTCAACCATCCGCGACGTCGTCGCTTCGTCTTCGTCCCATCGCGCCGCGCGCGCGTCCTCCGCGCCCAAGCTCCACGCGCACGGCGCGTCGAGCGCGTACCACATCGCGCGCGCCGCCACCGCGCGCGACACCGCGCGCCAGGACGGCGTCGCGAGCGCGCGCTCGGACGACGCCATGGCGACCGACCGGCGCGGCGAAGTGACGCGCCGCGTCGCGCACTGCGCGACGCCCGGCGCCGCGAGGCTCGCGCGCGCGATGCGAGCGACGGTGTTCGCGCGCGCGGTCCCGCGCGCGAGCGCGCGCGGGACGCCCGCGCGACGCGTCGCGCGTTCGAACGCGACGAAAAGTTTATCCACAAGATGCGTCGGCGCGACGCGCGCGACGGCGACGACGGCGACGACGACGCGCGCGGGGACGGCGACGGACGCGCGCGGACGCGATGCCATCGCGCGCGAAGTCGCGACGGCGACGACGGCGACGACGGTGGTGCGGACGTGCGCGGCGGGGGCGGGGGCGGCGGCGCTCGCGCTGCTGGCGCCCGAGCACGCGCGCGCGGCGGCTGAGGTCGTCGCGGACGACGCCGCGGACGGCGGATTTTTGCAAGGGTTGCTTTTAATTTTGTTCAGTGAGATTGGGGATAAGACGTTCTTCATCGCCGTGCTGCTGGCGCTGCAGCAGGATAAAAAGGCGGTGTTCGCGGGGACGTACGGGGCGCTCGCGGCGATGACGGTGATTTCGGTGACGCTCGGCCAGTTTCTTCATCAGTTGGATGAGAATTTGCCGTTCGAGACGAGCGTTCCGTGGGATGACTTCTTAGCGGCCGGGTTGTTGTTGTTCTTCGGCGTGCAAACGATTCGATCGGCGGAGGAGAGCAAAGCGGAGGAGGAGGAGGAGGACGCCAAGGAAGCCGTGGAAGGCTTGGGTAGTACGTTTAACGACGAGATGGCGTTGATCGCGACCACGGCTGCGCTAGTGTTCGGCGCCGAATGGGGCGATAAGTCGTTTTTCGCAACCATCGCGTTAGCCGCTGCGGCTGACCCAGGTCAAGTTGTCGGCGGGGCGCTCGCGGGGCATTTCATCGCCACCGCCGGAGCCGTCACCATCGGCGACGTCATAGGCGATTACATTTCTGAGCGCGTCGTGGCGTACGCGGGCGGTTCGTTGTTCATTCTCTTCGCGGTTGGCACACTCGTTGACGCGTTTAACAAATAATTCTGTCGCGGCGTCGTTTTGTTGGTTTTAATTTTTATTCCTATTCACGTCAGCTGTCTCTCCTTAAACTAAAGCGTGGAAAGTCTGCGAGTCTACGCCGCGAACGACGATGTTCTCCAAGTTGGTGTTCATGTTTTTAGTCAAGTTTTCGTTCGGCGGCAGCGGGCTCGCCTTGGCTTGCTCGACAGCCTCGTCGACGATGCGCCGTTGCTCCTTTTCGATTTGCTTAATTTGCGTCGCGTCGAGCAAATTATGTTCAGTGATAAGCTTGCGCAAACGCTCGACGGGATCGCGCTCTTGACGAATGCCCGTGATTTCATCGCGCGTACGGTACGTGCTTCCCGGGTCGCTCATGGAGTGGCCGTGGTAACGGTACGTGTCCATCTCCATCACGATCGGGCCGTTGCCCGCGACGCAGTACTCCTTCGCGAACTTCATCGCTTGCTTCACCGCGAGGGCGTCCATGCCGTCAACTTTCAAACCCGGAACGTAATCCCCACGCTTGTAATAGACAGGGCTCTTCGCACTGCGATCTTGTGCGGTACCCATACCGTAATGGTTGTTTTCGCACATGAAAATCACGGGCAAATCCCAGAGAGCCGCCATGTTGAGCGCCTCGAATAACTGCCCTTGATTCGCCGCCCCGTCTCCATACATCGTCACCGCCACATTCGGTTGTTTGTTGTACTTGAATGCGAACCCCAAACCGGCCCCGATCGCGGTCTGCGCGCCGACGATGCCGTTGCCGCCGAAAAAGTTTGCCTCTCGGCGGTACATGTGCATCGACCCGCCGATCCCCTTCGCCGCGCCGTCCACGCGTCCCATCAACTCCGCCATCACCTCGAGCGGCGTCCCTCCACGACCAAGATGAATACAGTGATCCCGATACGACGTCACCACCGCGTCTTGCTTATTCAACGCCGCTTCCATGCCCACGCACACCGCCTCTTGACCGTCGTACAGGTGACAAAAACCGCGAATAAACTTCCCCTTATAAAGCACATCCGCCGCGATCTCCAATCGACGCATCATGTACGCCTGCGTGAACATATCGATAATCTCGCTCTTCGTCGTCTCCACCATCTGCGACGGCGGTTCGATGAGATGTCCCTTGAACGGCACCGGCGTCTCGATGACCATCTTCTCATCGTTCGCATCCGCCGCGAACGCCCGCGTCCAACGCGCGTGCGTCGTCGTCTGTTCGCGTGCGATCCGTCAGTCATTCGTTTCACCGTCGTTCGAGCGCGCGAGCGCGCGTCACCGCGTCGCGCGCGCGACCGATCGTTTCGCAATCGATCCCACGCGTCGAGCGATCGTCGACTCGCGCGTCGTCGACTCGCGTCGCGCGCACCGTCCGGGCGCACGCTGACGAGGCGGCGCGTTTCGCGATCGCGGCGAGCATGTCCAGCCGAGCGCGCGCGCGTCGCGCGGGCGTGTGCGAGGCGAACGACGCGCCGAGCAACTGTTTTCGACTAGGGCAAACACCCGGGAGTACATGCGCGCTGATTACTATTCTAATCGGGCTAGTCTAATCGGAGTCCTCGAACGATTCCGGCTCGTCGTTCGCCATGAGCGCGGCGAAACTGAGTTTGGGCTTGGTTTTCGCCGTCACGGTCGCGGGATCGGGCTGCGAGCGAAGCGCCTCGACGAAGGTTTCCGCGGCGGCGCCTCGCGACGCGTTCGCGTTCGCCGCCGTCGACGGCTGGGAAACCCCGCTCGGCGCCGCCGTACCGCCGGTGAACATGGAGAACATATCATCGAACGTTTCGAGCTTATTGGACCACGGCAACGGCTGACGCGATGGCGCGGGCTTCGCGGGCGGAGGCTCGCGCGGCGGCGAATCCGGCGTCGGCGCCGACGGCGCCGACGGCTCCGCCGCGCTCGCCAACGCTTTCGCTTTCGTGCTCGAGCCGCAATAAAATCGAGCCGCCTCCACGAGCGCATCATCCGTGACGGTCTTCACGCACCCGATCGCCGTGCTCGTCAGCGTCGTCGCCGTCGAGGTCGACGCCGTCGGAACCGCCGCCGCGCGCGCCGCCGCGTCGTCGTCCTCGTCGTCGTCCGACACCACGTCGTACAAACGCGCTTCCTCGCGCACCGGGGATTCCGCGCGCGCGTTCTCCGTCACCTGATTCGCCGCGCGCGCGCGCGCCGTCGTCCGCGCCTTCTCGCGCGCGCTCGCGCCGCGCGCGGATTTCTCTCTCGGCGTCGTCTTCGCCTTCGGTCTCGCCGCGTCGCGCACGCTCGCCGGTAATCGACGCTTGCGCGCGCCCACGGGCTCGCCGACGCGCGCGCGCGCCGCGTCGTCGGCCATGCGGGCCGTCGCGCGCGCGCCGACGACTGACGCGCGCGCGTCGCGTCGCGCTCGAGCGGTCGGTTGACGAACGGTATTCCGCGACGCAGACGCGACGCTCGCGTCCGTCGCGCGATGCACGCCGCGATGGTATCGAGCGCCGCGGTGTCGACGTCGACGACGCTCGGCGCGCGTCGCGCGCGCGCGGGCGCGCGGCGCGCGCGAAGCGCTAGAGTTGCCCTAGCGGCTCTGTCGACGCCGACGCGCGCGATGCGTCGCGCGACGCCGCGGCGGGGCGACGCCGCGCGCGAACGCGCGGTCGGTGACGCGTGGAATCGCGCGGTCGTCGCGCGGGCGGTGAAGGAACCGGAGGAGGAGACGATCCCGAGCGATGATTTCAAGCCCGAGGAGCTCAAGTTTCGCGACATCGTCTCGCTGTGGGTGACGCAGATTTTGCAGACGTACGGCGATAAGGAGAGCAAGGATAACGCGCCCGTGTGCGAGGGCGTGATCGATGATTTGGTGGGGGGACCGATTTTCTTGGCGCTGTACCCGTACTTTCGAAGGTACGGTGGGGTGTTCAAGTTGGCGTTCGGGCCCAAGGTTTTCATGGTGCTGAGCGATCCCGTCGTCGTGCGAGAGGTGCTGAAGGAGAAGCCGTTTTCGTTCGATAAAGGGGTGCTGGCGGAGATTTTGGAGCCAATCATGGGACAGGGACTGATTCCAGCGCCGTACGCCGTGTGGAAGAATCGCCGTCGGCAACTCGTGCCGGGATTTCACAAGGCGTGGCTCGATCACATGGTCGGCTTGTTCGGTCACTGCTCGAACGAGCTCGTGCGGAATTTGGATAAAGCCGCGGCGAGCGGCGAAGTGGTGGACATGGAGGAGCGTTTTTGCTCTGTGAGTTTGGATATTATCGGCTTGGCGGTATTCAACTACGATTTTGGGTCGGTGACAAAGGAGTCTTCCATCATCAGCGCCGTGTACAACTGCTTGCAAGAGGCGGCGCATCGCAGTACGTTTTATTTTCCCTATTGGAACTTGCCCTTCGCGACGGACATCGTCCCTCGACAGCGCGAGTTTAAGAAGAATATGTCCATCATCAACGACACGTTGAACGGATTGATCAAGCAAGCGCAACAGTTCGAAGGCACGGACGATTTGGAAGAGTTGCAAAACAGAGATTACAGCAAAGTCAAGGATCCGTCCTTGTTGCGATTTCTGGTCGACATTCGAGGCGCCGACGTCACGGACGTGCAGCTTCGCGATGATTTGATGACCATGCTCATCGCTGGTCACGAGACCACCGCCGCTGTGCTCACGTGGGGCTTGTTTTGTTTGGTGCAAAAGCCTGAATTGCTCAAGAGGATCCAAGCCGACATCGACGAAGTCTTCGGCGACGACGACAGAACGCCCACGTACGACGACATCCAAAAGCTCGAGTCTGTCCGTTTGTGCATCGCCGAGGCGTTGCGTCTGTACCCAGAGCCACCGATTCTCATTCGTCGATGCCTCGAAGACGTGACGCTGCCCAAGGGCGCGGGAGATGTCGAAGTGACTCTCATCAAGGGGATGGATATTTTTATCAGCGTGTGGAATTTGCACCGCTCACCCGAGTGCTGGGAAAACCCCGACGAATTCGACCCATTCCGATTCAAGCGCCCTTTCAAGAACCCAGGCGTCAAAGACTGGGCCGGATACAACCCCGATTTGCTCACTGGGCTCTACCCCAACGAAGTCGCCTCTGATTTTGCCTTCATCCCATTCGGCGCCGGCGCGCGAAAGTGCATCGGCGACCAATTCGCCATGCTCGAAGCCACCATCGCGATGGCGATGACGCTTCGCCGATACGATTTCGAGTTACAAAAGGACCCGAAAGATATCGGCATGGAGATGGGCGCCACCATTCACACCGCCGGCGGCCTCCCCATGAAGATCAAGCGCAGAACGCCCGCGGCGTGAACGTCTTCGATTTCGCGCGCGCGCGACTCTCAGACAATCGCCATGCAAGTGTAACACGTACCCATTCAACGCCCGAAACGCACCGCGCGTACTCTCACGAGAACGGTCTCACGGCGCCTAGTCTTCACCGTCACCGCCCGTCTTTCTCTCGCGTCCGGCCTCGCCCGCCGTAACCCGACAGCGTCTCGCTCTCGTCGATTCGCCCCGCGCCTCACACGCCGACGCGCGCGTCCACCGCAGGCATGGGCTCGTCCGACCAAAGCGAAATGATAGCCTCGCGCGAGGACATGAAGCGCGCCAAGCTCGACATCGGATACAGAGACTTTTGCGCGCACCTTCTCATCCCACTGAACGAGTGCAGGCGCAAATCCTTCTACCTCCCGTGGAAGTGCGGGCACGAGCGACACGTGTACGAGAAGTGTCAATACAAAGAGTGCGTGCGACCTCGATCGACGCGTCGCGCGCGCGTCGGACGCGCGGCGCGCGCGAGGCGTCGACGGCGATCGGCGCGACGGTGGAGATGGCGATCGGTGTCGCGCTTGATGGTGTCTGAGCGAACGCGCGCGCGGCGCGATGGGCGACTGACGGAATAATCGTCGCGTTTGTGCGCTCGCGCGTAGGTACATGAAGCGCGTGGCGAGCGTGAAGGCGTCGAAGGGGGACGGACACTGAGTCGGCGTACGTAGCGAGCCGTCGGGGCGGCGTTTGTAAGAGATAGCAGAATATATGCACGGGTGCGACGCCGGCGGCGAGGGAGCGCTGATTTCTGAGCTGGTTGAT
>Ga0163111_10003095_pt1 | contig 10667 bp, 8 predicted proteins | sample CRUFie1St18metaG_FD_109645 | JGI IMG/M metagenome (GOLD analysis project Ga0163111, IMG submission 109645) | Marine microbial communities from the Costa Rica Dome - CRUD Field 142mm St18 metaG | ecosystem: Environmental > Aquatic > Marine > Oceanic > Photic zone | place: Costa Rica: the Eastern... | reverse complement strand
TACGAACAGACGATAGATCGACTTTCATCTTTTGGATATAAGAGAACCTCGCAAGTAGAGCGTTGCGGGGAATTTTCTATTCGAGGATCAATTATTGATATATATCCATCAACTTACGAAGAGCCAATTCGATTGGAGATGTGGGGAGACGAAGTTGAACGCTTAACGACATTTTCGACAAGAGATCAGCTTTCAAAGAATCCATTGAATGACGCTCAGATATTTCCAGCCAGCGAGCTTTGCATAACAGACGATGTGAAATCAAGAGCTCGTGAACTCACTGAAGAAATGCCTTGGGGTGCAACATTTTGGGAAACTATTTCAGAAGGTGGAACATTTGACGGAGTAGAAAATCTGCTACCTTGGCTAAATCGCGAACGCAAGCCCGTACTAGATTTGCTTCCATCTTCAGCTCTTGTACTTTTGTTTGATCGCAAACAGATTCAGCAACGTATAGAAAATTTAATATCTGAAGAAGAGAGCATCAGCGCGATGCTTTCAGAAACAATACGGCCTGAAGCAAAGCATGGAATGCAGACGCTTCACCTCACTTTCGAGGAAATCTTCCTTAAAGAGAAAGTCAGAATAGTAGAAATTAACTCGTCCTCCGAAGACCTTGCAGACCCTGACATAACAGCTCTTACACCCGAGAGGTCTAATACTGACCCTCTGCAGATTCTCCAAGGTCTAGTGGAGGATGGATACGGCACAGTTCTTCTTTCAGAGAATGAGAAATCGATTGAAGCGTTAAGCAGAAAACTAGTTCCTCTGGACTTCAACCCGGTAATTCATTCCACCAATTCGCCTATCAAAGAAACGTCAGAAATCTCTATAACTTCAGGTGTTGATATCGACAGCGTAATTTTCCCTGAATTGAAATTCGCTATTATTAATGAACGCGAACTTTCAAAGCGACGTCAGAGGCCACATAAAATCAAGCGAAAATCTGATCCAACAGGTAGTGCCTTCATGGATCTGAAAGAAGGAGCATTTGTAGTACACGAACATCATGGGATTGCTATCTTTCGCGGGATCGTCAAAAGGTCGTTGGCTGACGTCGAAAGAGATTACCTTCTACTTGAATACCGGAAAGGAGACAAACTCTACGTCCCGACTGATCAGGTGTATCAGATCAGTCAATACAGTAGTGGAGGTGCCCCTTCTTTAAGTCGGATGGGCGGATCTGACTGGACGAGGACTAGGTCTTCTATACGAAATGAGATAGAGAAGATAGCCGAGGAGTTAGTTGAGCTTTATCAGCAGAGAGAGTCACAAGATGGCTTTAGCTTTTCGGCTGATTCGCCATGGCAGCTTGAACTGGAAGAATCGTTCCCCTTTATTGAAACGAATGACCAAATTATCGCAATGAACGACGTCAAAAGTGATATGGAACGGAAGATGCCTATGGACAGACTTGTATGTGGTGACGTAGGTTTTGGGAAAACAGAAATAGCTTTAAGGGCAGCTTTCAAAGCCGTGCAGGACAGCAAACAAGTAGCTGTGCTTGTTCCAACAACTCTCCTAGCCCAGCAGCACTACCAAACATTCACTGAAAGATTGGTCCCTTTCCCTATTGAAGTCGCTGTTCTTAGTAGGTTCCTGACTAACAAAGAAGCCAAACAAGTAATCTCCAAGTTGTGTGCTGGTGAAATAGATCTCATTATCGGGACACATCGCCTTCTGTCAGAAGATATTAAATTCAAAGACCTCGGCTTGCTCATAATTGATGAAGAACAAAGATTTGGAGTAACGCATAAAGAAAAGATTAAGTCATTGAGGAGCAACGTCGATGTTTTAACTCTAACAGCGACGCCAATACCTCGAACACTTGAGATGAGTCTCACGGGGATAAGGGATCTGACGCTTCTCAATACACCACCAACCGATAGAAAGCCGATCATGACTTTTGTAGGGGAGTATGAGAATTCGATAGTTTCATCTGCCATCCGGCGGGAGATCCTTAGAGACGGTCAGGTTTTCTTTGTGCACAATAAAATCTCTGACATAGAGGTTGTAGCAGATAGACTGCGGGAGCAAGTTCCGTCGGCAAGAATAGCGACAGCTCACGGGCAAATGGATGAAGGGCTTCTTGAACAAACAGTCATCGATTTCTGGGAAAAGAAATATGATGTCTTGGTCTGTACGACGATTATCGAGTCGGGTATAGATATGCCCTCTGTCAACACGCTAATTGTCGATAATGCCGACAGAATGGGGCTAGGACAACTTCACCAATTACGTGGACGTGTCGGGCGATCAGGGATAAAAGCTTATGCATATCTCTTCACGCCTAGAGGCCATAATCTGACAGAAGACGCAATTGAGCGACTTAAGACGGTTGGAGAGACATCAGAACTTGGGTCAGGTTTTAAAATTGCGATGAGAGACCTTGAAATCCGAGGTGCAGGAAATTTACTTGGAACAGGTCAGTCAGGGCACATAGCAGCTGTTGGGTATGATCTTTACTGCAAGCTTGTGAAGGAAGCAGTTGAAGAATTAAAACATGTTCCTAAAGATAGCCAGCAGGAGATTGAGATTGAAATCCCGCTGACAGCCTACATACCAAAGGATTACATTACGAGAGATGATTCCAAATTGGAATTCTATCGGTCCATTGCTGATATCAAGAGCAATAAAGATTTGGAGCGAATACAAAAAACTTGGTTGGATCGTTACGGACCAGTTCCCGAAGAAGCAACCAACCTGCTAAAAATCGCGCATTTAAAGCTCACAGCTCGATCTCTCGGGATAGAAAAGATTATTGCCAAAAAAATACCGGGCTTTGGAAGAGCAGAATGGAATATCCATTTGAGACCGTTGGCGCTTCGCCCATCACAACGAGTAAGAACACTGAGACTGTATGAGGGTTCACTTTACAAAGAGGAGAAACAGGAATTAATCATCAAAATCTCAGAGATTAGAGAAGCTTCACAAGAAATCACAGATTATCTCAAAAGTCTTGAAGCAGTCTCCAATCAAGGTTGAACACCGGACGCATACTCATCATCACCCTTATCAACAACATTTCCCTTTATTGCGGGTATTTTAGATAAAACCCCTTTTGCAAGAGCATAACTACGAAAGAAGCACCATGACCGGGCAGAAAATCATAGAAATCGTTGGAAGACAAATTCTTGATTCCCGAGGAAACCCTACAGTTGAAGTTGACGTACAGCTAAGTGATGGGTCAAAAGGTCGAGCTGCTGTCCCCTCTGGAGCATCTACTGGGAAGTATGAGGCTGTGGAATTACGTGACGGGGGAGACAGTTATTTGGGCAAGAGCGTTCAAAACGCCATAAGAAATGTAAATGATGCAATAAGGTCAGAAATAGTTGGTATGGAAGCAACCGATCAACGCGCTATTGACAGGGCGATGTTGCTTCTTGACGGAACGGATAATAAATCCAAACTGGGGGCTAATTCGATGCTAGGTGTTTCCTTAGCCGTAGCCAAAGCAGCAGCGATCTCACTCCACCAACCCCTCTATCGTTATCTGGGAGGGGCATCAGCGCACGTACTTCCTGTTCCAATGATGAATGTCTTAAATGGCGGTGAGCACGCCGATAACAATATCGATTTACAAGAATTCATGATTATGCCTACAGGTGCTGTTTCGTTTTCTGAAGCTCTCCGATGGGGAGCTGAATGCTATCAAACGCTCAAACTCGTCCTTGAACAAAAGAATTTATCAACAGCTGTGGGGGATGAAGGAGGCTTTGCTCCTGACCTTGAATCAAATGAAGCAGCTGTGAAACTTCTTGTTGAAGCAATTGACCGAGCTGGCTTTACTCCAGGCGAAGACATCACCATAGCCTTAGACCCTGCAAGTTCAGAATTTTTTGAAAGTGGGGTTTATCACCTTGAAGGCGAAAAGAGAAAACTCAACCAAACAGAAATGGCAGAGTACTATTCTGACTTGGCAAAAAGGTATCCTATCGTCTCCATTGAAGATGGAATGGCAGAAGAAGATTGGGATGGCTGGTCAGAAATCACGAAAAGTATAGGAAACAAAGTTCAACTTGTCGGAGATGACCTTTTCGTAACGAACACGCAACGTCTTCAACGAGGAATAGATACTGGAGTTGCAAATTCAATACTCATCAAAGTAAATCAAATCGGGACTTTGACCGAAACCCTTGAAACTGTGGACCTTGCGACACAAAATGGCTATACATCAGTCATGTCACATAGGTCTGGAGACACTGAAGACACGACAATAGCTGACCTAGCAGTAGCAACGAATTGTGGTCAGATCAAAACTGGGGCCCCTGCGCGAAGTGAGCGAGTCGCAAAATACAATCAATTACTCCGGATCGAATCGGAACTAGGCGATGCTGCAGCATTCCGAGGAATTAATGCATTAAAGGTCGGCTGAAGTGGCACTAGTAACTGAAACATCTGACAGTGACCTTCAAGCCACTGAGCGAACCAGAAAGGTAGCGTTTTGGGTAGTTTCAGCCATTATTGCCCTTTTCGTTCTTTGGTGGAGCTTTGATCTATTACAACTCTGGGTAAAGCAAGGAGAAGAACTTTCATCAAAACAGGAAGAATTAACATCAATTACCGTTGAGAACGCTGAGCTGGAGGAAAAGAGGGATGCCTTGTACTCGCCAGAAAAAATTGAACAGTTAGCTCGGCAGAATTACGGATTTGTTCGACCTGGTGAAGAAGCATACGCAGTCCCACCTCCAGCGCCAGAGCCAGTGCGACTGCCAGCCAATTGGCCGTTTACTCACCTTGCCCAAACTCTCGGAGGGTAAATGACTAATCCAATAGAAGCTGAAAATCTCTCGCGTTCTTTTGGAGACCTAGTTGCTGTCAATGGCATTGATCTGACAGTTCAGGAAGGAGAGGTATTCGGATTTTTGGGGCCGAATGGGGCAGGGAAATCAACAGCTGTGCGAATGCTCACTACTCTTTTGAAACCGACAGGAGGCTCGGCCAGAGTCGCAGGCTTTGACGTCACATCAGAAGCAAGTATGGTTAGAAAAAAAATAGGTGTGGCGCTCCAAGATGCAGCCATTGACCCTCTCATGACTGGTAACGAATTGCTTAGGCTACAAGCAGTCCTTCACGGTATTCCAAGGCATGAAGGTAAACAAAGATGTGCAGAACTGCTTGAACGCGTGGGACTTACTGCCGCAGGAGATAAGCGAGTTGGAACGTACTCGGGAGGGATGCGCAGAAGACTTGACCTCGCCTTATCACTTGTGCATCAGCCCAAAGTGCTCTTCTTGGATGAGCCAACCACTGGTCTTGACCCAACAAGCAGGGTCGCTCTATGGGAAGAAGTGCGAACACTGAATAAAGAGATAGGAACAACCGTGTTCCTGACAACTCAATATTTAGAAGAAGCAGATCAGTTAGCTCAACGAATAGCGATAATTGACAATGGGATGATAGTCCGAGAGGGAACCCCCACGAAACTTAAATCAGATGTTGGGGCTCCAACATTGCGCGTGGACGTAGTTGAAAGTGACTTTGAGATAGCCAAGCAAGTAATGACAAAACTAGGTGAAGAACGGCCAGCAAGGAAAGGAAGAATTGCTATCGGGCTCGATGGTGGAACAAGAGCTATAACAGCTGTTTTGAAAACCTTAGAAGACCAAAATATAGAGGTGCAACATGTTGAACTCGATGAACCAAGTCTTGACGATGTATTCGCAGATGCGACTGGAAGACGACTTGATGGCGGAGCGAATACGTGACGGTCAACAATGAACATTAGACATTCTATTCCTCAAGCTTTACAACTATCTCACCGAAGCATTCTAGGAATGATCCGCCAGCCACAAGCCTGGGCGCCACCACTATTCTTTCCTTTATTGCTGGCAGCTGTATATGCGGCACAATTCAGTAAAGCGGTAAACCTCCCTGAATTTCCATACCCAGATGTGACTTTTCTCGACTTCATCCTCCCAGCTTGCGTAATACAAGGTGTTCTATTTGGATCAACAAATAGCGCAACTGATTTAGCCGGAGATATTGAAAATTCCTTTATGGACCGACTGCTTTCATCTCCAGTATCTAGATCGTCCATCCTGATCGCTCGCTTATCAAGTGCTTTCATCTATGGCTTAGTGCAGGCAACAATCCTCATAACTATTTTTTTTGCTTTCGGCGCAGAGTTATCTGGAGGTATAAGCAGTGCTTTAGCCCTCGTTTTTATCACTTCCTTGCTGTCAATGGGTGTAGGTAGTTTCTTAATTGCAATAGCTTTAAGAACAGGGTCACAAGAAGTCGTTAACTCGCTCTTTCCGATTATTTTTGTATTCATCTTTATCAGTTCAGCCTTCTTCCCAGTTGAACTGATGGACGGATGGTATGGACAAATCGCAGAATGGAATCCATTGACATGGATCATTGATTGGACTCGAACAATTACGATAGAAGGATATTCTTGGGAAGCTTTTCTGCAAGCATCTGGCGTAATCTCTTTAATTTCCCTTGCAGGAATCGCTACTTCAATACATCAGCTCAAAAGACGTTTAGCAGTCGCATCATGACCATGGCATCATCAAAAAAAATATCTCAGCTGCACGTAACAGTAGCTATCACCCAAAGGGGTTTAATGCGGATGCGACGACTTCCGTCGATCATGATCCCTTCCATAATTATGCCAATTTTTTTCGTAGTAGCATTTAGCGGATCGTTCTCATCGGTTGTGCAACTCGATGGTTATAGCACAGATAAAGCAGTTAATTGGATGGCGGCCTGGGCAATCCTTCAAGGGTCAGCATTCTCGGGACTTGGTGGGGGAGGACTTACCGCAACGGACTTAGAAAATGGGTTTTTTGACCGGATGCGAGCGGCGCCCATCACTCCATCAGCACTAATTTCAGGACTTGTCGGATATTCCGTTACGAGAGCTGTGCTACCCACAACTGCAGTGCTGATTGTCTCATTTGCAGCTCTTGACGCTGACATGCCCGGTGGTCTTTTAGGATTCGTTATTGCATATTTTACTGCAATTGGAATAGCGGCGGTCATGTCCCTATTTGTATTAGGAATCGTTTTCACGATGAAGACTCTAAAATCTTTAGCAATCGCGCAAGTGGTTATGTTCAGCACAATGTTTCTGTCAGTAGGGCAGGCACCTTTAGAAGCTATACAAGGATGGCTATACCACGTAGCAAAATATAACCCTATAACACACGTCATCAGAATGGGGCGCCAAGGATTTCTCGGTGACGTAACTTGGGCAGAGACACAACCAGGAATTATCTCGTTAACATTATTACTAATCGGTTCCGGTCTTTGGGCCAGAGCATGTTACCAGAAGGTTGATATCTGAATTGATTTAGTATTTACCCCAACAGTTGTACTAGATTTCTATTAGAGCAAAGGGGAAGTAAGTGGAAGTAACTCTTAACATTAATGGCATCGAGCAGTCACATGATGTGGAGCCTCGAACGCTACTGGTTCAGTACATACGAGAATCTGCTGGGCTAACAGGAACAAATATAGGGTGCGACACCTCATCATGTGGAGCCTGCACAGTCCACCTGAACGGCGAATCAATTAAGTCATGCACAGTTTTAGCAGCGCAAGTTGATGGAATGGAGATAACAACTATTGAAGGTCTAGCACAGTCAGATGGAACGCTCCATCCCATGCAGCAGGCCTTTCACGAATGTCATGCTCTCCAATGCGGTTACTGCACGCCGGGTATGGTCATGGCTTGTGTGTCCCTTGTCGAGGAAAATCAAACTCTAACCGAAAATGAAGTACGAGAAGGACTTGAAGGAAACCTCTGTAGATGCACCGGTTACCACAACATTGTCAAAGCAGTACTAGAAGTAAGCGAGGCGTAAATGATTCCCGCAAACTTTGATTACCTGCGAGTAGATTCAGTTGAGGGAGCATTAAATGCCCTTCAAGAACATGGCGATGAAGCTAAGCTAATCGCTGGAGGGCACTCTCTACTCCCATTGATGAAATTTCGCCTATCCGCACCAGCGTATTTGGTAGATATAAACCGCTTAGACGATCTAAAATATGTAAAAGAAGAAGACGACCATTTGGTTATAGGAGCCTTAACTCGCCACAGCGATATCGAAGCCAATTCGTTGATAAAGGAAAATGCCGGGCTTCTAGCTTCAGCCACACACCACGTTGGAGACCCACAAGTTCGGCATCGTGGGACCATAGGTGGCGCAATTGCACACGGCGACCCAGCCTCCGATATCCCATCAGCTCTGCTTGCTCTCAACGCAACCGTAGTAGTAGCAGGTCCTGAAGGGACAAGAGAAATTCCGATCGATGACTTCTTTGTCGGATTTTTAGAAACCGACCTAAAGGACGATGAGATGCTCACGCAGATTAAGGTTCCTAGCGTTCCAGATGCAAAATGGTCATTTCAAAAATTCAATAGAAGAGCACAAGACTGGGCCATTGTTGGAGCTTCTATCCTAGTTAACAATGGTCAGAGCGGTGTATCACTGGTAAACATGCATTCAACTCCATTCCGTGCAGAAGCAGTAGAAGAAGCAATTGCAAGTGGAGCAAATGCCCAAGAAGCTAGCGAACAGGCCGCAATAGGAACTGAACCAACATCAGATATCAACGCATCAGTTGAATACCGAAAGCATTTAGCAAGAGTTCTCGTAAAACGAGGACTTGAAGAGGCTGGGCTCTAAATCTGAATAAATCGGCGCATGTGCCACCCTCACACTCAACCTGTAGATTAGAGATGTGGAATATGAACAGGCACAAAGCATAGAAAATGTACAACGAGGTCTTGAAGATCAGGGTTATTTCCCCTCTGAAGGGCTAGCATCAGCAATTTATTTGGCAATTAGCCTACAAAGACCAATCTTTCTAGAAGGCGAGCCCGGTGTCGGGAAAACAGAAGTAGCGAAGGTATTATCAAGCTGGCTCAATACTGAATTAATCCGCTTACAGTGCTACGAAGGCCTCGATGCATCGCACGCTATCTATGAATGGGACTACTCAAAACAACTATTGCATTTGAGAACTACCGAAGCATCCGGAAGAGCCAAACAAATAGATGAAAAGAGCCTCGAAGACGAATTGTACAATCAGCGATTCCTCGTACGGCGACCACTTCTGAAAGCAATTGATTACGAAGGAGAAACCCCTCCCGTGCTCCTGATAGACGAACTAGATCGTGCTGATGACGAATTTGAGGCTTTTCTGCTTGAGTTGCTTTCAGATTACTCAATAACTATTCCCGAAATAGGAGCTTTCAAAGCGGCCGTGCCACCAATCGTCGTGATTACTTCAAACCGAACAAGAGACGTTCACGATGCCCTCAAGCGAAGATGCCTCTATCACTGGGTAGACCATCCTGGATATCTTAGAGAAATCCAAATACTTAAAGCCAAAGCCCCCAACGTTTCTGAGCAATTAATCAAAACAATAGCTGTCACAGTTGAGAAAATTCGTGAAATGAATCTATATAAACCACCAGGAGTTTCGGAAAGTATTGATTGGGCCATGGCTCTTGAAAGAATAGGGAAAAGTGATCTAACGGAAGATGGCATCGCCGCAACAATCGGAGCCCTTCTAAAATATCGTGAAGATCAACAAAAAATCATGGAATATGGTCTAGATAAAGTCATAGAAGATGCATATGCCCGTGCAGTCTGACACTCATCAAGAGACCAGCAAGCCTGAATACATAACGCAAGGATTCATTACCTTTCTCAGGGAAATGGGCGTTGAGGTACCCACCTCTTCATCAATTACCTTCTTCCAGTCACTCGCTTACGTCACTATCTCAAACCGAGATGATGTCTATTGGGCTGGAAGATCAACTCTTATCAGGACCCCTGAAGATATACCAGCCTACGATGAAGCTTTCTATGCGTTTTGGGAAGATTACGTGGTGCTCGGAGATCAAAAAATACAAAACATAAAAGAAATAACGTTGGCGGTAGATAGTGATGACCATGAAAATGGTGAGCAATCAGATGAGAGCCAAGAAGGAAAACTCATTCCTCTGAAATACTCACGTTCTGAAATTCTTCGAAAGAAAGATTTTGCTGATTACAGCGATGATGAATTATCTGAAGCCTATAAAGTAATGAAATCAATACGGCTAATGGGCAGTACTCAGAAAAGCCGGAGAGCCCGATCAGTTGAGCGACAGAATAAGACCCCAGACCTCAGAGGTATCATCAGAGCCTCTTTTCGAACTGCTGGTGAGCCTATCCAAAGATACTTCATGCAAAAGAATGACAAAACAAGGAGAATTGTTTTTTTACTTGATGTTTCTGGATCAATGGAAGTTTATGCAAGAGCCCTCCTGCGCTTCATACAAGCTGCATTAATAAGTCGCAGAAGGGTAGAAGCCTTCACGATAGGAACACGCTTAACACGAGTGACTCATGAACTTTCAAATAGGGACCTTGACAAGGCATTGCACATCGCATCTGAATCAATAACCGACTGGTCGGGAGGAACCCGCCTAGGAGAAACTATTGGAGAATTTCTCAACAAGTGGGGGCAACGAGGGATGGCTCGAGGCGCAACCGTTGTAATACTCTCTGATGGGTGGGACAGAGGAAAAAGTGAAGTCATGGATGAACAAATGGCTAGACTGAAAAGGGTCTCTCATAACATAATCTGGATAAATCCTTTGAAAGTTTCGCCCGGCTATGAGCCACTCGCTCAAGGGATGGCGGCAGCGCTTCCCCACATAG
>Ga0163111_10003094_pt1 | contig 10668 bp, 11 predicted proteins | sample CRUFie1St18metaG_FD_109645 | JGI IMG/M metagenome (GOLD analysis project Ga0163111, IMG submission 109645) | Marine microbial communities from the Costa Rica Dome - CRUD Field 142mm St18 metaG | ecosystem: Environmental > Aquatic > Marine > Oceanic > Photic zone | place: Costa Rica: the Eastern... | reverse complement strand
TGTGCTTTCGACCCCATTTGTTAACGGAAGCATAGGTATTTTTGCTTTTTTATAGTCATCAGATTTATATAAACTTAAAGCCCAAAAATGAGAGGGCGTCCAAAAAAATATTATAAGAAAAAAAGCTAAAGGCTCAATTGAAAGGGAGTCAGTTGCAATAGTCCATCCTATTACTGGAGGAAATGCTCCTGCTGCTCCGCCAATGACAATATTTTGTGGAGTTCGTCTTTTTAACCAAATTGTGTAGACAAAAACATAAAACAAAATTGTTAAGAGTAAAATTGCGGCTGACAGTCTATTGGTAAAATAATCTAAAGCTATTACTGAAATAATTGACAATGTAACACCTAAGATTAGAGCTTGATTTCGGTTAACTTTACCTGTCGGTATTGGTCTTAAGCACGTTCTTGTCATCAAAGCATCTAGATCTGATTCATACCACATGTTCAAAGCTCCAGCTGCACCAGCACCAAGTGAAACTAATAAAATTCCAATTATAGCATCTTTTGTTGAAACAAGATTTGGTGCAGTCAACAAACCGACAGCACATGTAAATATTACCAAAGACATCACTCTGGGTTTCATTAATTTGAATAATTCAGAAAAATTAAATAAATCTTCTTGAGATAAACTTCTTTTTTTTAAGTTCAAATTATCCATTTCCTTTTTTTTCTTTAATTATTAGCTTGGAGATTTTTCTGTTTCTTGATCATCAACAAACTTTGGTAATTCCTCAAAAGTATGAAAGTTTGGTGGAGATGGTACGGTCCATTCCAATGTAGTTGCTCCTTCTCCCCATGGATTTTTAGCAGCTGCCTTTTTTTTTGCAAAAGCATATATAAGATTTACAAAAAATACGGCTAAACCCGCAACAGCAACATAGGAGCCTATGGAAGAGATATAGTTCCACCCAGCAAATGCATCAGGGTAATCAGCATATCGTCTCGGCATTCCGGCTAATCCTAGGAAATGTTGTGGAAAGAATATCAAATTAACCCCGATAAAAGTTAACCAAAAATGCAATTGACCTAGCCACTCTGAATATTCATAACCAGACATTTTTGAAAACCAATAATAGAAACCAGCAAAAATTGCGAAAACAGCACCTAATGACAAAACGTAATGAAAATGAGCAACGACATAATAAGTATCATGCATTGCGGTATCAACTCCAGCATTAGCTAAAACTACACCAGTTACCCCTCCAACAGTAAACATAAAAATAAATCCTAATGCCCAAACCATTGGTGTTTTAAAAGAAATCGATCCACCCCACATAGTTGCTATCCACGAGAAAATTTTTATACCTGTTGGTACAGCAATAATCATTGTAGCTGCCAAGAAATAAGCTTTTGTATCTGTGCTTAACCCAACTGTATACATATGGTGAGCCCATACTACAAAACCTACAATTCCAATTGCAACCATTGCGTATGCCATTCCAAGATAACCAAAGACTGGTTTTCTAGAAAACGTTGACACAATATGGCTAATCATTCCAAATCCCGGAAGAATTAAAATATAAACTTCTGGATGACCAAAGAACCAAAATAAATGTTGAAATAAGACTGGGTCACCTCCAGTTTGAGCTTCAAAAAAAGCAGTTCCAAAATTTCTATCTGTTAATAACATTGTAATTGCGCCAGCTAAAACAGGTAAAGACAATAATAATAAAAACGCTGTTACTAAAATTGACCAAGCAAATAAAGGCATCTTGTGCAATGTCATTCCTGGTGTTCTCATATTTAAAATTGTTGTAATAAAGTTGACTGCTCCTAAAATTGAAGAAGCACCTGCTAGGTGCAAACTCAAAATTGCTAAGTCCATAGCCGGACCAGGTTGACCTGCTTTTGATGATAAAGGTGGATAAATAGTCCACCCACCACCTACACCGGTTTGTCCTGGAGGACCGTCTGCAAAAATTGATAAAATTAATAAAGTCAAAGATACAGGCAATAACCAAAAAGAAATATTATTCATTCTTGGAAATGCCATGTCTGGAGCACCTATCATAATAGGCACAAACCAGTTACCAAAACCACCAATCATAGCTGGCATTACCATGAAGAAAATCATAATCAGACCATGACCTGTAACAAGGACGTTATACAAGTGATAATTACCACCCAAAATACCATCACCTGGATGCATCAATTCCATTCTCATTAAAACAGAGAATGCTGTACCTATAACTCCAGCAACAATTGCAAAAATTAAATACATTGTTCCAATATCTTTATGATTGGTTGAATATGCCCAACGTTTCCAGCCGGTTGGTGTGTGGTGATCGTCGTGTGATGCAGTTTGAGTGTACATAAAATTTATTTTATTTACTCGCTAATTTAAAATTATCATTTTTAATTTCTTCTTTTGCAAATTTAATTCGTGCCTCAGATAACCACTCTTGATAATCTTCCTCACTTACAACTTTTACAGTAATGGGCATAAACGCATGTTTTATTCCACATAATTCAGAGCACTGACCGTAGTAGGTCCCTTCTTTTTCAGCTTTAAACCATGTTTCATTGATTCTTCCCGGTACCGCATCTCTTTTTACTCCAAATGATGGTAAAGCCCAAGCATGTAAAACATCATTAGCTGTAATTAAAACTTTTACTACTTTGTTAACGGGTACTACAACTTCATTATCAACTGCTAATAATCTTGGTTGATCTGCTTTTAAATCTTTTTCTTCAACCATATATGAGTCAAAAATAATATTCTCATCCGGATACTCATAACCCCAATACCACTGATAACCAATAGCTTTAATTGTTAAATCTGCTTTAGGTATTGAATCTTGTTTGTATAAGATTTTGAATGATGGAACTGCCATTACAATAAGAATTAAACAGGGAATTAATGTCCATAAAACTTCTACTGTCACATTGTGTGTTCTTTTTGATGGATTTGGATTTGCTGATGCTCTAAATCTTACGCAAGCATATAACATTAAAAATAAAACAAAAACACTTATTGCAATTATGATTGGTAACAAAAGATTATTATGAAAAGCAACTATCTCCCTCATGGACTGAGATGCAGCATTTTGAAAACCTAATTGCCACTCATATGGTTGATTGGCCAAAGCATTTTGGGCCACAAAAATACTTAAAAATATAAATAAAATTTTTTTCATTTTAATAGCTATATAAAGCTCTTTTATAAAAATTACACTTTAGTTTTCGCGACAATTTATCAATTAATAACATAATTTATGATTGAAATAGCAGATATCACGGCAGTTTCTGATCTTAAAATATTCTCGTTAATTTTTAAAGGATGAACACCTTTAAAAGAGAGAATCTCATCTCTTTCCCCCTCCGAAAAATCACCTTCTGGACCTATTATAATGCATGTAGGTTTATCTGTGAAATACGATTTATCAATTTTTTTATTATTTGAATTTAAATCTGTAAAAATTAAATCCATTGAATTTGTTTTTAAAAAACTTTTCAATTTTTGGGCATCTTCTATTTTTGGAATATTTAGACGATTTGATTGTTCACTAGCTTCAATAACTATTTTTTCTAAACGATTAATATTTATTTTTCTCACTACAGATCTATCAAAAATTATAGGTATGAATTTTGTAACTCCAAGTTCGGTGGCTTTTTGTATCATAAAATTTTGATAGTTTGATTTGATAGGAGAAAAAGCTAACCACAATTCTTTTACACTCTCTTTTTTTCTTAATTGATTGGTAATTTTAAATTCAACAATACCCTTTGATAATCCTAAAATTTTTGCTTCCCATTCTCCATTATTATTAAATAAAGAAAAAATTTCATTTTCTTTAACTCTCATGACTTTAGTTAAATAATGCGATTGAGACTTGTTCAATCTATCAATTGAATTTACTGATAATATATTTGAAAAAAATAATCTTATATTGCTCATTTATGTTAAGTTAGTTTATGAAAAATATTAAAGCAATAATATTTGATGCTTATGGAACACTCTTTGATGTAAATTCTGCTGCAGAAAAATGTAAAGATAAAATTGGAGATAAATGGGAGCCTTTTGCAAATTTCTGGAGAACTACACAATTAGAATATACCTGGCTTCGAAGTTTAATGAATAGGCATAAAGATTTTTGGCAAGTTACTGAAGATAGTTTGGATAAATCCATGAAAGCTTTTGATATAGATTCTACAATGAAAAATGAATTATTAAATTTATATAAAGTACTCTCCCCTTATAAAGAGGTTCCTGAAACTTTAAAAAAGCTTAAAGAAAAAAAATTTAAGTTAGCTATACTTTCGAATGGAACGCCAGCTCTATTAAATGAATTAGTAAAAAGTAATAACTTGGATGGTTTATTTACTGACCTATTTTCTATTGAAGCTGTAGGTATTTATAAACCAGATTTTAAAGTTTATGATATGCCAATTAAAAAATATAAAATTAAAAAAAATCAAGTTGCTTTTTTGAGTGCAAACACGTGGGATGTGTCTGGAGGTGGTAATTATGGTTACCAGTCGATTTGGGTAAATAGAAATAGAAATATTTTTGACTATCTTGACTACAAACCTAGCTTGGAAATTAAAGATTTATCTGAATTATTAAAAAAAATTTAAGTTGATTATTTAACACATGTATAAATTACAAAATTAATGTATATGATGACTAGGAGACATAACTATAATAAAGGAGAAATATGAGTGAAAAAAAAGATGTGTCTTTCGAGATTTATTCTGACTCAGAAAAAATGTTAGAACAAATTGTTGATAAGTATGATCTTCCAGATCAATCAAAAGCTTTAAGATGTTTACTTGATTACGTAGAGGAAAAAGAGTCTGATTGGGATGAAATGTTTGCTACAATTCGATGCAATAGGTGTGGATAAAAATTATGAACAATGCTTTAGATTTATTAGGAAGAATTTTAATTTCTGGTATTTTTTTACTAAGTGGATTTAATAAAATTGGGAACTACGAAGGAACAGTTGGTTGGATGGAAAGTTTCAGTCTCCCTGGAATTTTATTAATACCAGCTATAGTTTTGGAAATTATTGCTCCAATTTTAATAATCATTGGTTATAAAACTAAAATTGCAGCAGCTACTTTAAGTATCTTTTGTATAATTACGGCATTAATATTTCATAATAATCTTAGTGACCAAATGCAATTAATAGCTTTCATGAAAAATTTTGCTTTAGCTGGTGGATTTTTATTTTTAGTAGTAAATGGTGCGAAAGGTTATTGTTTAGATAAGAGGTAATCTTAAATTAAATAATAAAAATTATTATTTGAGGAAAATGAAAAGTATTGAAGTAAAAAAAATTATTGATCCAACTCCTGCATCTGATGGTGCTGGAGTAAAATTAAAAAGAAGTATTGGAGTTGAACCAAATTACTTTGATCCCTTTTTGATGCTAGATGAGTTTGGATCAGAAAACAGTGAAGACTATATAGCTGGCTTTCCTCCACACCCTCACAGAGGAATCGAGACCGTAACTTATATGTTGGCTGGAGATTTTGAACATAAAGATAGCACTGGGGGTGAAGGAAGAATGACTGCTGGAGATGTTCAATGGATGAAAACAGGAAGTGGAATAATTCACTCAGAAATGCCTGCAATGAAGGAAGGGAAACTTCACGGTTTTCAATTGTGGATTAATATGCCAGCTAAACTAAAAATGAGTAAACCTGAATACATTTATATTGATGCTGATAAAATGAGTGTTCATAAAGACCAAGATAAACAAATCAAAGTGATTGCTGGTAAGTTTGAAAATGCAGAGGGTCCTGTTAAAGGGCATAATTTAGATCCTGTTTATTTTGATGTTGAATTAAATAAAAATAAAGAATTTAAATTCAATATTCCATCTACACACAATTCTTTCATCTATTTGATTAATGGTGAGATTGAAGTTGGTACAAAAAAACATGATAATATTAAGGACAGTACTTTGATATTATTAATCAAAGGTGAAAACTTGAGAGTAAAAGCAAAATCAAATTCGAAATTCTTAGTGATATCTGGTAAGCCAATTAATGAAGAAATTGCAAGGGGTGGGCCTTTTGTTATGAATACTAAAGCTGAAATCTTACAAGCGGTTCAAGATTATCATAACGGCACATTTGTTAAATGAAAGCTGTAACAATATCACAAAATGGTGGTCCTCAAGTTATGAAACTTGAAGATATAAATCTAGGTGATCCAACCTCGAATGAAGTCTTAATTAAGAATGAAGCTATTGGTCTAAATTATATTGATACATACCATAGATCGGGTCTTTATCCAGTTGATCTACCCTCAGGTATTGGAATAGAAGGAGCCGGAAAAATTGAAAAAATTGGTCCAGGTGTAAAAGATTTTAAAATTGGGGATAAAGTAGCATATGCATCTATGCCTATTGGCTCTTATGCAACTCATAGAATTTTTCCAACTAAAAAATTGATAAAGGTACCAAGTGAAATAGAGTTAGAAAATGTTGTAACTTTAATGACCAAAGGTTTTACTGTTTTCTATCTTCTTCATAAAACTTATCCAGTAAAATCTGGAGAAACAATATTATTTCATGCGGCTGCAGGGGGAGTTGGACAAATATTTTGTCAGTGGGCTAAAAGCTTAGGTTGTTCCGTAATTGGAACTGTAGGTTCAGATGAAAAAATTGAAATAGCAAAAGCTAATGGCTGTGATCATGTAATTAATTATTCTAAAGAAAAATTTCCAGAAAAAGTTAAAGAAATAACTAATGGAGAAGGTGTTCCAGTAGTTTACGATGGTGTAGGAAAAAAAACATTTAATGGTTCTATTGAATGTTTAAAAGTGAGGGGAATGATGGTTTCCTTTGGAAATGCATCAGGTCCACTAGATCCGTGCAATGTTACTAAATCTTTAGCACCAAAAGGTTTATACTTAACTAGACCTAGTATAGCTCACTATACTAAAAAAAAAAAAGAATTAAATGAGGCAGCTGACAAAGTATTCGAAATATTTATAAAAAAAAAAATTAAATTAAATATTTTTAAAAAATATCCTTTAACTGACATAGTCAAAGCTCATGAAGATTTAGAGGGAAGAAAGATTCTTGGACCTGCAGTAATTATTCCTTAATCAACATCAACATCCATATCTGACATATGAAGTTTAAGAGCGTTTGTAGATAAATGAATTTCTCTTATAAAGAATAAGATCGATATTATCATAGACAAACAACAAGATCCAAAAATTAATCTTGCTATAAAAATTTCATTTAAATAAAGTCCTAGAACAGTCAGCATATTAAATAAAAAGCCGAATGCAGCAAACATGATGGTCCATCTTAATAATGTTATTCTTCCACTTAAGTTAATAAACTGTTTTTTCCACTCAGGAGGTATATGTTTTTCATAAACATGCTCATCATGTAATTCTCTAATTAATTTACTTAAAGTGTGAAATCTATTGCTATAAACGCTCATTAAAAGCGGTATAGCCGGAAACATTAAAGCTGTTACAGTATAGTCTATATTCATACGAATCAGTTTGATTATCAATGTTGTGTTTGTTATTTACAAGTAAAATTTATGAACCAATTAAATCTTTTTATAGATCTTACTAGACTAAAAAAACCAATTGGCTACATGCTATTATTTTGGCCATGTGCCTGGGGTCTAACTTTAGTTTATAATTTTAATGAGAGTCTTGATATTTATTTTTTTTATTTGACTCTTTTTTTTCTTGGATCCGTTTTAATGAGATCTGCTGGTTGTATAGTTAATGATATCTTTGATAAAGAATATGACAAAAAAGTTTTAAGAACCAAAGATAGACCCTTAGCTTCAGAAAAAATTTCTTTAAAAATTGCTTTACTCTATTCTGGTATTATGTGTTTTTTGGCTTTTATTGTTTTGCTGAATTTTAACCTATTTACAATTATTCTTGCTTTAGGATCAATGCCCCTGGCATTTACCTATCCATTAATGAAAAGATTTACTTATTGGCCTCAATTGTTTTTAGGAATTACTTTTAATTATGGTTTAATTCTTGGATGGACTTCAATTTCTGAAGAAATAAGTTTAATTGTATTAATATTTTATTTTGGAGCCATATTTTGGACACTCGGTTACGACACAGTATATGGATACCAAGATATTAAAGATGATGAAATTATAGGACTAAAATCAACCTCAATAAAATTTAAAGGAAATTCAAAAAAATTTTTATCTATATGTTATTTAGTTTTAACCCTATGTTTAATTTTTGGTGGTTATTTAATGAAATTTAGCTGGATATACTTTTTATTTTTAATGATTCCAATTTTACATTTATTTATTTACCAAATTAAATCTTTTCAAGCAGAAAATCCTAACACTTGCCTTAAAATATTTAAAAGCAATAATTTATTTGGCTTAATTGTTCTAACTACAATAATCATAGGGAAAGTTTTTTAATGAAAAAAACTGAAATTTATAAAAGACTTTATAAAGATTATTCAAAAAAATATTTAAATAAAATTTTTTTGGCAGCATTTTTTTCTATTTTAGTAGCAGGAAGTACCTCTGCGATTGCTTGGCTATTAGACCCTGCAATTAAAAAGTTGTTTATTGATAAAGATCAATCATTAATTTTTATAATTCCATTTGTGATAATTATAGCTTTTACAATTAAAGGTTTCTCACTTTACGTGGCAAAAGCAACAATGATTGGTGTTGGAGAAGAGGTAAAAAAAAAACTACAAATTGATATGACAAAATCTCTTATCAAAGCAGATACACAAATGATTGACAAAAAACATTCTGGCACATTTATTTCAAATCTCACCTATGATGTGACTCATATTACAAACTTATTAAGTCATGCTTTATTAACTTTGTTTAAAGACTCTCTTACTTTAATTGGTTTATTGTTTGTTATGTTTACTCAAAACTGGAAACTGGCTTTAATTTCAATTATCATGATACCTCTAGCAGGATTATCTGCAAAAACTTTAGGAAAAAGAGTTGGGAAAGTTACAACCCAAGCACAAGAAAAATCTGGTTTTCTTACTACTTATTTAGTTGAGCTTTTTAAAAATCACAAATTGATAAAGATCTTTCAAAAAGAAAATTATGAAAATTCAAGAGCGAATCTTTATTTAGAGCAACTAAAAGACAAAAATAAAAAAATACAAGTAGTTTATGTTCGTATGTCTCCAATAATGGAAACATTAACAGGCATCATGATAGCAGTTTTAATTTTTTACTCAGGTAAATTAATGGCTCAAAACGAACTTAATATAAACAACTTTTTCTCATTTTTAGCTGCAATGATGTTGGCTTATCAACCAGTAAGATCATTATCTACATTAAACATGGTATTAAGTCAGGGCTTGTCTGCTGCCTCAAGAATTTTACCTATAATTGACAATAAAAATAAGATTAATGATAGAGAAAATGCTTTAGACCTTAATGTTAATGAGGCAAAGATAAATTTTAAAGATGTGAGATTCTCTTATAATGAGGAGAAAAATAAAGTTCTTAAAGAAATAAACTTAGAATTCACTGGAGGAAAGATGACATCTTTAGTCGGCCACAGTGGTTCTGGAAAATCTACCATTTTAAATTTAATTCCTAGATTCTATGATGCTGAGTCAGGTGATATATTGATTGATAATCAGTCTATATATCATGCAAAAATTAAGTCTTTAAGAAACAGTATTTCTCTTGTTAGTCAAGAGACTACTTTATTTGATGACACAATTAAAAATAATATTAAATACGCAAAAAATGATGCTACAGATGAAGAAATTTTAAAAGTAGCAAAACTTTCTCACTGCGATGATTTCATTGATCTTTTACCGCAAAAATATGAAACTTTGATTGGCGAAAATGGCATTAGATTATCTGGTGGTGAGAAACAAAGAATTTCTATTGCTAGAGCTATGATGAAAAAAAGTCCAATTATTTTATTAGACGAAGCAACATCATCTCTTGACAGTGAAACTGAAGCTAAAATTCAAGAAGCACTAACTATCTTAACAAAAGATAAAACTACTATAGTTATTGCCCACCGGTTATCAACTATATTAAATTCAAACAATATATATGTAATTGACTCAGGAAGAGTTGTTGCTAATGGCAAACATGATGATCTGATTAAAAATTCTGAACTTTATAAGAATTTTTATGAAAAACAAATTCAAAAATAAAAATGTTTTTTATCTATCAATTTTTATTATCTATAATAATCTTTATATCACCTATAATTATATTAATAAGAATATTTAAGAAAAAAGAAGATATAATAAGGTTTAAAGAAAAATTTTGTTTTTTTTCTAAAAAAAGAGCTTCTGGTAAATTAGTTTGGTTTCATGGATCAAGTGTTGGTGAAATTATGAGTGTAATACCTATAATAAATAAATATGATAATGACCACTCAATTGATCAAATTTTAATTACCTCAAGTACATTAAGTTCATCTAAAATTCTTGAAAATTATAAATTTAAAAAAGTTATTCATCAATTTTTTCCAGTTGATCATTTTTTTTTATCAAAAATTTTTTTAAATTATTGGAATCCAAATATAGCAATTTTCTTGGAATCCGAGATTTGGCCTTCAATGTATAAAGAAATAAAATCAAATAAGATTCCACTTATTCTTTTAAATGCAAGGATAACAAGAAAAACCTTTAAAAGATGGATTAAATACAAATATTATTCATCAAAAATTTTTAACAACATCGATATTGCTTATCCT
>Ga0163111_10003092_pt1 | contig 10670 bp, 8 predicted proteins | sample CRUFie1St18metaG_FD_109645 | JGI IMG/M metagenome (GOLD analysis project Ga0163111, IMG submission 109645) | Marine microbial communities from the Costa Rica Dome - CRUD Field 142mm St18 metaG | ecosystem: Environmental > Aquatic > Marine > Oceanic > Photic zone | place: Costa Rica: the Eastern... | reverse complement strand
GGCGCTGAAGAACGTGTCTCCAATGTTCAGCCCGAGGTTTTCCGCCACGCGGGCTCCGGCGGTGACCTCGTAAGGGGCGTCCCACAATTGGCCTTCCGCCAGCGTCGCGTCGTAGTGCTCGACGTAGCTGTGCTCGGTGCCCACGATGCGGTACCCTTCGTGGTTGTCCCCGTAAGCCAGCGGGATGCCAGAGTCGATGTAGGGGTGCTTGAGGACCTTCTCCGCCGCCCGTTGGTTGATGTTGCCCGTGGGCGCATCGATGTGGTAGACGTTGGCCAAAATGAGCTGAAGGGGACTTCCCTTCGCGCCCAAGACGAGGTCGATGTCCTTGATGTTGCGTTCGAACGCGTCGTTCACCTGCTTTTCCGTCAGGAGCATGAGGCTCACCATGCCCACACCAAAACCGAGCAAGGCCAAACTCAGGGCCGTCTGCAAGGGCTTGGCCCGCAGGTTTCGCAACGCTTGGTAGGGCAGGCTTAGCTTCATGCGTCGGTGGAATGCAGGGTTACACAATGGGGGTAACGGTCCTTCAGACGTTGGTCGTGGGTGACCACGACAAGGGTGGTCTCAGCCGCTTCCCGGTCGAGGATGTCCATGACAGCCGCGGCGTTGTGGTCGTCCAAGGCCGAGGTGGGCTCGTCGGCAAAGACGACTTGCGGCTTGTGAAGCAGCGCCCGCGCGATGGACGCACGTTGCTGTTCGCCCACACTCAATTCATGGGGTCGGGCCTCAGCGCGGTGCGCAATGCCGAGTCGGTCGAGCATGGAACCCATGCGCTCGAGCACTTCCGAGGGCACACGGCCTTGGATGAGTTGGTGGGGCAGGGCGAGGTTCTCCTGAATGGTCAGGCTTTGCACAAAGTGCGCACGTTGGAAGACCACCCCCAAGGCTTGTCCGCGCCAGGTGTCGAGTTCCCGGTCCGAGGCTGCCCGAAGATCTTGCCCCGCCACATTCAGAGTCCCGGCTTGGGCCTTGAGCATGCCGCAGAGCAGGTGAAGCAGGGTGGTTTTGCCCGTGCCCGACTGGCCGAGCAAGAGCATCCTGTCCCCGGGCTGACATGAAAAGTCGGGGAACGTCATCCGCGGACCTTCCTCGCCATATTGGAACTGTACGCCCTGCACTTGCACCATGTTGCGAAGGTAAGCCGCCCAAACGTGCGCTTGGATGTAGCTTCGCACACGAACGACTGACGAACATGAATTTTTGGCAACGACTTTCTCGATTTGGCATTGGCATTGTGATCGGCATTGCCTTGTCGCTGTATTTCTTCGGTGGCAGGGGATGCGGTTCTTGGCTCCCTTCAGCCCAAGTGCGCACGAGCATTGTGGAGGGTGGCGTGCAGCTTTCTCGGGAAGTGCGCGAGGCCCATCCTGCCTTGTCGGTCACGGATGTGCTCTCGTTTGTGGGATCGGCCGACGTCAATTTTGGGGACAGCGGTCCACGCGACACCCCGCAGTGGTACCTCCTCGAAAAGGAAGGTGGAGAGCCCGGCAACTTGACGGCGCTGGAAGTGGTGTTGCTCGACACGGCGAGCGTCGTGCACCGCGTCGCGTTTCAGGACTGACCGCGGCGGACCATCTCCGCATAAAGTGCACGCGCTGGCGCCACTCGCTTGGCGTCCACGTCATCTTCGACGTCTCGACCTTGACATAGGCCTCACAGGCAGGCACCTGCGCAACTTGCTTGGTGGCAGCGACAATGCGTTGCAACACATCTTGGGGTGAGGCGCAGTGCGCTTCGTAGGAGACTAAAGTGCACGCGATGAGCTTCGAGATTCAGGGCTTCGCGGTATTGGTTGATCCACAGATCCAGCCAATAATTGAGGATGTCGAGGTCGCCGCTCGGAAGGTCTTCGGTCGAAAAAAAGAGGCAGATGGTTTACGACGTGAAGATGGTGCAGAGGTCGGGTGGAAACAACGTCAACGGCCCGAAGCGACCAACACGTTCACGTGGATGCGTTGGGTTCCTGCCTGGACCAGCACGGTGTGCATGCCGGGCGCGCAGCGCGAGACATCGACCTGGTCCCCTGTTCCGGAGGATACGGTCTGTCCACGGGCATCCACGAGGGTCCACATCCAGGTCTCATCGAGGAGCCCTGCGCGTGGTGGGACGAGCGTGGTGATGTCGGATGCGGGGTTGGGGATGCAGGTCCACTTCGATCCCGAGGGATAGGGCCCACCAATCGAGAGCACGTCGTCGAACAAATCGTCGTTGTGGACGCCCAGTCCGAGCGCATCGTGGGACCACGTTCCCAGAGGCCCGATGCTGTCCAGCCGCAACACGCATGCATCCCACGTTCCCCCGGCAAAGCCTCGCGTGCTGCCTGCCACCCACAACGCGCCGTCCTCGGCTTGGGTGATGTGCGCTGGATCGTCTTCAAAAGCCGTGCCCCAGGCCCCTTGATCGAGATACGTGCCGTTGGGACTGTAGTGCGTGAGGAGCATGCTCTGGTCCAGTTCTGTGAAGCCGTCGGTTTGGGTCAGTTTGAGCCAGCCGGCGTCCGTCCAAGCCAAATCGCGTCCCGGACGCTCTCCTTCCGAAGGACCGTAAAGGATGCCCACAACCTCGCCTTGTTGCACGCTGACCGACAACACGCTGTGGAGGGTGTTGGATGAGGTGTCCGGCTCAAAACTGTGCAAGACCCGCACGCTGCTCCCATTCGTAGCCACGGCATCCGCCCTGCTGAAGGCGCCTGCGGCCGGATCGGGATTCACAATTTCAAAGGCAGGCGTACCGAGGGGATACAGGCCCCAAATCGCGGTGGACGTCGTATCGTTTTTGGTGCGCGATCCCACGGCCACCATCAGGCTGCCCACCGCCACGGCATCCATCACCTCGTCCAGGGCGCCGGCGCCGCCGCCCCACGTTTTGAGTTCGCAAGTATTCAAATTCACCGCCACAGGTTGCGTGCCGGTGGCACCTACCAGCCAAGGCGCGCCCACCCAGTCGACCTTGGTTGCGGCGCGAAAGCCCTGGGGAACTTCAGGGAGAGACTCGCCCAGCCAGACTCCGGTTGAATCGAGCTGGTGCAGGACGGTTTGGTATCCTGCGAGGGGCGTCAGCCTATGGGTCAGGACGGTCAGCGTGCCGGCGGCATCGCTCCACGCATCGAGGACTTCTTCAAACACGGCGGGGCAGGGCAGAAGCCGGGTCCAATCCACGTTCAGGTCGGCGTCAAAATGCGCGACGTGGCCGCGGAGGAGATTCGATTCGGGCAGAACCGTGGAGGACACCAAAAACGCGCCCGTCGCGTGAGGCAACACCGCCTCGGCCCGCTGCAGTCCGGGCGCCACCACGGCGCGGAATTCCGCGTTTTGGGCGGACCCCACATTTGAGAACATACTCAGCACGGCAAATGCGGCGAGCCAAGGTCGATTTACAACCATCGAAAAAGAAAACAACACGCTCATGGGTTCAGTTGCTTGATGATGCGCACGGTGCGCGTTTTGCCATTGGGGTTTGTGGTTCGCAAGATGTAAATGCCTGCTGGAAGATCCGCCATCTCGATGCGAAACCCTGGGTTTGCTCGGCCACTGAGCACCATGGCACCTTGGCCATTGACAAGGGTCCACATTCCTTCGAGGGCCTCCATCCCTGTCACCCAAACGTCATTGGTTGTGGGATTGGGATGCACCAAAAGGGAAGCTTCGTCCGCTGGCGCGGGGAGGAAGGGTCCCACATGCGAGATCCAACCCAGCGCGGCCATGACGGCTTGAGATGCCGTCACTTTGCCGTGCCCCCAGACCCAGTCGCCTTCCAAGGGAAGCGGTCCGGTATCGTTGTCTTCTCGTGCGGTCCATTCCAAGATGATTTTCACAGCCTCTGCGCTCAGGGTGGGGTTGGCTTCGAGCATCAATGCCACCACACCTGCCGTGGCAGGGCTGCTCATGCTCGTGCCGGACAGCTTGCCAAAGTCGTAGGTGGTTCCGGCCCATTGAGCCTGGCTGGTCACGCTGTACGAGCCGTCGCGGAACGAGCTAAGTGACGATTCCACATTGACCCCAGGCGCCGACACGTTCGGCTTCAAACGCTCATCCAACGTAGGACCGTAGGTGGAGAAATTGGCGAGGCTGCCGCCCACCTCGGTGCCCTGCGAATTGGGGTATTCGGAACTGTACGCTCCCACCGCAATGACGCTGTACCCGCAGGCGGGCTGCTGGATGCCGTAGTAGGGATTCCCCGCAAGCCACGAGGATTGGGCGGCTTGGAAGTTTTGGCCCCAGTTGCCCACGTTGTTGGAGAGGTGGGTGTGGTTCCACGCGTGCACCCTACCGCTTTCGGCGGTCGCTTGAAGCACGACTGCCAAGTTGGAGGAGCCTTTGTGGATGCGCATTTGCAGGAAGGGGCGCCCGTTGTTGGGGTGGGCCGCTTCCATGGCGATGTCGTAGACCAGGGTGTCGTCGTTGACGACGTGTATGGTGTCCAACACCAAGGGACCGTCTGCGGTGTGGTACATCGGGCTGGTACCGACCACCGAGCTCACGCCTTGGGTGAGCATGAAGCCGGCACTGAACGACTCGCCGGGTTCGCCCCAGAGGGTCAGGTTTTGTCCCCAAGCATTGGGGTTGGCCGACAACGGATAGAATTGAACCCGGGAGCGGATGGTGTCGCCAACGCCTGCAAAAGTGTGGTCGATGTGAAAATTGCTGTCGCCGTTGTTGCCGTTGGAGCTGACGAACACCACGCCTTCGTCAGAAAGGGCGTCGATGAATTGGTTGCTCAATGCAGTTCCGTCGGGGGAGCCCCATTGGGGCAGTCCCCAGCTGTTGTTGATGACCAAACGCTTGCCATCGGCCTCCGCCACACCAGCCATCCACTCGAAGGCGTCCAAGGCGGCAGCCTCGTCGACCATCAGCGTGGCAAAAAGCAATTCTGCGGCGGGGGCCATGCCGGTCAACCCCACCCCGGCGCCACCCCCGGCCGCGATGCCGGCCACGTGCGTTCCATGTGTGGAGTAGCTGTACACGTTGGCGGTGTCGCTGCCCATCGCCTCGATGTCCTCGGGAAGGCCCGCTTCCGTACCGTACCCATACCCGCTTGGGGCGGGCCCGGCCTGGCGGTACTGGTCCCACACCGCGCGGATACGCGAGGTGGTCATCGTCGTGTCGTAAAACATGGGGTGGGTGTAGTCGAAGCCCCAGTCCAGCACCCCAATCAGCACTCCTTCACCATGAAAAGGTTGGGGCAAATCGAGCCCGGCATGAACGCTGTCCACACGCGTGCTATATCGCGCCTTGTTGACATCGGGGACCGCGCGGGAGGCCAGTTCTACGAGGGTCATGGGCAATTCCGAAATCACGTCCAAGTCATAAGCGTCCACCCGGAAGGACGCAATGCCGGAGCGGCACGCACCCGCATCCACAGCCGGATGGTTTGCGGCCCAGATTCGCCAATCAGCCTCCGAAACGTCGTCATCCAAGCGCCCAATGAAGCCCACGGAGGCACGGCCTTGAATGAGGGCTATGGGATGGCCTTGGGCCACATCCACGAGCGCCTTGGACGTGGGGTGGGTGGCTGCGAGTTGGACCAGTTCGCCCAAGGCGAGTTGGTCTGGGGCGGGCAGGGTTTGGGCTTCTGAAGAAAGAAGTGCACCCCACAGGGCGGCCAAAAGGAAGACACGTGACGTCATGCCACGAAAGTACCTCGAATCAGAGCAGGTAGTTCATGCTTGAGAACTCAGAGTGTCCGCCGGCGACGATGCCCTCCACAAGGTCTTTTTGCGAAGCGTTGCACGCCACAAGCGTTCGAATGCTGAACGAGCGAAGGGCGGCCTTGACGCTCAAGGTGCTCACGGCGCTGTCCTTTCGGCCTGTGAAGGGGAGGGTGTCCGGTCCGCGCTGGCAAGTCGCATTCAGGTTGACACGGCACACCTGGTTCACGAGTTGATCAATGGCGCGGCCTGCCGTTGCGTGGTTGGCCGTGAAGACACTCACTTGCTGACCGTAGTCGCTTTCTGCGATGTCTTTGAGCACGTCGTGGAAGTCTTCAAATTCCAGCACAGGACATACAGGGCCAAACTGCTCTTCCTTAAAAAGGGCGGTGTCGCGGTCCACAGGATACAGGATGGCCGGAAACATCATGTTGCCCTCGACCGTTCCGCCGCGGCCGTTGATCACCGAGGCGCCTTTCTCCACGGCTTCGTCGATGTAGGCCTGCATGGCTTCGACCTTGCCCACCTCGGGAAGGGGGGTGATGTCGGCATCCACCAAGGGACTGCCCATGACGAGGTTGTCGGTGGCACGGGCGAAGGCTTCGAGGAATTTCTCTCGGATGTCCTTGTGCACGTACACCACTTTCAAGGCTGTGCAACGCTGTCCGTTGAAGCTCCATGCACCCTTGACGCATTCTTTCACAGCCAACTCAAGGTCTGCATCTGGGAATACGACGGCCGGGTTTTTGGCCTCCAACCCCAGCACTTGTCGCACCCGGTTGGGCTTGGGGTGCTGCGAAATCAAAGCGTTGCTGCTCTTGCTGTTGCCAATGAGCGCCAATACATCCACGCGGCCCGATTGCATGATGGGGCTCGCCAGTGTGCGTCCTCGCCCAAACACAATGTTGACTACGCCCGGAGGGAAGCTCTCTGCGAACGCCTCCAACAGGGGTACCATGAGCAACACGCCGTATTTGGCGGGCTTGAAGACGCACGTGTTGCCCATCAAAATGGCAGGCAACAGCACACAAAACGTTTCATTCAGGGGGTAGTTGAACGGGCCGAGGCAAAGCACCACGCCGAGCGGTCCACGACGAATCTGGGCAAGCACGCCAGAGACCTGGCTGATGTGACTGCCTTCACGGTGGAGGTTCTTGTACTCTTCAATGGTGTCTTTTAGGTACACCAGGGTGCGGTCGAACTCCTTCTCGGCATCGCTTCGCTTTTTGCCGATTTCCCACATCAGCAATTCGGCCACCTGATCGCGCTTGAGCTCGATTAAGGAAATGAACTTCTCCATGGCCTCTATGCGGTCGGAGGCCGAGGAAGAGGGCCACTGACCCCGCCCGTGGTCGTAGGCGTCACATGCGGCATCCAAAGCCCGGATGCCTTCTTCGGCGGGCAGGTCGGGCACCGACCCGAGAAGGGTGCGTTCCGCACCATCTTCCAGCTCGGTCATGATGGGGCTGCGTACTTCGCTTGAGGGCCCGGTCCAAGATTCGAGTTGGCCGTTCACCAAAAACCGGGTGCCATGCAACACCGAAGGCACGTTGTAAGGGGCGGGGGGCTGATGAGTCATGTTTTGACAACCAACGTATTGGCTTGGATGTTCAGCGGGGCCTTGCGGTCACGCCTCACTCGAGCAGGCGCTGTTTTGGCATCATGCACATCATGTCTAATTCATGGCGTCTTGTGCTAGTTTTTGGGCTTGTGATGACATTCGGGGCGGCACCTTTTGCCAAGTGGAGGCGATGCATTCCCTCCAGGCTACAAACTCAGGAATTGACTTCGTTCTGTGGGTGATTGGGCGGCACGTCCAAGTTGGACTCTTGCACCAGCAGGCCTGAGTCGCGTGCGTTCAAACCGCGCTCCAGCAGGAGCATGCCGACGGCAAGCGATGCGGCGGTGATTTCGTAAGCCAAGGCGTGCCAGGGTTCAATGCCGAGGGCGCGACGCAAGAGAATGGTGGCCACGATGAAGCCTGAATTGCGCATGACCATGCCGAAGTCGTCGAGGTACCGGAATGACACAACCAGCAGCAAGACATCGACCAAGATCAAGGCGGTAAAGAATTCGTTGTAGAAGACGTGGTTCAAGTCGGAGTGCAAATGGTCGGGGGTTGTGACGATTTCAGACAACCAAGAACCCAAGCTGTAGACACTGAGGACCACAAATGCCACAGCGAGCAACCCGGCGAGGGCGGTTTTGAATCGCACGAACTGTTTCAATTCGGACTCTTCGATTCTGGCTTTGCGTTTTGGGAGAAGGTGGTAAAAGAGCACCAGCATGCCTCCGAGAACAAGGGCAGACAACATGTGGGGAAAGAAGGTGGCTTCCCACGGCCATGAAGAGGTGGCGTCAAGGTCCTTGAACACCGATCGAATCTCGATGAGTGCCACAATCTCCACCTGTTTGCCGAGCGACCGGGCGAACGAGGTGGGCAGATAATACACCAGCAGATAGACCTCCGCAATCAAGATGACGGAGAAAGGGGTGTAGAGTGTTTGGAGGGGATGCGCAAAAAGGGAGTCAGGCAGCCCTAGCCCCCACAACGCGTGCAATCCGTAAAGGGCAAGGTGCAGCCCAAACAGCACGAGTGCCGTGGTGACCAACGTCCCTTCCACCCGCCGACGAACTTCAGGGTTGAGGGTGCGTTGGGCGAGGTTGAAAAGCAGGTTTTGCAGCATGCTCCTATAACCTGTTGGGAATCAATTTGTTTTTCACAGTCTTGCACAATGAGATTTGGAGAACTTCTGCAGCCTTGATTTAGCCATAATTCCATGGGGTTCATAGATTTATGGCAACACCTTAAAATCTTGTGGTCATGAATATCCTTGCGATGATTGCGGGCATTCCTGTGCTCGTGGCCCTGTACGGCGTCATCCGCCGACAACGTTTTTTCTTTCTTCTTGGATACTTGTTGTATGCCTTGATTGTGGTTCCCAATGAGTTGGGCGAATACATGGCCACCGGCTCCATGGAACGTCTTGCTGTGGCCGTGGTTTGGATTCTCCAAGCCATTTTGGCCTTTCCCAACAAATTGAACTACGATGGCTCCAAGGTCTTCAGGTCCTTTGGCATCAAAACTTTCTTGAGCTTGGCCGCCATCAACATATTTGGTGTTGTGCTGACAAGGGTGATGCCGACTCCTCCAGAATTCACCGACGGATTGCGGACCATGATTGGCGTCTTTCACGGCGTCTTGGCTGTGCTGCCATTTATAGGCATCTACTTGATGGCCAGCAACAAAATCCCCGTGGGGACCAACGATTGAAATCAGACATTATTCAAAACACTTTTCTCATGAAGCGATTTTTCACTTTTTTCTCGGCCGTGTTGTTGGCTCACATGGCAACAGCCCAGGCCCCGGCAAATGACTTATGCTCAGGCGCCATCGATTTGTCAGACTTGTTGGGCAACGGCATCGGAGTTCAACAAACATCTGACACCTACACCAACATTGATGCCACGGGTGAACCCGAGTTGGTAGATGCCTTGCAAGGTTTTTGGTTTGACCAAGACTCTGCTGGAAATGCCGTCAGCGTAGATCAATCTGTATGGTTTACCCTGCAAGGAGATGGAGGTACGTATCAAATTGTGACCACCAACTGCGCAGGTGCCGCTTTTTACAGCAACGACACACAAATGGCGCTTTACAAAGGTTCTTGTGATGCCCTGGAATTGGTGTTGGCAAACGATGATTTGATGCCATTTTGGAGCGCCAATGACGGTTGGTACTATTCCTGGGTCGATGCGCGTCTTGAAGCGGGTGTTCAATACCATCTGATGGTCGATGGGTACAACTGGAACGAAGGAGACACTTTCCAGGGGGTTTCCCAGGGGACCTTCTGCATCTCCGTGACGGAGACCACCAACATGGGTGATCACAACGCGTGCGCTGGTGCCTTGGGCATTGATGAAATTTTCGAAGCCAATGGAAATGCCCTGTCCACAGTGGGGCCTTTTGACGGTACCGAGGGAGGAAGCGGAATTTTGCCCAACGACGATTCAGAAACCTTGGGCATAGAGTGTTGGGAAGATGGACCCAATGAAGATGCTTCTGTTTGGTTCAAGTTTACAGGGGATGGAGAATCCTACACCATCAGCCACACTTTTTGCGACGAAGACAACATTGTGTGGTGGTTTGGCTGGGATTCTCAAATGGCACTTTACAAAGGCGTTTGTGGTGAGCTCGTTCCTGTCGCTTGCGCCGAAGATTTCAGTACGGAAGACAATCAGTGGTGGGCAGAGGTTGGATTCGATTCAGAAGAAGGCGTGGAGTACTTCTTGCGGTTTGACGGATTTCTCTGGGAAAACAATGGCTTTACTTGGACTGCAAACGGCGCATTTTGCTTGCAGGCCTTCCCAGGGAATGTCAATGGAATTGACGAGTTGGAGCCCGTTTCATTGACAGCATTTCCAAATCCATCCGTGGGGGGAAGTGTGTCGCTTTCTTGGCCAGGGATGGAGTCTGTCGCAGATGTCGCGGTGTTCGACCTGACTGGCCGGCAAGTGGCAGGGCTGACCCAAGTTGTCCGCAACGAAATGGTGAACCTCAACTTGCCCCAAGGAACGTACGTCGTCAAAATGCGAACAGAAACTGCTTCTGCCACCACACAGCTTCAGGTGGTCCGTTAAGTCGGCAGCATGAAATATTGAATGTCAGATTCGCTGGAGGGTGGTTCTCCGATGGGGAGAATCCACCCCTCCAGTGTGGTCGATGGCCTGAGGCTCGAACAACACGATCCACGCCTCTTCCTCTGCACAAGGTTTGTGTTCCACCCCGCGTGGCACCACAATCATGTCTCCTTGCCTGACGCGTTCCGTTCGGTCGCGGAAGTGCATGGTCAATTCTCCTTTGAACAAGAAGAAGAGCTCGTCTTCGTTGTCGTGGGCATGCCACACAAAATCCCCTTGAACCTTCGCGATTTTCACGTCTTGTCCGTTCAAGGAGGCCACCACCCGGGGGTGCCAGTGGTCGTCAATCAGGTCAAATTTGGAGGCGAGATCGATCGGAAGC
>Ga0163111_10003090_pt1 | contig 10676 bp, 9 predicted proteins | sample CRUFie1St18metaG_FD_109645 | JGI IMG/M metagenome (GOLD analysis project Ga0163111, IMG submission 109645) | Marine microbial communities from the Costa Rica Dome - CRUD Field 142mm St18 metaG | ecosystem: Environmental > Aquatic > Marine > Oceanic > Photic zone | place: Costa Rica: the Eastern... | reverse complement strand
TTAGATGAGCTTAGTATAGCAGAGGCCGCGCTACTAGGCGCATTACCAAAAGCACCAAGTAAGATAGACCCAATGAAGTACCCAGCCAAAGCTAAAGCAAGGCGTGATTGGGTAATACGCCGTATGCAAGAGGATGGCTATATTACAGCTAAGCAGGCTGCTCAAGCCAAGAAAGTGCCAATAGAGGTGCGCGATACCAATAAAACCGATAAGTTTGCCTCTCGCCATTTTGCTGAGCAAGTGCGCAGATTTATTAATGATAAATTTGGCTATGATGAGCTATATGGCGGTGGTTTAACCGTACGTACTACGCTTGACCCAAAAACCCAACGTATAGCCGAGAATGCTTTGGAGCAGGGCATACTGGCATATGATAAACGCCATGGCTACAGAGGCGGCTTTGCCATTCTACCAAGTTTAAATAATTGGCAGCAGCAACTAGCAGATACTACAAAGCCTGACGCAATTGGTAATTGGCAAATAGCTGCTGTATTAGGTGTTACTAAAACCCAAGCAGTAATAGGTTTGGAGGATGGTAGTAAGCAGCCCATAAACCTTGCCGATAATAGTTGGGTAGCAACACCTGACCAGGCAGTAAAATATTATAAAAAGTATCGCAATAAACCAGGTCGCCACCCTAAGCAGGGTGATTTAACAAAAGTGCTAAATGATGGCGATGTAATACTTGTTGAGAATATAGGTGGTAAATATCAAATCCGTCAAATACCGGCAGTAAATGGTGCAGTAATAGTAATGAACCCGCAAAATGGTAAGGTAATTGCAATGGTGGGTGGGTATCCGCATAATTTAAAAGATGAGTTTAACCGTGCTGTGCAGGCTAAACGCCAGCCAGGCTCTACCTTTAAGCCATTTGTATATTTTACCGCGGTGGAAAAAGGCTTTAAGCCATACACACAAGTTATTGATGGTCCCATTGAGGTGCTACAAACCCATCGTAAGCAATTTTGGGTGCCACAAAACTCTAGCAAAAACTATATGGGGCGTATCTCTATGCGTAAAGCGTTGGAGCAATCACGCAATACAGTAGCAATTAGGCTTGGCTTTATGCTAGGGATAGAATCCATAGCAGAGGTAGCTCAACGTTTTGGGGTGCTAAAAAACCCACCTATGTTGCAATCTATAAGTATAGGCTCGTTAGAGACTACCTTATTAAAAATGGCCTCAGCCTACAGTGTGTTAGCTAATGGCGGTAAACAGGTAGAGCCCAAATTTGTTGAGCGTGTGCAAGATAGGCAAGGTAAAACCATACATAGTAATCAAAGTTATACATGTTTGCGCTGTGATAGTGACGATAAATACATAAAACCAGTATTAGAGGATACACGCGGCCAAATAGCTGACCCTGCCAATATTTATATAGTAACCGATATGATGAAGGGAGTAGTAACCCGCGGTACGGCTAAAGATGCTGGTAAGGTACTAAAGTTCCCCGTTGTTGGTAAAACCGGTACCACTAACGATAGTAAAGATGCTTGGTTTATAGGCTACACGCCAGATTTAGTAGTAGGTACATATATTGGCTTTGATAAGCCAACCAGCCTAGGCCCACGAGAGTTTGGTGGCACGGTTGCACTGCCAGTATTTACCGATGTTATGAAAAATTATTACAAAGATAAATACAAACGTGATTTTGAGACACCTAGCAATATCAGATATGTAAAAATAGATAAAACCACAGGTGAGCTGCCTAATATTGATACCCCGGATGAAAATATAGGTCTGGAGATATTTAATATAGATGCTCCGCAAGAAGTTATATTATCCGATGATTATGACGAAAGTTTAGAAGAGTATGGCTTAGACTCTGACTCCGTTTTATTTGATTACGGCGTAGATGAGCAGGGCAACGAGATTAAAGTAAATAACCCCTATAGTGGTAGTAGTGGTATATACTAGGTTTACCCAAGCGTACACAAATTATATTGCCATAAAGCATACTAATTTGTATGTTTGCCCAGCATGAAAAAACTACTAACTTTATTATTTGTATTTTTAACTAGCTCATTGGCTAGTGCAGCGGTTGAGGGCGCACCTAAACCATATCATATGGGGATGCAGCCTGCAGGTTCTTCTGTCCAGCAGCAAATTATTGATTTACATGACTTTTTACTGGTAATTTGTGTGGTAATATGCGTATTTGTATTAGGTTTAATGCTATATATTTGTACTAGATATAGTGAAAAGCGTAACCCTAAACCTGCTACATTTAGCCATAACACCCCTATAGAAATCATCTGGACAGTAGTACCGTGTTTTGTGGTAGCGTTGATATTATGGAAATCATGGAACTTTTACTACGAGGCAGAGGATACCTCAAATGCTGATATGACATTAAAAGTAGTAGGTTATCAATGGTATTGGGGGTACGAGTATCCAGACCATGGTAATATAGAGTTTGAGGCTCGTATGGTACCAGATAATGAGCTCACTGATAAAAGTTTACGCTTATTAGATACAGATGAAAAAGTAGTGTTACCAGTAGGTAAAAAAATCCGAATATTAATGACAGCAGCAGATGTAATACATAGTTGGTATGTACCAGCACTAGGTATTAAAAAAGATGCAGTGCCAGGCCGTACTAATGAGACATGGGTATTAATAGATAAGCCAGGTGAGTATTACGGCGTATGTGCCGAGATATGCGGTGTAGAGCATGGGTTTATGCCAATAGCAATTAAGGCAGTACCAGAGGCAGAGTTTAATACGTGGGTAGCTGCTAAAAAGGCGCAAAGCTCATTAAAACAAGATACAAAACAACAATTAGCAATTAATAACTAATAACTATGGCAGAAAATATACCAACTGGCTGGAGACGCTGGGTTTTATCAACTAACCATAAAGACATAGGTACAATGTACCTAATATTTGCAATTATTGCTGGTATTGTTGGAGGTGTGTTCTCATACATGATTCGCTATGAGCTTGCCATGCCTGGCATACAGCTATTTGAGGATAAGCAATACTACAATGTAGTTGTTACCTCTCATGCATTTATAATGATATTTTTTATGCTCATGCCCGCCTTGGTAGGTGGCCTAGGCAACTGGTTTGTACCTATTATTATAGGTGCGCCAGATATGGCGTTTCCGCGTTTAAACAATATAAGCTTTTGGCTACTAATACCGGCATTTATACTATTATTAGGCTCTACTTTTGTGGGCGAGGGAGCTGGTACAGGGTGGACAGTATATCCTCCATTAAGTACTAAAGCTAGCCACCCTGGTATGTCTGTAGATATGGCGATATTTGCTCTACACTTAGCTGGCATATCATCCATATTAGGTGCAATAAACTTTATCGTAACTATATTTAACATGCGCTGCAAAGGCATGACATTAATGAAGATGCCATTATTTGCATGGGCAATGCTATTTACCGCATTTTTATTAGTTACCTCATTACCAGTACTAGGTGGTGCGATAACTATGCTACTTACCGATCGTAACTTTGGCACCAGCTTTTTTGATCCGGCAGGTGGGGGTGATCCAGTATTATACCAACACCTGTTCTGGTTTTTTGGCCACCCAGAGGTGTATATATTAATTCTACCCGGTTTTGGTATCATCAGCCATGTAGTGGCAACATTTAGTAAAAAACCAGTATTTGGTTATACAGCAATGGTAGCCGCTATGGGTATTATTGGTATAGTAGGTTTTGCAGTATGGGCGCACCATATGTTTACGGTTGGCCTAAGCCCTAATACTAAGGCGTATTTTAGTGTAGCAACCATGATAATTGCCGTACCTACCGGCGTAAAAATATTTAGTTGGTTAGCTACTATGTGGGGCGGGTCTATCCGCTTTACCACGCCAATGTTATTTGCACTTGGTTTTATATTCTTGTTCACTCTTGGTGGCGTAACCGGTATTGTATTATCTAATGCTGGGGTTAACCAACAATTACACGATACTTACTATGTAGTAGCACATTTTCATTATGTAATGTCTATGGGATCGTTATTTGCACTATTTAGTGGGTTTTACTACTGGTTTGGTAAAATGAGTGGCAAAATGTACAGCGAGTTTTGGGGTAAAGTACATTTTTGGCTAACAATGATTGCAGTTAACTTAACCTTTTTTCCGCAGCATTTTGTAGGCTTACAAGGTATGCAACGCCGTGTACCAGATGTTAATGACGCATTTGCTCCTTATAATTTGATATCATCAATTGGTGCAGCACTGACTGGTATAGCTACATTACTATTTATAGCCATTATCATACATGCATTACGTAAAGGTAAGCCATGCCCAGATAACCCATGGGGTGAATATGCAGATGGTATTGAGTGGCAGGTAAGCTCACCTCCGCCGTTCCATACATTTGATAAAACTCCGAGTGTTAAGTAGATAAACCTAAACTTATATCCTTATTTACTAATACGCAGGCTAGATAAAATATTACCTATTTGCTTAAAGCTATTACGTAACTCTGCATTAGATGGGCTATCAAAATAATATGCTGGCTGGCTAGCACAGTTTTCCATCATGGTTTTTGTATTTGTATCAGTAACTTGAAACGTAACTGCAAATATTAACACCCCACTGGCTTTTACTGATTCACACAAGTTAGTGGTAATTGTGTTAGTTTGTTGTGCCATATGGTAAAAATTAAAACTACCTAATACTGCCTCAAAAATACTACGATATTGTGAGTAATATAACACCTGATTTTGTCCATCTGTTAATAGTACAATAGCCTTGCTCATAGCAGGAGTATTATAATCTAGCGGTAAGAAGTTCTGTGATTCACTCCCCCAGTATCCTCTATGTGATGGTGATATAACTCGCCATGCCCAGGCTAAACCGGCTGGTATAACTGTCCCCCCTTGTTGTAAGTTCATTGCATTTAAGCGAGATTCAATAGTAGATTTACTATTAGTCAAAGGGGTAAGACGTGTAGTACAACCTATATTATAAAACGGCCAACCAGCAAAAGGGTAACGATATGCACCCCATTTACCATCTACATCATGTGGATTTTCAGTAGGGGTAAATACGTTATGACGCTCAGTAACACAGCCGCCCCAACTAGTTGGCCAAAAATGTCCTGGGTGATATCCAGATAGCCAGCTAGATTTATCATTACCTATGTTAACACTACTAGCAAATGGTACTAGCCCCATATATAAGTTGGCTGGGTTTTCTTGGTCTCCAAACAATATATCTACTAAATCATTAGCTGCTAATTTTAATGCATTAAATTTACCGCCCGTACTCATAGATGTTGTATTATCTAGTGCCAGCACTATCTCCATACCACCAGAATCACGAGTTACCTCTGTTTCGGCATAAACTTGCATGGTATCCTGGCCTACTAGTTTTAGTAGTGTGGTATCGAGTTGAGCAGTAACAGATACTTTAAATTTGATATCAGGTTCTATAACTTCGACCACTACCTGTGTAGTATTAGATCCTAAATGGCTAGGTGGGTAGTTTACATCAAAATATTTTTGTATCTCATCCTCAAACTCTGTAGTACCCATTTTATGAGAGCCAGAAATAGCCGCACTATCAAGTGCAGATACTAGCTCACTTTTTAGTATGTGATAGCGTGAGTAATCAATTGCTAGCCCAACGGTAGCCATTAAAAATATCATAAAAAATGCGATATAAATAAAAGCCGCTCCAGTTTCATTTCTTAGTAGTTTAAACATTAGCTAGCATCCCTTGTTATCATTAGTTTTAAGATAGCAGGGCTTACAACTATCACAAACAAACATGGTAAAATGAAAATAATCATAGGTACTGTCATCATTGCAGGTAGTTGGGCTGCTTTTTGCTCGGCACGTAATTTTATTTCAGTGCGGGTTTCCTTAGCTATAATATTTAGTGCTTGCGATACTGGTGTACCATATTTTTCTGATTGTATTAGCACTTGCGCTAAGCCACGAATTTCTTTCATATCAACTCTATCAGCAAGATTTAAATATGCATCTTTATGGCTTGGCATAAAGTTTAGCTCAATTGCAGTAAGGCCAAACTCTTCAGCTATTTCGGGGTATACTAGGCTTAGCTTTTGTGCAACACGTTCAAAAGCATGTGATACGGTAAGGCCACTTTCAGTAAATATTACCATTAAATCGATAGAATCAGCTAATCCACGATGTATAGCTTTGTAGCGCTTCTCTTTTATATTGGCTACGTAAATGCGGGGCAGATAAACACCTATAATAGCTGCAATAAAAGGTGCTAGCACCTCAAAACTTACATTTTGTGGAAGGTTATCTAAATCTAGCCTAAATTTATTGTAATCTATTAAAAATAAGCAAATGGCAATGCAAACAAATGGGCAAATAAATTGTGCAAAAGCATAAGCATAAATACTAAACTTACTGCGTAGGCCAGCACGCATAAGCATTGTTTGAATATACTCAAACTGTTTTTCTGGTATTAAGTTGAGCCTTTTTACAGTTTTTGTAACAAATTTTTGTTGTTTATTGTCATCATTATTGCTGTCACGTTCTTTGATTTCATTTTTTAATTCATCACGACGTTTGTTTATATAATCCATTTTGGATTTAAACTTGTTTTTTTCAGATAAGCCACTGCCTAAAATAACCACTGCAATAAACACAGCCATTGTTGATAGAGCGATATAAAAATCGTTCTGTGTCATCCAATATGGTAAAAAATCTTCTAAAACCATGTTACACCTCTAACTTTGCCATTTGGCTTATTACCCACATACCAAAACAGAATACACCAATAGTGCCACCTAAAATCATCATGCCAGTAAAATTATCTACCAGTATATCTAAATAACCAGGAGAGAAATTCATCAATACAAAGCTTACTACAATTGGTAGAGCGCCTATTATATAGGTAGACATACGTGCCTCTGACGATAATGCTTTTACCTTAAGTTTTAAGGTAGCACGCTCACGAATTGTCTCCGATAAGTTGCTTAATACGTTGGATAAATTGCCACCTGTTTCTTTTTGCATTAATACGGCAATTGTAAAAAAATCAAACTCAGTAATATTAACACGTTTGCCGGCATTTATTAGGGCGGGCTCTAGATCCACCCCTAGTTGTAAGCTATGGCTTACCTCACCAAATATACTAGATACTGGCTCTGGCATCTCTTTTACAATAGCGTTTACTGATTGTTGAAATGATAAACTCGCCTTAACGCCACGGATGATTAAATCAATAGCATCCGGAAACATCTGTATAAACTGTTTGTTACGCTTACTAATTAAAATATTAACATAAAAATGCGGTATAATTATTGCTACAGCAAACGAAAGCAATAATGCGGGTATCAAGCTCGCACCTGAAAGTATAAAAGCTACTGATACTCCCGCGTATAAAATAGCCGAATTAGCCAAATATTTAGCTGCAGTTATATTTTTACCAGTACGGTTTAAGCGTAGTTGTAGGCGATTAAACTTACCCTCATATTTTTTAGCTAAAATATTGTTACTTTCTATTAGTTCGGGCTTGCTTACATATTTTGCTAAGTTAGTACGCAGGTTTTTAGTATATTTGTAGCGGTTATAGTAATAGTCGAATAATATATAAATTATTACTGCAGCTACTATGGATATATAAAATGCCATTTTGTTTTATTATCTAAGATCTCTTACCTTGATTATACCACTCAAAAGGTTAATAGAAGGTTATGAGGATAGCTGATAATCGTGACTTTCAGGTACTAAGCTTGAGCTTTTTACTGATTTTTGGCTTGCTTTATTACAATTTTGAGGTTTCAATATCCTCTATATCCGTAATATTTGTGTGCGGGCTGCTAACTCAGCTATTTTTTTGTAAGTCGTTAAATATTAACTTTGATCCAAAAAGTAGTTTTATAACTATACTCTCACTAAGCATCTTATTACGTGGTAGTTTGCCTGTATTAGCGCTAGCCAGTTTTATAGCAATAGCTAGTAAATTTATATGTAGAGCAGATGGTAGACATATATTTAACCCAGCTAATATAGCTATAGTATTAGTGCTTTTATTTAGCAATGTAGCCTGGGTATCGCCTGCACAATGGGGGAGTGAGCTATGGCTAGCGTTTTTATTGCTATGTGCAGGTAGTTTAGTAATAAACAAAAACTATACACAAGTAGTACCACTAGTATTTATAGCTAGCTATATAGCGCTAATATTTGGGCGCGCCTTGTATTTAGGGGATCCGTTAGCAATACCGTTAAAACAATTACAAAATGGGGCTTTACTGATTTTTACGTTTTTTATGATATCAGATCCAAAAACCACCCCAATTAACAATAAAGCTAAAATTATATTTGCAATATTTACAGCTGTGTTGGCATATGTTTTGCAGTATCATTTTTATACAAGCAAAGGGCTATTTTATGCCTTAGCTATAAGCTGTAGTGTGGTTTGGTTGTTGCGGTTATTATCTAAGAGCTTGTTGAAAAAGGTTAATAGGCTCCGTCGAAAATGTTAAAAATCGAGAACCGGAGCGGATCGTATAAACATACTTGAGTACCGGATCGCAGATTTTTGGCATTTGCAGACCAGTATATTGGCTTTTTTCAGCAAGCTCTAAAATATATCCCACCAAGGAGCTGAATCATCGTTAGATTCATCTTCTGAACTTTCAACTATTTCTAAGTCATCTTCATTGATGGCTTCTTCATCTACATATCCTACAGGCGGGCGCAGCTCAAAATCTGGTGGTAATTGTAGAGGAGCATTACGAGTAATATCAGGGTCATCCAATTTATCACCTGCACAGGCTGCTAGTAAAAATAATGCTAATAGATATTTTGCTTTCATAAAACCTAGTTTTTATCTGATTGTTTGAAGCTGTCAATAATTAGCAGGGCCACACCTATAAAGATAAAGCTATCAGCTAAGTTAAATGCCGGCCAATGCCAGTTATTGATATAAAAATCAAAAAAGTCAGCTACCGCACCGCGGTAAACTCTATCTATTAAATTACCCAATGCGCCGCCTATTACAAGGCTAAAGCCAATTACAGGCAGCCTGGCGGTAGCTTTTTTAAGCCAATATATAAGTAGTAAAATAATGGCCCCAGTAAGTGCAACTAATGCCCATTGGCTGGTAGCGGGGTTATTAAACATGCCAAAGCTAACGCCCTTATTCCATACCATTACCAAATTAAAATAACTGGTAATTTGCTGTGGGCCATTAGCTGCTAGGTAGTTAATTGTAAGCTCTTTTTGGAGCTGATCTATAACTACTGCACTAATAATTATAAGCAGCGCTAATATCAGCTTGGATTTGTTTTTTAAGTTGCTCAAGGTTATCAAATTTTTGTTCTGCTCTTATAAACTGTTCAAAATGTATTTTAAGTCTTTTTCCGTAAATATTTTGGTTAAAGTTTAAAATATGTACTTCTAGTAGCTCTTTAATACCGTTAACAGTAGGCTTAATACCAAAATTAGCTATGGCTTGGTGGGTGGTGCCCTCCTCAAGCTCAGCTGTTACTTTATACACCCCATATTTAGGGGCTATTTGGCTAGATAGCTTTAAATTAGCCGTAGCAAAACCAATAGTACGGCCGCGTTTATCACCATGTATAACTTTAGCATTTATAAAAAATTTATAACCTAATATATGGTTAGCAAGCTTAATATTACCTGTTTTAAGTGCTTGCCTGATGTTAGAGGATGAAAACCTAGTAATATCATCACGCTGTTGCTGTACTTTTAGATACTCAATATTTTGCTGCTGGCAAATACTAGCAAGTAGCTGTGTATTACCCTGGCGGTTATAGCCAAAGTTAAAATCAAAACCTGTAACAATTTTTTTTGCATTAAGGTTGGTAAGCAAAATTTTATTTATAAAATCTGGCGCTGTAACCTTGGCAAAGGCTTTATTAAAGCGCAGTACAAAGCAGTAATCTAAGGTTAATTGGTTTAGTAAATATAGTTTATCACGCAATGGGGTCAGGCGGTTATCGGGTAAATCTGGCCTAAATAATTTTTGCGGGTGGGGCTCAAACGTAACTACACCTGTTTTAAGCCCAACTTGCTTAGCTTGCGCAATTACATGCTTGTGGCCTTTATGTACGCCATCAAAATTACCTAAAGCTAAGCTAGTGGTAGGTATATTGAGCTTTGTGCTAGGGTGTATATAGTGTAGCTCCATGACGGATATAATTATAGATGATGAATACGCCGATACAAGGCTAGATAAATTTTTACATAAAAAATATGGTGTGAGCATTGTACAGGCGCAAAAATATATCCGTACTAAACAGGTGCTAGTTAATGGTAGTAAGGTAGCGTATAATTATCGATTGGCTAAAGGCGATGTTATTAGTACAAGTATATTAAAATATTCTAATATACTTGATAAGCCTGCAAAGCCAAAGCCAGCAAGTAATATAAAGCTAAAAACTATATATGAGGATGATAAAATTATAGTCATTAATAAGCCATTTGGTTTGGCCAGCCAGGGTGGCAATAAAGTTAAACAAAATGTGGATGATACTTACCCAAATTACCATTTAGTACACCGCTTAGATAAAGATACCACAGGTTGCCTAATGCTAGCTAAAACGCCTAAAGTAGCTAAACATTTAATGCATGGGTTTCAGCAAAAAAATATTATTAAAACTTATATAGCGCTAGTAGTTGGTGTGCCAAAACCGATAGAGGGGCAAATAAATTTACCTATAATTAAACAAAAGCAAGATGGTAACGAGATTATGGTAAT
>Ga0163111_10003089_pt1 | contig 10678 bp, 8 predicted proteins | sample CRUFie1St18metaG_FD_109645 | JGI IMG/M metagenome (GOLD analysis project Ga0163111, IMG submission 109645) | Marine microbial communities from the Costa Rica Dome - CRUD Field 142mm St18 metaG | ecosystem: Environmental > Aquatic > Marine > Oceanic > Photic zone | place: Costa Rica: the Eastern... | reverse complement strand
CCGGCTCGACTCAGCGCCAACCCCAATAGCAGGGCGAACACGATAACCTGCAGCATCTTGCCTTCTGCCATGGCCTGAATCGGGTTAGCAGGGAAAATATTGACTAGGGTGTCTTTGACACTCGGCGCTTCTTGGGCCTGATAGGCGTCGTAACTCAGTGCTGCTTGGTTTTCGTCACTGGCGCTCAAGCCAGGGTCCACAATCAGCGCCAGCATTAGCGCAAAGGAAACCGCTAACGCGGTAGTAAGCAGATATAAACCAATAGTCTTGCCACCCAGTCGGCCAACACTACCGGTTGCTCCAAGGCTCCTTGCGCCGCAGACCAATGATACAAAGACCAAGGGCACAACCATCATTTTTAGCAACGTGACAAAAATTTTACCGCCTGCGTCGATTACGCCATTGATTACGTAACTGCTGATAAAGGCGTTTGTGACCAGATCAGTAACTTGGAATAGCACCCCGAAGGCCAAACCCAGGGCCATGCCGATAAGGATTTTCTTCGTAAGGCTCATGCTGCTCCTAATCTAGGTTGTTGGATTCAAATACACTCGCTGTAATGTAGTTGAATATCAGTCAATTTCAATCATTTCAAAATCTGCCTTACCAACGCCGCATTCAGGGCATACAAAGTCATCGGGAACGTCCGCCCACGCGGTGCCCGGCGGAATGCCCTCTTCTTCGCAGCCTTCCTCTTCATCGTAAATCCATCCACACACTATGCACTGCCACTTCTTCATTAGGCGCTTACAACCCCAGCTAAATAAAGCCGCGTACGCTACTTGGCGGTTGGCGAAAAAGCAACGCCAAGACCCTCTGGCTAAGGGCTGGTTTTGAAACTAACATCAGCGCATTTGACACATGTGCTCTAGGTCCTAAATAACCCGTGAAAGACTACCTCGCTCTAATGCGCCTTGATCGCCCCGTCGGTACCCTATTGCTGTTGTGGCCAACCCTAGCCGCCCTCTGCATGGCAGCTGGAGCCCTGCCGTCTTGGTCGCTGCTGTTGATCTTTACCCTCGGCACTTTCGCGATGCGCAGCGCCGGCTGCGTGATCAACGATTATGCCGATCGCGATGTAGACGGCCACGTTAAACGCACCAAACAACGGCCTCTAGCCACCGGCGCCATCCCACCTCGGCACGCCTTATGGCTATTCGCAGGGCTGGTGGCATTTGCCGGCGTATTAGTTTTGTTTCTTAATCGCGACACCCAGCTACTCGCCATCGGCGGTCTTGGCCTCGCGATCCTATATCCATTTATGAAACGGTGGACTCACTTACCTCAGGTGGTATTGGGTGCCGCATTCAGTTGGGGTATACCCATGGCTTGGTCAGCCCAGCAAACCAGCGTACCCAGTGAAGCCTGGCTCATGTTCGTTGCCAGTCTATTGTGGATTGTCGCCTATGATACGGAGTACGCCATGGTAGACCGCGACGACGATGTGAAAATAGGCGTTAAGAGCACCGCCATTCTATTCGGCGATCTCGACCGACTCATGATCGGCATACTGCAGGTCGGTGCCTGGCTGGGATTTCTCCTTCTCGGCATTGAGCTCGGTTACCAACACTTATATTACGTAGGCCTTGGGCTGATGACGCTACTGTTCAGTTACCAACATTGGCTTATTCGGCACCGGCAACGCGACGGCTGTTTCGAAGCCTTTCGCAGTAACATTTGGGTAGGCGTCTGCTTGTTAGCAGGCACACTTTTAGAACTACTCGTGAGTGCATGGATCGGATGAGCACGATCGGTCAACGGCTGGAACAACTGGAGCGGATCGGCGACTGGATCACGCGGCCACTGCGCTGGCTGGTGCTGCTGATGGTGATTGCAACCGTTGTAGTGGTGCTATTGCGCTATGCGTTCGACACCGGCGCAATTTTTTTACAAGAGTCGGTCATGTATCTACATGGTTTGTTTTTTATGCTGGCGCTTGGGTTTGGAGTTGCCGAGGACAGTCACGTGCGAGTCGATATTCTTTATAGCCGCCTCCCAACTCGACGCCAGCACCTGATAAATCTAATTGGTCACTGGGTGTTTTTACTGCCGGTGGCGGTGCTTATTTTTACCACGAGCCTGCCCTACGTCAGTGCTAGTTGGCGAGTTCTCGAAGGCTCATCTGAAGTCGGTGGCATTCCTGGGGTATTTCTTCTGAAGACACTGCTACCGATCAGTGCGGTATTACTGATTTTGCAAGGTATAGCGAGTAGCGCACGCTTGATCCGACAACTGATGGATTCACGGCCATGAGTATGGAATTTATTCCATTTCTGCTATTCCTCGTGACCTTCTTGGTACTGTTGGCGGGCTATCCGGTAGCCATTTCCCTAGCCGGTGTGGCCATTATTTTTGCGGGTTTCGGCATCTGGACTGGCACCTTTAATCCCAGCGACCTTGGCTTTATTCCCGGACGCTTGTTTGGGGTCGTCACCAACCAAACGCTGATCGCCGTACCGCTATTCGTGTTTATGGGCGTGCTGTTAGAGAAAACCAAAATCGCAGAAAGTTTGCTGACTAATCTTTCTGATCTTTTGGGTCATTTTCGCGGCGGCCTGGCGATCACCGTGGTTCTGGTGGGCATGCTGATGGCCGCCAGTACTGGCATTGTCGGGGCCACCGTTGTCACCATGGGCATGATGTCCTTACCAATTATGCTGCAGCGGGGTTATCAGCCCAGCTTGGCCACCGGCACCATCGCCGCTACTGGGACTTTAGGGCAAATTATTCCGCCATCCATCGCCCTAGTACTGCTGGGCGATGTGCTGTCTAACGCCTATCAACAGGCGCAATTGAATATGGGCATCTTCGCGCCAAAGTCTGTCTCCGTTGGCGATCTCTTCGCCGGCGCACTGATTCCCGGCTTGGTATTGGTGGTACTGTACTTACTGTACTTGATGCTGCGCGCGGTATTTTCTCCGTCAGCAATGCCGGAACGCCCGAAAACAGCGACGATTGCCTTAAGCTCAACCCTCAGCGCCTTAGTGCCGCCACTGTTACTCATTGTGGCAGTCCTCGGCTCTATCATCGCGGGCTACGCCACGCCTACCGAAGCGGCAGGCGTAGGGGCCATGGGGGCGTTGGTGCTTGCTTTTGCCTACGGTCGATTAACTATCGATAACCTGCGCGAGACCTGCGCTGCCAGTATGTCCACCACCGCCATGGTGTTCTTTATCCTCATCGGCGCGTCGATTTTTTCTTTGGTTTTTCGCGGCTTCGGCGGCGATGAAATCGTCCAGAGCGCCTTTAACAATATGCCGGGAGGCATGTGGGGCGCCCTCGCCATTGTCATGCTGGTAATCTTTCTGTTGGGTTTCATACTCGACTTTATCGAGATCACCTTTGTCGTCGTACCCATCGTTGGACCGGCGCTAATGGCTATGGGTGTGGACCCTATTTGGTTAGGGGTGCTGATCGCCGTGAATCTGCAAACTTCTTTTCTTACCCCACCGTTTGGCTTCGCCCTGTTTTATTTGCGCGGCGTCGCCCCAAGCAGTGTGGCCACTACAGAAATTTACGCCGGCGTTGTGCCGTTTATAGTGCTGCAACTGCTGTTGCTGGGAATGCTGCTGGTTTGGCCGACGCTGGCGACCTGGCTACCGCAAATGATCTACGGCTAGCAGCCTAAGATTTTTCCAGCGACGGCCATTGCGGTGGGCGCTTTTCAATAAAGGCCTTTACGCCTTCGCGATAATCGTCCTCACGCATCATCGCATCCAGCAACTGCTCGGAAGTATCCACTGAAGACGCGACATCGCCGTGTAAGTCTTGATAAACCTGCCAGCGCGTCTGACGTAATGATTCTGGTGCCACCGTGGCGATTAGGTCACGTGCGTAGCTTTGGCTCGCAGTCAGCAAGTCTTCAGCAGGAAATAACTGGTTTATAAAACCTATGCGCTCAGCCTCTTCCGAAAAAAACACCCTGCTGGTTAATAGCAGATCGTTAGCACGGCCCAATCCAACAATACGCGGCAGCATCCAAGACAGGCCGTACTCAGCCGGCAGGTTGAGTTTGCCATGAGCGGTAGTGAACTTAATGCCTGGCACCGCAAAGCGAATGTCAGCAAAGCAGGCCAGTGCCAAGCCAACCCCCGCCGCAGGCCCATTTACGGCGGCAATCACCGGCTTGGATAAGCCAAAGTGATAAGCAAAGGCAGCATCAAAGTTTGCGTTGATGCCGTAGCCTGGTTTAGCGATGTCTTGGGGCGTACCCGCATCGTAGCTACCGCGCTTGCTGTGACCCGTGAGCGCCTCCGAGTCGCCGCCAACACAAAACCCGCGGCCGCGGCCGGTGACCACAATGGCCCCCACCTCAGCATCGTCATTCGCCTGCTGCAGCAAATATCGATATTCAGTATGCAAGCGTCCGGTCCAGGCGTTCATGCGGTGCGGGCGATCAAGCCATATCGTCGCGACTCTTTGCTCGACTTCGTAAGCCGTATTCTTGAGTTCCATAGTTATCCTTTCAACGCGCGTTCAGATAGGCCTGTTCGCTAATCTCGTGATAGCTCTTCACCGCCTTTGCATAGGCCATATACGAGGCGTAAATGCGTTTCGATAACTCATCTTGTTGCGCAGACTCGGCCACTACCTCACCTGATAGCGCTTTCAGTCGCTGCATCACGTCCTCGGGCAGTTCACGTAACTCCACACCATGCTCCTCAATAAGTGTTACCAGCGCTGCGTTATTGCGCGCGGTAAATTCGCTGAGCATGTCTTCGTTAATCGCCCGGGTCGCCACAGTAATCATTTCTTGCAGATCCGGCGGCAGCGAATCCCACGCATCTTTGTTAACAAAAGCCTCAAGTGTCGGGCCTGGCTCGTGCCAACCGGGGTAGTAGTAATACTTCGCGGCAGTATGCAGGGACAACGCCAGATCGTTATACGGCCCAACCCACTCGGTAGCGTCAATCACACCCGTCTGCAACGCGGTATAGACCTCAGACCCGGGCAACGAAACCGGCACACCGCCTGCCCGCGCCAGTACCTCGCCACCAAGTCCCGGGATGCGCATTTTTAAACCCTGTAGGTCTGCTAGGGAATTGATTTCTTTATTGAACCAACCCGCCATCTGCACACCTGAATTACCAGCGGCAAACGGCACTAGGTTAAAAGGCGCATATAGCTCTCGCCATAGTTCCAAGCCGCCACCATGATGCAGCCAACCATTCATTTCTTGGGCGTTCATCCCGAAGGGTACCGTGGCAAACATTGCAGCAGCCGGCAATTTGCCTCGCCAATAGTACGCGGCACCATGCCCCATCTCTGCCGTGCCCTGAGACACTGCATCAAAGATTTCAAACGCACCAACTAGTTCCCCGGCGCCATAGACCTTGATGTCTAAGCGACCATTACTCATTTTACGCAGGTGCTCCGCAAGCCGTTCCGGCGCCACACCCAGGCCAGGTAAATTTTTCGGCCAAGTAGTGATGAGTTTCCAGCGGTATACCTTGGTCTCAGCCTGTTGACCAGGATCCGCGCTACCGGCGGGTTCCGCACTACAACCTAACAGACCTAGTATCAGCCCAAGTCCGACCCACTGCCGTAGCAAATTACCTCGCTGCATAACCACCCCTTATGTGTCCAATATCTGCAAATTCGCATAGCTGACCATTAGCCACTTTGCACCTTCAGAAAAATTGACCTGCACCTTGGCGCGCTCGCCTGCACCTTCGAACTGCAGCACCACGCCCTCACCGTACTTGCCATGCAACACTCGCTGACCCATAGCCAGACCGTTTACGCCGGGGGAATCCGACAATAAGCCGGACGTGCCAGAGCTAGTTGGTGCCGCACTGAACTGCAACTGGCCACGACCGCTAACGCGAATCTCCTGCAGTAACTCTTGAGGAATCTCACGTAAAAACCGACTTGGCCGGTTATAACTATCCTGGCCGTGCAAACGACGAGTTTCGGCATAGGTCAAATATAACTCGCGCATTGCCCGGGTGACCCCAACATAAGCTAATCGCCGTTCCTCTTCCATTCGGCCCGGTTCGTCTGCAGACATCCGGTGCGGAAATAAACCTTCTTCCAGCCCGCCCAAAAACACCAAGGGGAACTCCAGACCCTTTGCCGAGTGCAAGGTCATCATTTGCACACTCGGGCCTTGTGCCGCTTGGCGATCGCCAGCGTCCAAGGTCATCTGATCGAGAAACTCCTGCAACACACTGACCTCAGCGCGATCGCTGTCTTCAAAGGGGAACACCAAATCACCGGCGAATTGTCCACAGGCCGCAACCAGTTCCTGTAAGTTCTCTTTGCGCGCCAAGCCACGCTCGCCACGTTCCTGACTGTGAAAAGTCATCAAGCCACTGACATCCACCACATGTTCGGCCAACTCTTCTAGAGTCATCGAGGCCACCGCCTCTGCTAAGTCATCGATTAGCTGAATAAATGCACCCACAGTTTTTTGCACCCGGGCGGGGAATACACCTTCACTAATACCCGCCTTAGCGGCCGTCCACATAGACAATTGGCGAGAACGCGCCAACTGACGAATGCTTTCAATACTTTTGTCGCCAATACCCCGTGGCGGCGTATTCACCACCCGCTCGAAAGCCGGGTCAGAATGACGATCTTCGATCAAACGCATATAGGCCAGTGCGTTTTTGATTTCCGCACGTTCAAAGAATCGTTGGCCGCCATAAATCTGATAGGCGATATTGGCCCGCAATAGCGCTTCTTCAATAACCCGAGACTGAGCATTCGAGCGATAAAGCACGGCCACCTCGTCCGCACTGCCGCCGCTTTCCAGCCACTGCTCAATGCGCTCAACAATGAATCGCGCCTCATCGAGGTCGTTAAAGCCTGCGTAGACCTTTATCGGCTCGCCCTCACCGCCTGCTGACCAGAGTTCCTTACCCAACCGATCGGTGTTTTGCTGAATCAAGCCATTGGCCGCATCAAGAATATTCTTAGTCGAGCGGTAATTTTGCTCTAGGCGGATGGTCTGCACGTCAGCAAAATGCGCAGAAAAATTGTGGATGTTTTCAATCTTAGCGCCACGCCAGCCATAGATAGACTGATCATCGTCGCCCACCGCCATGATGCGCGACTGGTTCCCTGCCAACACCCGCAACCATGCGTATTGGATCGCATTGGTATCTTGAAACTCGTCCACCAACAGGTGGCTGAAGCGCTGCTGATAATGCTGTAACAAACTAGGCTCGTTTAGCCACAGCTCATGACTGCGCAGCAGTAACTCAGCAAAGTCCACCAAGCCACCCTGATCGCAGACCTCTTCATAACCCTGATAAATGCGTTTATGGGTTATCTGAAACAGGTCATCGCCATTCGGCACCTGATGGGCGCGGCGGCCTTCGTCTTTTTGACCATTGATAAACCAAGCCGCCTGTCGTGCCGGCCATTTCTTCTCATCAATATCCAGAGTTTTCATAATGCGCTTGAGCAGACGAATCTGATCATCGCTATCAAGGATTTGGAAATTTTGTGGCAGCTTGGCTTCAGACCAATGCATGCGCAGCAATCGGTGCGCCAAACTGTGGAAGGTGCCTACCCACATGGAGCGTGCCGACATATTGAGCAAACTTTCAGTGCGCGCACGCAATTCTGCCGCGGCTTTGTTAGTAAACGTTACTGCAAGAATGCTGTGTGGCGAGACACCTTCGACCTCAATCAGCCACGCAATACGGTGAACGAGTACCCGGGTTTTACCGCTGCCCGCACCGGCAACGACTAATGAATTACCCAGCGGCGCAGAAACAGCGGCCCGCTGCGGGTCATTCAGCCCGTCGATAATGTGGGTTATATCCAAACGCTAGGTCCCATTGAGCGCATCACCATCATGTAGCGATAGCGTTGCTGTTCGCGAGCGCAGGTACGCGTCGCTAAAACACTAGTCTAGCTTTTTCACGGGACCATATTCTAGTTGTGCGTTACTCGCTTACCGCCTCTTCTCGCAGCCGTTGCAGCTCCCGCGCAATTCGCGCTTGTTCAATAAGATAGAGGTCGCCGACTTTTTGCTCCAAATCCTCCAACAGGGTTTGCACTTGTTTGTTGCCGGAGCCATCCAAGTTTTTCAGCGACTCGCCAAGGCTTGCTAGCCGCGCATCCGTAGCGGCTTGGTTCTGTAGCAGCGCTTCTAAGCTCTGGCTAAGCCGGCGCAATTGCTCGGAATCAGCCGCACTGGCAGCAGGCGCACTGCCTGGGTTACTTACCGCCAACTGTGCTTGGCCTTCCAGCAAAGCAGTCACTTCACCACGGATTTCTTCAATCAGGGCATTAGAGTTGTCCTGATCCCCGGCTTGTTCTGTGAGCAGGCTTAGTGTCTCGTCTACTTGGGTCAGCCTAGAAGACAACTGCAAAGCCACCACGGTTATGTAAATCAAAGTGCTGAGCAATGTCACGCCCAGCAAGATAAAGGCAAAATTCGTATAACGCCGGGATTTCGACAACTGATCCGTTGAGGCCTTCAGCTGTTGCGCAATATTCGTAACCATGTCGGCAACACTGTTGCCCATGGCGTCGATCACATCTACCCGCGGCTTGCCGTTACCATTTGTCGGTGCAGGCGCCGGATCCGCCGCCGCAACAGCTGCGGACATATCGGAAGGCTCCGCTCCCACATCATTGGAGTCGCCGGCAGTGATATCTGCCGCTTCCTCAGCGACGGCCTTAGCCGGCGCCTTTTTCTTACCCTTAGGGGCTTTTTTGTCCTTTTTGAACTTGCTCAATAATTTTTCAAACATGTGGACCTCCTAAACTACAGACCACTCAAAGACATCACTTCTTCGCCCACAGCCTGTGCAGGGACCAAAAATGCATCCGAGCCACTGGCAAGGGTATCTCTGGCCATTTGGCGATCCGCGAACGGGCCACTCAACACTACAAAGCGCTTGGGGTTTGCGCCTTTAACATGGACCTTGGTAGACAATGTAGCGGGTAAATTATTCTGCATCACTAGCGCGCCCTGTAATTGAGCAAAAGAACCATGTTGCACGAAAACGCCCAGAGCTTTCTTAGGCTCGGCCTTCACCGGCGGTAAGGCGGCAACCGGTTCGGACGTTAGCAACGCTTCACTGGCATTTAGCGCCCGTTCAGGTTCGGCGAAAAGCGCCATAAGCTCTGCCTCCTCTGCAACTGCAGGGACAATGCTGGTAACCGCTTCTGCAACTGGCTGTTCACTAACATCCCCACTCGCCAGAGCCTCGGCGAAAACTACCGGCTCATCCATCGATACCGTTTCGACTACCAGTGTCGGTACTGTAATGACGTCGACAACTGGCGTATCCGCGTCGGTTATCGATGCCGGAGCCGAATCCAGCACAGGATTCTCAGTATCCACTGTCATCGGTAGCAGGTCGAACTGCAGAGTCACAATGAACCCAATAAACGCAATGCCTGCGACCAGCTGAGCCAGCACAAAACGCTTTTTGCGTGGCTCTTGTGCGGTGGCCGCAACAGATTGGGCACGCTGGCTCTTGTTTTGCTTACGTTGTGCTTTCAACAACTGCCGTACATCAAGATCTGTGTCGATGCTTGGTTCTGCATACGCCGCAGCCTTAGGAAAGTCCAACACCTCCGGCGGTGTTTGCAAATTGGCCATCATGCCCATGTCGCGGATTACCCCTTGCACAGCACCAAAGCTCGGTGTTCCCGCAGCTATGGTCATGGCATCGTCGCATTGCTTTTGCGACGGTGCCGCAAAGTCCCAACGCTGGGCCTTGCAGTTGTGCATGAGTTTTTTCAGAGCCGCGGCGTTGGTTTCACCTGGGGTGACCGATACCAACAGGCTAATGCCCGCTGCCTGGAACTGACGAATAATTTTCGCGCCAAAACAAACACCATCAGCGTTAAACGAAGTTAAGCTTTCATAGACCCATATTTCCCGCGCACGGTGCTTGGTCCCGGGGCTGGATTCCGCCACATTGGCCAAATCAATATTGGCCAGACGTTCATTGAGCACCTGCAGAATGCTGTCGCGGTCTGCCGGAAGCTTACGGATCATTGGCGCTACGTTGCGCTCCAAAGCGCTTAATTGTTCAAGTATGCGGGCTACATAGTAGGCGGTCAGGCCCGGCTGATCCGCGGCAACAATTACGGTGCTACCGCCCACTTGCAGTGCTCTAGCAACCTGGCGCCGAGCATGTTCATGCTCTACGGTAAAGTCACCCACCGCAGGCTGCTCTGGCTTATTTCTGTTTGGAATCATAATGATCTCCCTATTGCCTGCTCATTGATCGCGCTGTGGCGCGACCAAATTCATCAAAATTAAATGCCTTCGGCACCTTCGGCCTAGGTCTTGGTGCTTTCGCGGCACCCTTGGTCATCGCATTCAAGCCATAGACATAGGCTATGACCTGAGCCACGGCATAAAACAAATCTGCCGGTATGTGCGAGCCAATTTCGGTAGTGAAGTACAGTGCTCTAGCAAGCGGCGGTGCTTCAAATATCTCCACATCGTGCTCGCCTGCCAGTTCGCGAATTTTTAACGCCATAAAACCCTTACCCTTGGCGACAACTCGAGGAGCATCTTCTTTGTCCATTTCATAGACTAGGGCTACAGCAAAGTGTTGGGGGTTGGTGACGATGACATCGGCATTCGGCACTTCATCAAGCATGCGCTGTTCAGCTATCTCCCGCTGCTTCTGACGAATCTTTTGTCGTACTTCGGGTTGGCCCTCGACGTCTTTCATTTCGTCGCGGACTTCTTTTT
>Ga0163111_10003088_pt1 | contig 10679 bp, 7 predicted proteins | sample CRUFie1St18metaG_FD_109645 | JGI IMG/M metagenome (GOLD analysis project Ga0163111, IMG submission 109645) | Marine microbial communities from the Costa Rica Dome - CRUD Field 142mm St18 metaG | ecosystem: Environmental > Aquatic > Marine > Oceanic > Photic zone | place: Costa Rica: the Eastern... | reverse complement strand
CAATATTTGAAATAGAAATTTAATAACTTTTATAAAAATTGATAAAATTATTTTTAATTTATATATTTAAATATATTTTATATATTTGAATATATGGAAGAATATATATCAAAAAGAACATCTAATAAATGGATTGATTTATATTATCCTAAATCTATAGATGATATAATTGGATATAAATCTCAAATCAAAAGTATCAAAAATTGGTTATCAATGTATAATGAAAACAAAAAAAAAATGACATGTATTAAAAATCAAAAACAAGTTAAGAAAAATAATAGATATATGAATAGTTGTGCATTAATAGTTGGAAATCATGGAATTGGTAAATCATCTTTAATATTTACAATATTAAATGAAATGAAATATGATACTCATATTTTAAATTTTCAGAAAATTAAACAATTAAAAAATTATAAAGATTTATCAATTAATTTGATAAAAGGAAATAATATATTTAATACTATATCAAAACAAAAATCAAAAAATATTGTACTAGTTATAGATGATATAGAATCTATTATATCACCTTTAGAAAAAAAACTAGTAGAATCTCTAGTTAAAAATAACGAAGAATATTGGGGATTTCCTATAATTTTTATAACAAATAATAAACATAATAAATTTATAAGTTTTATAAAAAGTAACACATTTCTAGTTCAACTAGATTTACCTACATATCCTTTAATGTTAGAATTTTTAATTAAATTATGTAAAAAAAACAATATGTTATTATCTAATGAAAATATTGCAAAATTAATAATTAATCATTGTCAACAAGATTATAGGAAACTTCTTTGTTTGTTAGAAGATTTATATAATATTTATAATACTCGAGAGATTACAAAAGAAAATGTTCTATCATATTTTAATTTTTCACAAAAAAAAGATATAAATAGAGGTATTTATAGTACATCTGAATTATTATTTTCAGATCCAGATATAGATATTAATAAAAGATTAATATTATATGAATCAGAAAGAACAATTTTGCCATTAATGATTCAACAAAATTATATAAATATTTTAATAAAATTTATTAAAGATAAAGAAAAAATACATAAATTATTAAAACAAATTTCTATTTCATTGTCACAGGGAGACGTTATTGAAAATTATATTTATCGTGACCAATCTTGGAGTTTACAACAAGTACATGGATTTTATACATGTGTATATCCTACATATATGATATCAAATAATATTAATACTAAAGAGTTAACAAATAGTATTAATAATTATTATTTTAATATTATGTTCCCCCTTGATTTCAATAGAACTTCAATTAAACATATAAATATAAAAAATATAAAAAATACTCTTATAAATTTCCCAAATATGAATATAATTGATATAATATATATAGGAATAATATTAAAAAAAATATTAGATGATAATGATTATGAAAAATTTACAAGTATATTATCAGGATATAATATATCATTAATAGGAATTCAAAGTGTCATAAAAGTTTGTAAAATAAAAAATACAAAAACTAATATTCCAACAACAATAATTCGCAAAATTAACGAATACATATCGAAAAATAATATAAAAAAATAAAATTTTTTTATTTTTTTTTTATATATATAAGTATATAGTTATGTCAGGTAGAGAAAATCATCACCGAAATTCTGGCCATTCAGATGGCATCAAAGACAATTCATTGGGCAGTTACTTAAAAATGTCTTATGATCAACTCTATGCCACATTGAAAGCACAGCACAAAAGTTCTGATGAAATAGACAGAACAATTGATAGTGTTAAAGAAAGAAAGAAAAAAATTCACAAAGTAGTTAAAAAATTTAGAATGAAAATTGAGCAAAAATATGGACAATTAGATGAACCTGATTTAATAAAAAAAGGTATGTCTCATGCTGAAAAATACGGCTTAAATGATATAGAAAAAAAAGAATTTATCAAACAAGTCTTAAGACCAGGTTATGATCAATACACTTTAGATGGATCTATTAAATACAGTAAAATGTCTAGATTCTTAGGTTTAGATACTTATGCTGGTCAAATAATTAATGTTGGATCTAAAGATTACGCTAAATTAAATGAATTAGTTGTATTATACAACTCCACTAAACAAATTTTCAATGATATTAAAAATCAAACATATTCTTACAGAGATTGTGCCCCAGAAGCATTACTTGGTGAATACGACACAAAAATACACAATGTAACTTCATTTATTCACCCAATTGTAGCAATGCTTTTCGTTCCCAAAATTAACCCTCTTGAAGATCGTTGTTTAAAAACCAATATTGCTAGATTAATAATGCAAAGAATACCTAATATTGCCAACCAACAAAACTTAAATGAAAATATTGTTCAAGGTGAATTAGAAAAAGAATTTGAATTTGCTGTAGCTTTATCCAATGATCCTAACAGTCTTGGTCATTTTTCTAACGACACACCATTAGAAAATATAATTAAAAGATTCAAATGCCAAATTGAATTATGGAAAAACGTATTAAATATCAGACAAGGTAGATACTACTCTTCAAGTTACCAAACTGATGACGGTATTGCTGCATTTACTCAATGTTTATCAAATTACGACCAAACCCATTTTGATACTCTTGAAAACTTAAACATCCAAGATGAAGGTGTTATGCTCAAAAAAATATTAAGTATTTTTGCTATTAGACCAACTTTCACTCAAGTTACATCTATGGTACAAAGAATTAGTATGGGAATAACAAATGTAAACTCTTTATCTCAAACTAGTTTTATCAACCTTCCAGTAATTAATATTCGTCTCCCATCAAGTAACATAAATTCAGTATCTAATGTTTCCCTTGATGCCGCTCTTAACCAAACAGATTACTTTATTGAACATAAATCTCTTGTACCCAAAAACAGATCAGTTATTTGGTCGCAAGATTTTATTTTCTTCTGTGCTGATAGAAAACACAGAGTTGTAAATGTATCTTCATTCACACAAAACAGAAACATTGCCTTACCACAAACTTACATTGGTGCAAGTACTATCAACCCAACTAAATTAGATTTTAACCACGTAATACCTTTATCTTCTGAAAGATTTGCTATCACTGGTATAATCTCATTAGATACACCACCAGGCTTAGATATTGTATCAGGCTGCTCTGCTTTATTAACTACACGACCAACTGGTGGTAGCTCAGTTAACTACATCAAATATGCACCAGGATACGCTGCAATTAAACAATCTAACGCCGCTGGTTTATACGAAAGCAACAAACCATTTACCTTTGTTCCTGAAGATGGTACAGACGGTGAAAGTTTCAACGAAAAAGGTAGAAATTCCGGTTGCATATTCTTCTACGTAAATACTAAAAGTAGAATGTAAATAAATTATTAAAATTTTAAAAAAATATAATTATTCTATATTTATAAAATAATTATAATTAATCACGATTATATATATTAAAATTATCTATACTTGGAAGAGATTGAACATTTGTTGTTCTTACTTGCATTGGTCTTTGAATAGGTTCTAATGGAATAGAAATATCTTTTAAATATCCATAGTGTTGTTTTAAATTTGTAATAATATCTGGCATTATATATTTCATAGTTTCATTATTTAAATTTTTAACTTGGTGAATTATATTATTTGGCAGATGTCTATTGAATTCTTCATTAATTTTATTCATGACAATTTGTAAATCACTTTCATCTTGATCTACATCTAATCTAAATTTACCTTGTGTATTATTATAAACTTCTCTTCTTATTTTTTTTTGAATTCTTTCTATATTTTTTGAACTGAAATATAATTTAGAAACTTCAGATTCTTTATGATTTGACATTTTTCGTGCTAATGTTGCATATCCATGTTCATAATATTTATTTGGATCCGGTGATATATTTTGAGGATTTTTCTCAAATGATGGTGGACTATTAAAATGAGTATTTTCTACATAATTATTTGATTGGTTATTATTTAAAAATGAAAAATTATCATTTTGATCATTTAAAGATGATAAATTTTGCATTATATATATTATTAATATTTATAAAAAAAATTATTATTTTTCGTAAAAAAAATAATAATTATAATTTAATTTTCACTTATAGAATATGTTTCTATTAAATCTTCTTCATTTAAATTTGATTCATTCGGTTTATATTTCTGTTCAATATTTTCAGGTTGTAAATAATTATTTATATTACCATCAGGAATAATTTTTTCTTCTAATTTAGAATCACCATCTTTAATATAAATAATATTATTCATGGAATTATTAATTTTTTCTTTATATATACCAAATTTAAGAGAGTTAAATGAATCTGTGAAAGCTATAATTTGACCTTTTCTAAATGAATTTGATGTTCTAATATTTTCTTTTTCTGATAATTTTAAAACATCTCCCATACGATTATTTACAAAACATCCAAAATGTTTAAAATATTTTCCAATATTTTTATCAGTATCATTTATTGCTTCTGATTGAATGGTAGTTAAAAATGATAAAACTTCGTCAGGTAATTTACATCCTCCTTGATCTAAAAAGTCTTGATTAAAACAATTTCTATTAAAAACATTTCTAAAGATATCAAATATTTTATCTTTATTTATTAATTTATCATCAAATATTTTACCCTGTAATTTATGATTTTCTTTATTTATTATTTTACTTATATCTATTGGTATTTTTAAATCAGAATTTATAGATAATGACTGGAAATTTTGATAATCTTGTTTATTTGATTCATTTTTAGGTAAAAATTTATTAGTTACCGATTGTGATAAATCTTTAAAATTGGAATCTATTATAGTCATATATCCACAATTAGGAATATAAAATTCAAAACCATCTATTATGTATTTCCAATAATTAGTTATATTTCCATTAACTGATAAATCTTTAATAAATACATTTGTTTTTAATGAAAAATTATCTATATAAATATTATTTATTTGCATTACATATAATCCCGCCATTAATTGAAATAAAACACTTTTCCATACTTTTTCTGAATGATATCCTGAATTTATCATCTTTTTTATTGAACCCTCAGTAGAATATGTTATGGAAGCCCATGAATAAATATTATAATTTACAGCTTCTGTAAGAGAAATTAATACTTTCCCTGTATAACTATTCAACGAATTTTCAAATATTTTATTATTATTTACATAATTCATTTGATTTAATTGATTATTTGGAATAGAATAATTTGTAGAAACAGATCCATGCTCTCTTGTTAAATGACTAAGACTTTGTAAATTATTATAAATAGAATTATTATTTTGGTCTATATTATAATTTGGTTTATAATCTTTTTGTACGTTATTCATTTTATCTAAATCATCAAATTTTATACCTGATTTATGTGGTATGTGATATCCATATAAAATCAAAAAATTTGGACAAACTTTTTTTTTAATTATTTTTTCTCTAATAAATTCATAAAATATAATTTCTCTCCATTCGTCAAAATCTGTATAATCTAAAAAGTTTGATAATTTATTCACCAAATATGCTCCTTCAGTTAATTTATAAATACGAACATTTAATCCAGTAGATTCTGGAGCACATATAACATTTGTTTCCTGTCTTTCATCTCTTCTAATTGGATAACATGAACGATATAATAAAAATCCTTTAGGTAATCCTTTATAAGGATTCAAAGAAAATCTATGAGAATTATATGGATTTAAATCCATAAATTTTAAATGTGATAATATAGAACTTTGATTACTATCATTAATATTAATATTAGATCCATCTCCTTTTGAAAACATAATCGATCTTATAAAATCATATATTGTTGTTCTTTCACCAATTGAATTAAAAGATCCTAAGGTTACATTTGATGGTAAAATATCTTCATAAATTAATGAAGTTTTTAAATGATCTCCATTTACTCCATTTACATTAATATTATATTCCTTTATTATTGGAGGCTGATATGTGTGTTGCATATAAGCTCCAAATTGAGATGGATTAAAAGGATTTGGCATAAAATATGGGTAATATACATTTTGATTTTGTTTTTTTGGAAGAGGTTTAGGTGGTTGATACACTTGTAAATTTATATAAGGTTGTTGTGAAAAATTTGTAAATTGTTTATTTTGTTTAAAATTATTATTTGAATCACCCTTAGAATTAACTCCTTCTTTTGAAAATTTATTATAATTTTTTTTCTGTTCATTGGTAATCATTGGGTTATTTGGGATGCTTTTATACATTGGGACTATTCTTTCACCTCCTCCTCTTAAAAAAAAAATCTAGAATTTTTATTATTATTTTTTAATTTATATTTTTTACCCCCACCCATTTGTGACATACCCATTTGTGGCATACCCATTTGTGGCATACCCATTTGTGGCATACCCATTTGTGGCATACCAATTTGTGGCATACCCATTTGTGGCATACCTATTTGTGGCATCTCTGCTTGTGGCATACCCATTTGTTGCATACCCATTTGTTGAATTTCATTATTTTCCATAGATGGATTATTTAATGAAAGTTGATCGAGAGACATATCTTGTGGCATACCCATTTGTGGCATACCCATTTGTGGCATACCCATTTGTGGTATACCCATTTGTGGCATACCCATTTGTGGCATACCCATTTGTGGCATACCCATTTGTGACATACCCATTTCATTACCATTTTGAGTTATTTTTGAAACTAAATGATCTGGAGCAATATCCGTATAATTATCTGGTAATTTATTCATTAATTTTTGAGCTTCACTATTTAATAAAGAATTGTAATTATGAATATTATTTTTTGAAGATTTTATGTTATTTCTTCTTTTATTTTTAATATTAGCGATAGATGATTCAGTATCTAAATGTGAAGAACTATCAGAATTTAATTTTTTATTTAATTTATTTCTCAGGTTATTCATTTCAGAACTATTTGAAGATTCATTATATGATGATTCTGATACAAAATCTGTTTTTTCAGATGACGATGATGATTCAGAATGACTTTTAGATGACGAACTTGATCTAGAACTAGAAGAAGAAGAAGAACTTGATGATGACGAATTTGACTTGTTTTTTCTTTTTTTACTTCCTCCTGTTGAATTTTCTATACTATTTGGACTAAAAATTTTTCTTGAACTTTTAATCATACTCTTATATTTACTAGATCTTTTATTTTTTTTTATTTTTAACTGTCCAAACATTCTATTATTATCAGTTGTGTTATCTGTTATACTTTGTTCTACACTTGATTCTAAACTTGTTATATTTATTTTATTATTTTCCATTGGAGAAACCGATAAATCCATATTGTTAATAAATTCTTTAAAGAAATTATTTTTTCTTAAAATGTTTATAGGTGTGTTGATATTTGATGTTTTATCAAAAAATTTATTTTCATTTAATCCAGTAAATTTTTCAATTACACCTTTATATAAAAAATCATTCGGAATAATTGTTTTTATAAAATTTACTATATTAAAAAATTTATCATTCTCTTTTAATTTTAAATAAATTAAATTTAAAAAATAATGTAAATCATAAAATTCATTTTCTATTTCAGATTTTGAATCATTATTTTTCAAATAATCAACAATATTCGAATAATAGAAATTACAAAATTTTATATCATACCCAATATCAGGAACATTAAAATATAATTCTTGTATATTATATGCGTTATTTTTGTTTGTATTTTTTTTTTTAAATAAAATTATTGATTTAAGATCTAAATTATTATGTTTAAAATTTCTGAAATTTAAATTTAAAATTGATAATGAATATAGAACCTTAAATATCAATACTTTCATTTCTTTTTCGGAAATATTATTTATATTTTTATCGAGATAGCTTTCTAGAGTTTCTGATTCAAAATAATTTTCAGTTATTAAAACATTAAAACAGTCGTTATCAGTAATATTTTTTTTTGAATGTAATTTTAATATCTCATCTTTAATTAATTTATTTTTTTTTAAATCTTTAAAATAAATATCAAAAAACATAATTGGTAAAATTACAATATTATGATTTTGTTTATATAACTCACTACATATGTATAAAACTGCTATATTGTATAAATCTTTGCATTTCATACAATTATTTTCTATTCCGTCTTTGTACATTCCTATAGAAACCATACATGGGAAACTTTTCGTTGAATATCTTTTAAAATATAATCTATTATCATGTATATCAATCAATTTAATTTTATTTTCAAAAATATGATCAAAATCTTCAAAATTTATTTTTTTTAAATTTTCTAATTTTATATTACTTTTTGATATATTTTCAAGTTTATAACAATCTCCAGATTTTACATAAAATTTATTATCTATTTTTTTTGAATTATATATAATAGAATATAACTTATTTATACAATAATCAATATTATTATATGAATTTGACATTATTTATAATATATAGATATAAAATATTTATTATTTTTTAGTATAGTATTAATACTATGATTGATATGAATAACTTTACATTGTGTTTATTATTATTATTAATAATTTCTATTATAAATAATTTAATTATTTATTCTTCATACATATATTCTTATTCATACAGAGATCCTCTATTACCAGATAATATAGGTGTAATACATTATGATATATATTATAACATAAATCATAAAGCAAATAAACACAGTGATGGTATAATAAAAACAAATTATAAATATAAAATAGATGAATATATGAAAAAATTACAAGAAAATAATATTCAGAATTTATATATCAATGATAAAAAATTAGAATCAAGCGATTACGATAAAATAATTAAATTATCACAAATAGATGAATAAATTATTCTAATAAAATATTATCAATATTAATATCTTTAATTTGATCATATTTATTATTTTTTGTTTTTAATTTTTTTGTACTTTTTCTTGTTTTATTACTATTTTTATTAATAAAATTTTGTAATTTCAAATCAACATTTAAAGAATCTGTATCATTTAATAATTTTGTAATATTTGATTTTTTTTTAATTTTTAGAGAATTACTCTTAGAATTACTTTTAGAATTACTTTTAGAATTATTTTTAGAATTATTTTTGGACCTAGATTTTGAATTACTTTTTTTAGAACTTTTTCTAAATTCCTTAAAATAATCATCATATTTTAGTATATCATCAGGAATAATATATTCATGGTTAATCAATATTCTTCCTCTTTCATGAACAAACTTTCCTTTTTGATATTTCTCTGGAACTATTCTTTTTACAAAATCTTTAGCTTCTTGTGGAATACGACTATCTGTCATAAAACTAGCAAAAAATCCTTTTTTAATTAAAGTATTAAAAAAATAATGTATATCGTAATATCTATTTTTGTCTGGAGTTACATTAATAGCTTTTGTCCAACCCATTCTTACTTTTTGATTATCTACTACTCCAGGAATACATGCAAAATCAAAATCCCATAATTTTAATTGATATCCTATATTTGGAATTTTAAAATTTGTTCGTACAATACGATAATTAAAATATGAATTTTCTTTATTAATTCTATGAATTAAGATATTATTTGCTTTTAAATCATTATGTCTAAAATATGGATATTGACTTTGTATTACTGCTAATGCAGATATTATTTGAAAAAAAAATACTTTCCAATGTATTGGAGAGAAATCTTTGTAATATTTTCTAATGTAATCCAAAAAATCTCCTCTATTTGCCCATTCACTTATTAATATAGATACATTATCATAATATTCTCCCTTTTTATATTTTTTTATAAATTCTATATATTTTTTGTTATCATTTTCTACTACTTTATCGTCTATAAGATTTACAAAATTATCAATTTTAGTATCAAATGTACAAATTGGTAGTACAATATGAGGTGTTTGTTTATTTATAATTAATTTACTTAATATTTTTATCATATTTATTTCTGCATTTTCTGGTCTCCGAATGTCATAAATATCTCCATATTTACTTTTTCTAGGAAAAGCAGATACTTTAACAGCATAATCATAAGTAGGTTTACTAGGATCTCCACATATTCCATGAAAAGTGTGTCCAGTTGTTCCACTTTTTATATAATCTAATTGCCCTCCTATATTTGTAATCACTGTTCCGAAATCTAAATGTTTTTTTCCCAATTCTTTCCGAGTATCAAAACTTTCACCATCTTTATCATTTGATTGAGAACTTGTATTTAAATTAATTAAGGTATTCAAATCTTGATCTCTTAATAATTCTTGTATAAATTCAATTCGACACGGTATAGAGTCTTTATTTTTATTTTTGTTAGAATTTAATGTAAATATACTTTTGTTCGTTTCATCTCTTTTATTCATAAATATTTATTATATATATATATATTAAAAATAAATAAATATATATTTAAACTAACATTTAAAATAATTTAAAAAATTTAAAGTAATTTTATTTTTTTTTCTTTTTTACTAATTTTTTTTTCATTTATATTTAATTTTAAATCAAGTTTTTTTATTGTAGATTTTATTCTATTTATATCTAAATTAGGTATTAAAGGGATACATTCATATAATTTGTTTTTATATAATTTATCAATTTCATATTCAATTGGGTACATATCAATTATAGGTGAATTTTCAGAAGTTGTTAAGAATCTATATGATTCTGGTAATAAATAATTAAATTTTGGTGGAAGAACTGATAACAATTGCTCATAAATTTCAATTGAAGAGTTTTCTTTAAATTTAATATTATTAACTATATTATTATATTTTAACAAATAGTTATT
>Ga0163111_10003087_pt1 | contig 10679 bp, 9 predicted proteins | sample CRUFie1St18metaG_FD_109645 | JGI IMG/M metagenome (GOLD analysis project Ga0163111, IMG submission 109645) | Marine microbial communities from the Costa Rica Dome - CRUD Field 142mm St18 metaG | ecosystem: Environmental > Aquatic > Marine > Oceanic > Photic zone | place: Costa Rica: the Eastern... | reverse complement strand
TGATGTATTCTTCCATCAGAGGCAAATCTTCTCCACTATCGTTTACTAGTAAATCATAGGCGGTTTTCTTGATTTTTTTCTTTTCCACACCGAAAGAAGTCGCACAATTTCCTTGTGGGTCTAAATCTATGAGGAGAACCTTAGCTGGTGGAACCTTGAATTTGGGGTTACCTTTGGCCAATGCTGCTGCTAAGTTTACCGCAGTAGTCGTTTTTGCGCATCCGCCTTTCTGATTTGCGACTGCTACTACCATCTTGTACGGATTCATCTAATCACCTCTCAACTCGCTGCCGTGAATCCCCGAGGTAGGCGCCCCTCTGTAAAGAGTCGCATTCTTGGAGTACTAATCATCCCTGTTGAATGACAGGAACTGGAACTTCGGACAGAATCTTTCGCACGATGTGCATTCCAGTGATTCCACGAATCTTTGCTTCTGGCTTCATCACGATTCTGTGAGAAATAATCTGTAATGCGATTCCCTTGATATCATCAGGGATTACGTAATCTCTTCCGTCAATAGCCGCAGCAGCACGGCCTGTCTTGAACAACGATTGGCTAGCACGAGGCGAAGCACCGTTTACCACACGGTGGTCTTCACGAGTTCTCTGTACAATCTCGACGATGTATGAAAGGATAGCAGGGTCGACATGAACTGTTTCCAATGCCTTTTGCATTGCAACTACCTTCTTCGGCGAGGTAATCTGCTCAACATCGTGCTGGTCCTTACCACGAAGCTTACGGCGAGCTAGAATCGCTTTTTCTTCTGCACGATCAGGGTAACCCATACTCATTTTCATGAGGAAACGGTCCATCTGCGCTTCAGGAAGAGGGTATGTTCCTTCTTGCTCGATCGGGTTCTGAGTAGCCAATACAACGAAAGGTGCTGGCAACTTGTGAGTAATTCCTTCGATTGTAACCTGCTTTTCTTCCATAGCCTCAAGCAAAGCAGCCTGGGTTTTTGGCGGAGCACGGTTAATTTCGTCCGCTAGTAGGATGTTGGAGAATAGTGGTCCTGCACGGAGTTTGAATTCTCCAGATTTTTGGTCGTACATGTACGTACCCATGATGTCGCTAGGAAGCAAGTCAGGAGTGAACTGAACACGCTTGAACTTACAACCCAGAGCACGAGCAAATGTGTTTGCTAGCAATGTTTTAGCTAATCCTGGGAAATCTTCCAGTAGCATGTTACCGTTTGATAGAATTCCTACAGTAACTCTGCGAAGGTTTTCGTTCTTACCAATGATAACTTTCGAAACTTCACCCATTAGCGAATTTGCAATCGAAGATACAGTGGCAATGAGGTCCTTTGTGCGATGGTCGCCTGCTGGCGCTCCTGCTTGGAATCCTGCGTTCATGGTAATAGCACCCCTTGGTACAAGTAAGCAACCAGCCCATTCCATACTTCAAGGTATTGCGTCCATAAGTCGCGAAGAATCACGACGTACAGCGTTTATCTCAACGGCCCCAAAAGTGGTCTTGCTTGCGATGAAGGCGGGTAATTTCTTCCAAAATTTCTTCTTCAATAGGTGTCAAATCGAGTTTTCTCAATCGTTTAGCATGTGATGAGGGAATATCTACCCAAAATTCGTCACCCTCTTCGATTTGTCTTCCCACGGTAGGACCCATTACAGCTACAGCCAATTCTTCACCTTGATGGCCTTGTTTCACATCCTCGCTTGATCTAGTCCTCAAGCTCTTGATTTGACCAATCTGCGTGCCGTCCAACTTCATGATTTTTTGACCTACGTGAACACGCCCACCAAGCACTCTCATTCCAACAATTGCTGGACCTTTATTTCTGAAAGTGTGGTCTTTGAGATACAATAAATGGCCAGGATAAACTAGATTTTCCCTAGCAGCAGCATCCATTTCTGCTTTGGTATTGTCTCTCCATTCTTCGAATTCTTCAAGAATACGGTAGATAATATCTGCACTTATGAATTTGATTTCAGCATCTGGTCCTTCCAATTTTGGTTGAACTTCTGTGTTTCCTTTCACCGAAAAACCAAGAATAACTTGATTCAAAGCATCATCAGCACATTGTGCGGTAATGATATCTCTCTTGTTTACAGGGCCTACAGTGGCCATTCGAATTGGAATTTCCATTTTATCTAGTTCAAATGCCAGTGCCTCTAAACCACCAACGGTATCCGCTTTTATTACGACTCCTTCTTCGGCGATATCGACTGAAATTTTGGCTTCTTTGTATGCTTCCTTTTCAGCGGTCGATTTAGCTTCAGCAGTATTGGTTTGACGCAATGTAGTTCCGGCTAGGACATTTTCCAAATTAGGGGCCACGATCTTCAATCCACATGCTGCAACTGCATTTTCACATGATTCCCAGCGGTCACCAGCATCTCGCATTTCAGACATCCCTTTTGGCCTGAACATACCTTTGATGTGAGTTGAAAACGGGCCATCTGAGCCTACCAATGTGATTGTATCACCGACATTCAATTCACCACGATTGAGAATTACGTCGATGGTTTTACCCAAGCCTCTCTCATCCTTCATCTCCAGGACAGTACCTTCGCCATCACCGAGGGTGTCTCTCAGTCTTTCTTCCAAGAAGCGTTCTGCAAGCCCAACGGTTACCGTTAACAGGTCTTGAAGCCCTTCTCCGTCTTTAGCAGAACAGGGTACCATCGCCAGATTCGATTTGAAATCACGAATTTTGTCATACCTTTCGATATTGAAACCATGTTCACTGAACTGTCCGAGTAATTTCCAATATCTATCCTCGAAAAGTTGCTGGACATCCTCTCTCTGATTGCTCCACGATTCGATAAATGAACGGCCCTCTTCTGTTCTCCATCCATGAATTCTGTCTACTTTGTTCGCAGCGACTACGAAAGGAGTTTTCTTGTCTCTTAGAATCCGAAGGCTCTCGATTGTTTGAGGTTGCAATCCTTCCATAACATCTACAACAAGTATTGCGATGTCTGCTAGCGCTCCACCTCTACTCCTCAAGCTGGTGAAAGAGTGGTGTCCTGGGGTATCAATGAACAATAATCCTGGGCTGTTGAAATCTTTGCCGCCGGTCATAGCAGCGCAGGTTTCGTTGAGTATTTTTGCCGGTACTTCGGTAGCACCTATGTGCTGAGTTATTCCACCGGCTTCTCTATCCATTACGCTTGCTTGTCTCTCCGATCCGAGCGATCGAAAATGATCCAAAACACTGGTTTTCCCATGGTCGACATGGCCGAGAACTGAGACGATAGGTTGACGTTGCCAACCGAGGATTTTTGTCTCTTCTTCAGAGCCATTTTCCTCTTCTGACATATCAAAACCTCCAATTGGATTTTTTAATTTCGCAATTGGAATTCAAAAATCATTCATAGACCCAAGATTGACTATCTTGAGTCCATTCGTTAGTTCCTTCTGGGAACCACAATCCTAGCTCGAATTCAGCGGTTTCTGGCGCATCAGATCCGTGAATCATATTGTAGCCAATATCCATTCCGAAATCTCCTCTGATTGTTCCAGGTGCAGCTTCGCGACCATTGGTTGGTCCGATCAAATTTCTAGCAACACTTATTGCATCTCTTCCGGACCAAGCCATGCAAACTACAGGCCCGCTTGTTACGAACTTAATCAATCCCGGGAAGAACGGTCTTTCAGCATGAACAGCATAGTGTTCCTTAGCAATTTCTTCACTAGGGATAACTTGTTTCAATCCAACTAATTGTAGTCCCTTTCTCTCAAATCTTTGGATGATTTCTCCAACCAATCCTCTTTGTACGCCATCAGGCTTTACCATAACATAGGTAGTCTCCATACTAATTCCACCATTGCAGGCCACTAGCATGCCCTATTTGAGCGCAACGATTGTATCAGTTGGGTAAAATCACTGGATTCCGCCTTTTACATAGTGGCGGGTCCACTTTACTTTGCGTGAGTTTCGCTTTAGTTTGACTGCATTCTTGCGAGCCTTACTGTTGGCGAACCACTGTACTGTACCATCACGACGAATAAACATCAAACCTGTACCAGGTTCGATGATGTCTCCTGAGAAACTGCAGATTCTTTGTTCTGGCATTGAGATCACCTATAGTTGAGTTTACGGGCTTCTCGGCCAGTATCGATTAGCATTAGGATATCACCGACACGAACTGGTCCAACCACGTTTCTTGTGATAATTCGACCGACGTCACGTGGGTTAGGTGCATCATTTACACGCACCTTTACCTGTGTAGCTTCACCGGTCATACCGGTTCTTCCTACGATTTCGACAACCTCTGCAGGCCATCCTCCGAGTTCTTCAGACATTTCTTATTCCTCCGAATCAGTGATGTGTTCAGTTGGAAAGCCCCTTTACAAGCTCTACAATCTCGTTGAATTTTTCTTGTGCTCCCTTAGAAACTTCTAGAAGAGCGAGAGAAGCGGTCTTGACGCCGCCTGGCATACCGGCTTCTTTTGCTAAGAATTCCTGGCTAGGAACGTATCCGAACGGGATACCTTTCTCTGCGCAGATTAGAGGAATGTGAGCCAGTAGTTCTGGCGGGTTAACATCCTCTGCCATAATGATGAACTTTGCAGTACCGCGTTCAGCAGTCTTAGTTACCTCATTAGATCCTTTTTTCATTTTTCCATTCTTGTTAGCCGCAACCATCTCGTAGATCTTGTCTGCGACATCGTTAGGGGTCTGATATGACACGTGTGCACTCATTGAAATCACTCTCATGCTTATGTGAAGCAAGGCTGCGCACGGCCTCGCGAATATAAACACCACGGGTTAGCCATTTAGCGCTACATTTGCAAATCATCGAGGATTTTACGCACACCACGAGCCAATGCAGCCCCTCCGGAGATAACTGCTCTACTATTGGGAAGACTAGAGGTGGCATGCACGCCATCAACATGATTAGACAATCTTGCGATGGCTCCTCCAGTGAACAATCCATGGGTGCAGGCAGCATGAACTTCTGTTGCTCCTTGACTTCTCAAAGCATCTGCGGCTTTGCAAATCGTCCCACCGGTTGCGATCATGTCATCCACAATGGCAACGATTTTTCCTTCGACCTGCAAATTCTTTGCTTTGTGAACAATTGTGTGCGCATCAATTCTGGTTTTCTCAAGGTAAGAGAACGGTAAATCGATTGCTTTAGCTACCTCACTTGCTCTGTCTATCGCACCCTTATCGGGGGACAGAATAAAATCAGGATTGACATTTTCTTGCAAATGAACAGCAATTTCTGGCATTGCGGAAGTAAATGCCACGGGGATGGGCATTTCTTCTAGCGCAGCAGGTGCGTGTAAATCAAACACTACGATTCCATCGCAATGAGATGCAAGCAATCTTCCGATAGCTTTGGCACTTATCGCTTCACCAGGGCGGAATCTCTTGTCTTGCCTAGAATATCCAAAGTAGGGTATGGCTACGATTACTCCGGGTCCAACCGGTTCCATTGATTGAGGTCCGATTTCTTTGAGATTTTCAGTACGTCCTGCCCGGACGTCCCTCAAGGCTTCTAGTAGCAGTAGTGTTTCGACAATTCCAGCATCTGGAAATGTATTGGATACAAGTACAACAGGCTCTTGGCGAACAGATTCAATTGCTTCTTCAGGGATTCTAATGTATCCTTCTGAATCAGGAAATCTTCTCGCTTCCAGTGAGTGGTGATTCCAGCCAAGTTCATTGGCAAGGTCGATTGCAAGCGCTCGGGAGTTACTCCCCGACACCACTACCATGTTGTCAGTGGCGGCGAGGGGGCTAAATGAGGGTTCTCCTGATTCAACGAATTTACCACGGGCTAAAACTGACACAAAGTCTGACTGTAATCAATTGATGGTGCGCGAGGCAGGACTCGAACCTGCGACCTCCCGGTTATCAGCCGGGTGCTCCAGCCGACTAAGCTACCCGCGCAAAGGCAGGTCGCCGACCGACCATCCCATCATAAAGACGACGGTATGCTCACTCTTCTATTACTGCGTCAGGGTCATTTGCCTGTAAGTAAGAAGGCAAACCTAGCAGTTTGTCGAATGTTCTGGAAAGAACTACTTCGTCTAGGCGCTCGCGTGTGCGTGCGAGTGCTGTAATTGGAATGTTGATTGTCGCATCGATGCCATATTGCATTTGAACTCCGATTCGTGTCTTTACTACTACGGCGCGATATGTTCTCTTGATTTTGACCAAATCGGTAATTACTCCGATTTCCATACCTTGGTTGTCTAGAACAGCTCTGTCCATCATTTCATCAGGTGCATACAATTTCTCATCAATTCGGACCGTGTTTCTCCAGCGGCGCTGAAGTTCCCTCATTGATTTTGAGAGTTTTACAGATCCATCATTTCTGATACTGTGTATTAGTTCCTTGTGCAATGGCGCGAGTTCAGCTGGCTTTCGCATGAATTCATCAGCGACCCCTGGCTCTACCATTATGCGCATAGAACGCACTCTTGCTTCGTTCGGGTGGTGTCTCTCTCCTACGATGACGCCCACCTTTGTATCATTCACATATACATCCCTTTGGAGTAACTCCTGGATGTCATAATCGTTGTTCGGCATTTTTCCCATCTCCTTGGTCTTCGGGCACTTGACCAATCTCTCCTCGACAGTGGCGACTATTATACTTGCCCCCTTTTAAGAATCCTTTTCCAATTGGATTTGTCGCATAATTCGCGTATCTCCAATTGAATAACAGTTCGCGATTTAATTTTTACAGAGGCTAACAAAACGCGAATCTAATTGATGTCGCATAATGTTTGCCAAATTTTTAGTTTATATCATATTTTTCAATTGAAAATTAAAAAATTTAATTGATTTTCTGGCCAATGAACAACCTCATCAACAAGGTATTTTTAGACACGAATAGATGGCAATCATAGTAAGGGGTGCAACCTGTTCATTAGGTGAAGCAGTGGTTGACAAATTGCTATCTATGGATGTAGATGTGATCGCTGTTGAAGAATCTCATAAATTAAGAAACGAGACACTTCTGAAATATTCTCAAGCAAAACTTCTGTCAGATGGGGAGGGATACTCGATTTCGTTTGATGGTAGTGAGGCAGATATGGCTATAGGAAGAGATCTAATTGTCCATGATTTGATTCCAACAAGAAATGATAGGTGGATGCCAGATGAATTCAAAAATTGGTCTACAGGCCAACAATACCAAGGAAAGTCAAGGTATTGGCTTAGCGTCATTGATGCTGCAAATGCAATAGCCCATTTGGCAAACACTGGTAATCAATACTCCGGTTTGCAGCTATGCGGTCGCAGAGAATGGTCTTCAGAAGATTCTCAATCCGAATTTGAAATGTTGTGGGAGAGAACAAACCAAGGTCAAAGTGGTAAATTTACAGCTCATACACTATTTGGGCATGAAATAGCGGGCATGGAAGCGAAGCCCATCCAAGATGAAGCGAGTATTAGGCCTGATTTGCAGCCTGTACATAACGCCCTTTTAGAAATCACAGGAGATGGGTGGAGGCCATTAATAACTCTGAGGACTGCGATAATGACTCTGATTGCTGGCCTAATAGGATGAACTTTGTGGGTGAAATAATGGACATAGGAGTTAGGAATCTAGCAGATTCAGAGGCCGAGATGATCTGGGCAATAAATGAGGAAGGATTGCCGGGAACTGGTAAAGTTTCACAGCAGGAAATCAAAGCACTGCTTGAGTTTTCGTCATTATCTATTGGAGCATATCTTGAAGATAGATTGGTAGGGTTTGTGATTTGTCTACCTCCAAATACAGATTATTGGAGCCTGAACTATGCTTGGTTCAATCAGCGCTATGACAAATTTCTGTATGTCGATAGAATTGCAGTTAGTGTAGAATTTCAGAACCAAAACATAGGTTCAATCCTTTACGAGCATGTGAAAAAACAGGCAGGAGAAATGGGCGCCCCAGTGACTGCAGAGGTAAACATTCACCCTCCAAATCCAGGTTCGATGAGGTTTCACGACAGGCATGGATTTGAACAGGTTGGAGTCTTAGAGCACGACGAGAAGTCAGTTGCTCTATTTGTTTACAACAGCGATGAGAGAAAGTGAATTTGACTGAGTCTCCGCACGTATTGTTGTCAGTTAATGGTGCGAGAGCCGGGACTCGAACCCGGGTTCAAGCGTTGGCAACGCTCGGTGATAACCACTACACTACTCTCGCAAGTGTAACCCTCGGATTGGACAGGGGTATAAACCGTTGTCGATTAGAAACAAAGTAAGAATCAGGCGTCTCCGAATCCGCCTAGGCCGCCTTCTTTGTCAGACCCGCGCATCACGAATATTGTAGCTCCAATAATTGCAAGAATTGCCAATCCCCCGATTGCCACATAGCTAAGCGTGTCACTCGTCGATCCTGAGGAAACATCTCCTCCGGGTTCTTTCAACATTATAGGGACTGATTCTTCAGCACTTTGTGAGCCATAGGTGTCCATTGCTTTGACAAGCAATTCATGCGTACCAAGAGCGATATATGTCTTGATGGTGATTTCTGTAGAATATGTACCATCGCCATTTGATGTCATTGTAAACCAATTATTGGATTGGCCAGGGGGTGCTAAAATTCCCAGTTTTACCTTTACCCAATTCAAACCATCATAATCATTGACTGTTATAGTAAGAACATAATCAACATCTTCCTCTCCAATTTCAATAATTCTAAACTCTCCGATGTCGATTACTGGAGGTTCATTCATCACATCAATTCGAACATCTTCGTCCATTATGCTCTCAATATGGTGCTGTCCAGAGGTAATCGTCCTTTGAACAATAATTGCGGAATCAAGGTTGTCTACCATTCGAACCTTCAACAGATGTTCTCCTGGGCTCATGCCTGTCGGAATTTCAACTTGCCCAATCCAAACTTCTCCAACTTTGTTCAATTCGCTTAGATTGCCTCCAAATTCTCTCATGTCGACCGCAACAGATGCAACACCATGCCCGTCAATGACTTCAGCATTAATTAGCATAATTTCGCCTCTGTTTACTATTGATGGAACTATTTCCATAGAAGTAAGTCTAGGGGGTTGATTTAGAACACTGATATTTGCTGAATCCGAATCCGTTGCATCGAAAACATCGCTAACAGTAACTGTGATCGGTAAATCACCGTATTCTAGGCCAGGAACAGATAACTCCACAGTCCAAATATCATCGCCGATTACTCGGTCACCATTCAGCCCTTTGTCGTTCAATACAACAGATGTCGGACCTCCAATTGAAGTTGTATCAGCGGTAACGCTGACTATATTGAAATCTACATCAGAAACCGTGACCTCAAGGAAACCGGGATTTCCACCTTCGCCTGTAACTACGCCCTGAGCTAGTGTGATCAAATCCACACTTGGGTCACTGTTATCGTGAACTGATATGATTGAGGGAGATAATACTCGATTGACAGACTGATTTTCTGTTAGATTAACCAGTTGCTCATCCTCTCCAAATTCAATCTGGAATGCTCTCTGAATTGCCACGTTTAATCCAGATAGTGGTCCATCGATGATTAGGTTACCACTTGCAGTGCCTATCACATCGGTAGAATATACTCCAGTCCAAGACACAGTATCTACCAAGTGTCCGTCCATGGCAATTGTTTCAGCATGTCCTGCAGTCACAGTTAATGACATTCCACTTTGTTGGTCTAGAGTGAATATATCTCCTGTCATTGCATCGATAGGGGCGAATCCAGATTCACGGTTAACAGTGACATCTCCAATTCCTTCCTCGACTGAAGGGGCCTCGGGAGAGTTTTGCAATGGCGAATTGGAGTGTATTATGTCACCACTGCTTGGGTCGGGTCCAGTTTGACTCCAGACTGTGCGAATAGTTCGGTTATCCCAATCAGATTGCTTAGCATCATATGACCAGGATTCATTGTGATGTGCCCCCGCTCCTAAATCAGAATTGGGCAATGCTGAAATTCCGGTGATATTGAACCAGTCTTCCTGGTGAACAATAATTACATCATACATAACACCGGTTTCATTTGCTTGAGATGTTGTGTCTTCTATGGTTCGAACTACTCCAAATGTTCCTTGTGCGTCTCCCGTAATTATTCCATCAATGTGAAGGTCGTCAACAGTTACCATTCCATCTTCTTGCTCCTGATGGAAATCATGAATTGTCCCATTAATTTGCACACTAGCATTCTCATCTTCTCCAGAGAATCCAAATGTTCCTTGACCAATCATTTTGTTCAGATGGTCAACTCGCACACCATCTTCCCACCTCTCTGTGGATTCAAAGCTATCAAGAGAAATATCCATCCTAGTGTCGTTATTTTCTACAATCAAGTCTGCAGTCGCCTCAAATTGAGTATGCGAGAGCCTTCGAGTACCATTAGAATCCCAAGTCTCAATCAACAAAACCGCTAGATCTCCACTTAGGTTCATCATTTCTCCATCATCATTAGCATCGACTGAAATTGAACCATTTGCTTCGATTCTGAACCTCTCATCGACAATTCCGTCAAGTGTTGTCCTATTGATCCAAGCATCGCTTACAGTTCCCTGAATCTGAATAGCGCCTTCATCACCGTCGTTTCCAACTCCGATTATTCCGCTTCCACGGGCATCGAAAATTTGCCCAGTCATTACACCGTCTACAGTGGTTTCATTTTTCCATACTGAATCCAAGTCAATCATCATCGAGATGCTGCTATCGGCTGTATTCGAGACAATTAACAATGAACCATTGCCCATTTCCCATGATTCAAGGCTGTTTCCAATTC
>Ga0163111_10003086_pt1 | contig 10681 bp, 9 predicted proteins | sample CRUFie1St18metaG_FD_109645 | JGI IMG/M metagenome (GOLD analysis project Ga0163111, IMG submission 109645) | Marine microbial communities from the Costa Rica Dome - CRUD Field 142mm St18 metaG | ecosystem: Environmental > Aquatic > Marine > Oceanic > Photic zone | place: Costa Rica: the Eastern... | reverse complement strand
GCCGGTCCATTCGCCGCTGCGACAGAGGACGGCACTCTTGTCGGTGCACACCGCTTCTTGCGTGTCGACCCCTTCGAAAATGGCCGGGATGTTGAGTCCGAAGTGCGTGGCGAATTTCCAGTCGCGCTCGTCACCAGCAGGCACCGCCATGATGGCGCCAGTGCCGTAACCGGCCAAGACGTAATCGGCGATCCACACGGGAATCAACGCGCCGGAAATCGGGTGCACGACGTGCCCGCCGGTGAAGACCCCGGAGATGGATTTGTCGCCTTGGCGGTCGCGCTCGGATTTGAGCCCTGCGGCGGTGACGTAGGCTTCCACTTCGTCGCGCTGTGCCTCTGTCGTGAGCTGGGCCACCAGGCCGTGCTCTGGCGCGAGGACCATGAACGAAACGCCGTGAAGGGTGTCGGGGCGGGTGGTGAAGACTTCAACCTCGGCGCCCGAGGCGTGGGGCTTCCCTTGGTCGTCTGCGACCGCAAACCGCACCGAAGCTCCCTCTGACCGTCCAATCCAGTGGCGTTGCGCGTCTTTCACGCTGTCGGTCCAATCCAAGCCGTCCAAGCTGTCGAGCAAACGGTCTGCGTAGGCGGTGATGCGCATCATCCATTGGCGCATGGTCTTCTTCACGACGGGGTGTCCGCCGCGTTCAGACAGGCCATCCTTGACCTCGTCGTTGGCGAGCACCGTGCCGAGGGCAGGGCACCAATTGACCTCGCTGTCCGCGAGGTAGGCGATTCGGAAGGCCATGAGGACCTCGGCGCGTTCAAGCGCGGACATGCTGTCCCAGTCGGTGGCCGTGAAGGTTCCGTCGAAATGCGCCCCAAAATGGGGGAAGCTCAGGCCCTTCCACCAGTTCTCGTCGCAGGCGGCGTGGACGTTGAAGTTGCCATTCTCGGCGAACGCCTCGACGAGTTCAGCGATGGGGCGCGCCTTTTGGGCTTCAGAGTCGTACCAGCTTTCGAACAGCTCCCCAAAAATCCATTGGGTCCACTTGTAGTAGGAGGGGTCGCTGGTGCGGACTTCCCGGGACCAATCGAAGCAAAATCCGAGCTGTTCCAGTTGGTTGCGGTACCGGGCGATATTCTGCTCGGTGGTGATGGCGGGGTGTTGGCCGGTTTGGATGGCGTACTGCTCCGCCGGAAGGCCAAAGCTGTCGTACCCCATCGGGTGAAGGACGTTGAAGCCCTTGTGGCGCTTGTACCGGGCGTAGACGTCGGAGGCGATGTATCCGAGCGGGTGCCCCACGTGCAAGCCGGCCCCGGAAGGGTAGGGGAACATGTCCAACACGTAGTACTTGGGTTTGGAAGTGTCTTCGGTCACCTTGTAGGCGTCTGAATCCTTCCACGTGCGTTGCCATTTGGCCTCAATCGCCCGAAAATCGTAGTCCATGCGGCAAAGTTAACGCCCCAAACTCGACCTTCGCTTGCGATGAACCCCTTGAAATCACTGGATGTGGGAGGCCGTGTTCCGCCGCTGTTGCAGGGGCTCTGTCGGGTCATTTGGCCAGGCACAACTTGGTCGGTGGCAGGGTCGGATGCGGTGCACCTCACGTTCGATGACGGACCGGAGCCCGAGGTCACCCCATGGGTGTTGGACATGTTGGCCCAACACGGTGCCAAGGCCACGTTTTTTGTGGTGGGCGACCGGGCGGCCAAGCATCCGGACATCCTTGAAGCGGTGAAGAAGGCGGGTCACGTCGGCGGCGGACACACCATGCGTCACGAGCTGGGCTGGCGCACCGACACCACCCCCTACGTGCAGTCGGCGCTGGCATCCATCGACGGCTTGCAACCGTTGTTTCGTCCGCCCTACGGGAAAATGACGCCCGCCCAGGCGCGGCGCATCGGGGCCCACGCGGACCTCATCATGTGGGATGTGTTGAGCGGCGATTTTGCCTTGGACGCGCAGCACGCGCAGGTAGTGGCCAAAGCCCAAGCCCGACTTCAACGGCGCACCAGGCCCGGCAGCGTGGTCGTGTTCCACGACAGCGCCAAGCATGCCGCTGGCCTCAAGACGTTGCTTCCAGATTACCTGGCGTGGTTGTCGCGGAAGGGTTTTCCGATGAGGGCAATCAGCCCTTGCCCGACGCGGCGGCCTCTCGGAGGAGCTTGAGCTTGGCCTTGATCTCGTCGATCTCCCGCTGGTAACCGCGGATGGTCTTCTGGGCTTGCTCGCGGATGGATTCCGCGCCCTTGCCCGTGAAGCGCTCCATGTTCTCCTCGGTCGACGTGATGCGCTGCTGCAGGCGGCCAATCTTGTCGCGCAGGATGCTCTGCTCGCGACGAAGGTCACGAGAGTCGCCCGAGGCGAGCTTTTCGATGCGCTTGGAGTAGGTCTGCACGCTGCGTTCTGAACGGGCGGCGCTCAAGGCGTCGTAGTGCTTGTCCATGGCGGTGCGGAACCGTTCCATGATGCCGTCGAGGCTCTTTCTGGGGATGAAGCCAATTTCGCGCCACTCGGTGCTGAATGCCTTCAAGGTCTCGAGGTCGGCGTTCCGGTTGTCGGAAAGCGTGAACGCCTCGATTTTCTCGAGCAGCGCCTGCTTCAAGGCCAAATTCGCCTTCTCCTCTTTGTTGCGGTCGGCAAACTGGGCCTTCTTGGCTTTGAAGAACACGTCTTGGGCGGTCCGGAAACGCTTCCAGAGCTTGTGCTCGTCGCCTGGTGCGCACGGTCCAGCAACTTTCCAAGCTTGCTGCAGTCGCACCATGGCGTCGGACGTGGCTTTCCAATCCGTGCTGGACTGAAGCGCCTCGGCTTCTTCGATCAATTTGACCTTCTTCTCTTTGGCCACTTTGCTTGACGCCTTGACGCGGTCGTAGAAGACCTGCTTGCGCTCAAAGAACACGTCGGCGGCCTCGCGGAACTGGCTCCAAAGCACCTCGTTGTGCTCCTTGCCTGCGAAGCCCACGGCTTTCCACTGGCCTTGCAAGTCGACGACCTGCTTGGTGGCGGCTTGCCAGCCTTTGTGGTCGTTGACGTCTTGCGTCAAGACTTCCTGAAGGGCGGTGATGAGGGCTTCTTTTTGGGCCTTGTGCACTTCAAATTGGGCGCGGATGCCATCGTAATATGACTTGACGGCGTCGAACGTTTCACGCGTCAGCCCAAAGAAGGTGTCGGCCAACTCTTGGTACGTCTCCCGCGGCGAGGGCCCCACGTCGAACCACTGCCTTTGCAGGCCTCGTGCCAGCGTCTCGCGCTCTTTGAGGTCTTCCATGGTGGCGAGCGTTTTGGCTTGCTCGATCAACCCTTGCTTCAACACCAAATTCTTCTGCAAGTCGTGCTCTTGAAGCTGCTTGTAGATGTTGATGTTGTAGAAAAACTCGTCGCGGAGACGGTGGTACTCGTCGTGGACCTCCTTGTAGCGGTCGCCAGGGACGTCGCCCGTGGCCTCCCACTTCTCGCGGACCTCGTTGAACCTCGCGAACGCCGCCCCGATGTTTTCTTCCTCTTGGATGGTCTTGCGCAGCTCATCAATGAGTGCGCTCTTCACCTCGAGGTTGGCCCGCTGCTCCTCTGCAATGCGCTGGCGCCAAGCCTTTTCACGTTCCTTGAATTGGGTCACCAAGTCGTTGAACGTCAATTCTTCAGGGCTGGGCTTGAATTCGAATTTCTCGTCGGCTTCGTGTTCTTCTTTCTCCCAAGCGTCTCGCTGGGTGCGGAAGTCTTCTTGAATCAGACTGCGAAAGGAATCGATCTCGGTGCGCACATCCTTGCGGATGGCCTCCAAATCCTCGTTGGTCAAGAGGGTTTGGATACGTTGCAAAATTTCTGACCGCATGGCGGTAAAGTTGAGGTTGTTGGGGCCGCAATTTACGGGGTTTTGATGCACCTTCCGTGTGTGGAAAGCGAATTGAAGGAGCCCAAACCCCCTGCAGCCGTGCTCGAACGCATGCGGGCGTGGTGCGGGATGAGGGACAGGTCGGAGCGGGAAGCTGAAGAGAAATTGCGGGGCCTGCTGGCGAAGATGGAACCCCTGCCGCCGGCCCCACTGAGGGCGCAATGGGCGTGCGACTGGATGGACGTTCTTGTGGAGGAAGGAAGCCTAGACGACGCCCGCTGCGCAGACTCTTACGTGCGTGTGCATTTGGAGCACAAGTCGTGGGGCCCCTTGAAAATCAAGGCGGGTCTGTTCGCCCGTGGCGTGGCCCGCATTCACATCGACCGGGCGCTGGCCCAATTCGACGAGGACCGCTGGCAGCGGGAAGCGGACGCCTTGGCGGTGCGTCGGGTGGACGAGTTGGCGACCCGCCGGCCGCGGGTGCTGCGGTGGTTGTTGGGCCGCGGATTCCCTCAGCGCATGGTGCTCCACGCCCTCGACCGCGCGGAACAGGGTTGAGCACAAGGTCTTGGGCCCGGGCGCGTACTTTTGTCCCATGTTTACGATGGACCAAATCGCAGCCTTGGGCAAGCGCGTGGACGAGTTGAAAGGCTACCTCGGCGTGGAGCAGAAGAGGATGGAAATTGCCGAGGACGAGAAGCTGACCCAGGACCCTGAGTTTTGGAACGACCCCAAGGAAGCGGAGAAGGTCATGAAGCGCATGCGAAACAAGAAGGGGTGGGTGGAATCGTACGACAGTTGCGCCTCCGCGGTGGAAGACGTCCAGGTGCTTCACGAATTCATGAAGGCCGGCGAGGCCGAAGAATCGGAGGTCAACGCCGCCTTTGACTCGGCCCAAACCGCCGTGGAGGAGCTCGAGTTCAAAAACATGTTGAGCGCGGAGGAGGACAGCCTGAATGCCGTGATGCAAATCACGTCGGGCGCCGGCGGCACAGAGAGTTGCGACTGGGCCTCCATGCTCATGCGCATGTACCGCATGTACGGCGACAAGAACGGCTTCAAGGTCAAGGAACTCGACCTTCAAGACGGCGACGTGGCCGGCATCAAGCAGGTGACCATGGAGTTCTCCGGAGACTTTGCGTTTGGCATGCTGAAAGGGGAAAACGGCGTGCACCGCCTCGTGCGCATCAGCCCATTCGACAGCAACGCACGTCGCCACACCAGCTTCGTGTCGGTGTACGTGTATCCTTTGGTGGACGACACCATCGACATCCACGTCAACCCGGCCGACATTACGTGGGAAACCTTCCGCTCCGGAGGGGCAGGGGGACAGAACGTGAACAAGGTGGAAACAGGTGTTCGCTTGCGCCACGCGCCGACGGGCATCATCATCGACAACACCGAAACCCGTTCCCAGCTCGGCAACAAAGAGAAAGCCATGCAGCTTTTGAAATCGCAGCTGTACGAAATAGAAATCGCCAAGCGCAACGAGGCCCGTGCGGAGATTGAGGCGGGCAAAAAGAAAATCGAATGGGGCTCGCAGATTCGGTCTTACGTGATGCAGCCTTACAAAATGGTCAAGGACGTCCGCACTGGACACGAGACCTCCAACGTCGACGCCGTGATGAATGGCGACATCGACGGATTCCTCCGTGCCTACCTCATGGGGGAAGGCGCCGGAGCCGACCACAGCGACGACGTGTGATCGCCGCCGTTTCATTGACTGACCCGACCACTTCTTAAACCCACAGACCATGTCGACCCGCATCGAAAAAGACACCCTTGGTGAAGTCCACGTCCCTGCGGACAAATACTGGGGCGCCCAAACCGAGCGTTCACGCAACAACTTCAAGATTGGCCCGGTGGGGTCGATGCCCATGGAGGTGGTGCGTGCCTTTGCGCATTTGAAGCGGGCCGCGGCCTTGACCAACGCAGAACTCGGGGTGTTGGACGCCGGCAAGAAGGACTTGATTGTGGCGGCGTGCGAGGAAATCCTCGCAGGCAAGTTGGACGACCAATTTCCTTTGGTGGTGTGGCAAACAGGGTCGGGCACCCAAAGCAACATGAACGTGAACGAGGTCGTGGCCAACCGCGCCCACGTCCTGGCGGGCGGCGTCTTGGGTCAAGGCGATCGTCCTGTCCACCCCAACGACGACGTGAACAAGAGCCAAAGCTCCAACGACACGTTCCCCACCGCCATGCACATCGCGGCCTACAAAGCTGTGGTGGAAACCGCCCTTCCTGGGGTGGAGCGGTTGCGCGACGCACTCCAAGCCAAGGCCGAGTCGTTCCACGACGTGGTGAAGATTGGCCGCACCCACCTAATGGACGCGACGCCCTTGACCTTGGGTCAGGAGTTTGGCGGGTACGTGGCGCAATTGGAGTTTGGGTTGAAGGCTTTGCGCAACACTTTGTCCCACTTGGAGCAGTTGGCCTTGGGCGGCACGGCCGTCGGCACCGGGATCAACACCCCCGAGGGGTACGACGTCCGGGTCGCGGCACACATTGCGGAATCCACCGGCCATACATTCGTGACCGCCGAGAACAAATTTGAAGCTCTCGCGGCCCACGACGCCATTGTGGAGACGCACGGCGCGCTGAAGCAGCTCGCCGTCTCGCTGAACAAAATTGCCAACGACATTCGCATGATGGGGTCCGGCCCGCGTTCAGGCATTGGCGAGTTGTTGCTGCCTGCCAACGAGCCCGGCTCTAGCATCATGCCTGGGAAAGTCAACCCCACCCAGTGCGAGGCCATGACCATGGTGTGCGCCCAGGTGATGGGCAACGACGTGGCTGTGACGGTGGGAGGCACCCAAGGCCACTACGAGCTGAACGTGTTCAAGCCAATGATGGCCCGCAACATCCTGGAGTCGGCTCGCTTGATTGGCGACGCGTGTGTGTCCTTCGCAGCCCACTGCGTGGACGGCATCCAGGCCAACGAAGCGCGCATCACCGAGTTGGTCGACAACAGCTTGATGCTTGTGACCGCACTCAACACCAAGATCGGGTATTACAAAGCGGCTGAAATCGCCGGCAAGGCGCACGCCGAGGGGACCACGCTCAAGGCCGCGGCGCTGGCAACCGGTTACCTCACAGAGGAGGAGTACGACGCGTGGGTGGTACCAGGAGATATGGTGGGACGCCGCTGAGGCTCACACCAACGGCTCTCCTTTCTCGCGCTTCAATTCGCCCACGAGGGTTTTGACCCATTGCTCGTCCGATGCCGGGCACACCAACAAGGCGTGTGGGGTGTCGACCACGATGTAGTCGTGCAGCCCTTTGAGCGCCACGAATTTGTGGCCAGCCTCTGAGGCGTTGCCCACCACCAAGTTCTGGGTGGCGTCCACGGTGAGCAGCTCCACGTTGGCCACGGCGTTCCCTTGGTCGTCCTTGGACAGTTTTTCTTTCAAGCTGCCCCAGGTGCCCAGGTCGGACCAACCGATGTCGCACAAGACGACGTGCACGTTGGAGGCCTTTTCCATGATGCCATAGTCGATGCTGATGTTTTCGCAGTTCCCGTAAACCGCCGAGAGGGCTTGGGCGTCTTGGAGGTCCAGTTCGGCGAAATCGTGAAGCATGTCGGGCAGGTGGTCTTCAAACGCCCGCTGGATGTTGCGCAACGACCACACAAAAATTCCGCTGTTCCAACAAAAATCACCCGACGCCAAAAACGCCTGCGCGGTCTCCAAGTCGGGTTTCTCCGTGAACGTTTTCACTGGACGCACCTCGGCGCGATCTGCATCGTGAGGCTCCTCGTGCTGAATGTAGCCGTACCCCGTGTCAGGGCGGGTCGGTTGGATGCCCAAGGTGACCAGGCTGTCGGTGTTGCGCGTGGTTTCCAAGGCCGTGGTGCACACGTCAAGGAAGCCGGACTCGTCCAGGATCAAATGGTCGGAAGGGGCCACCACCATGGCGGCCTCGGGGTCGCGCGCCGCCACGACGGCGTTGGCGTAGGCAATGCATGGGGCCGTGTTGCGCATGAACGGCTCGCAGAGGATGTTCTCTTCGGGCAACCGCGGCAAGTGTTGGGCCACTTGGTCTTTGTAGCGCGCGTTGGTCACCACCAAAATGTGGTCGGCCGGCACGAGCTTTTCCAGCCGGTCGAACGTCATGCGGATGAGCGACCGTCCCGTGCCCAGGATGTCCAAGAACTGCTTGGGTTCTTCCGAGCGTGACATCGGCCAAAAACGAGAGCCGATGCCTCCAGCCATGATGACGGCGAAGGTGTTGGGAATGTGAGCCATGGGGGTCAATGATGGGGTTGGGCAGGCACAGACCACTCCGGGCAGGTGGGGCACTTGCCTTTCGTCGCTTTGGTCGTGGTGCATCCCATGCAGGTCAAACCCACGATGAGCAAAGCGGCCGAGAGAACTCGAAAGGGGTTCAGGTTCATGACCGCGAAGTTAACTCTTACCTTCGGGGCATGGGTCTCTTCTTCCACATCGGGCGTTACGCGTCGTTCCTGCGGAGCGTGCTGAGGCGCCCCGAAAAGGCGTCCGTGTTCCGGCGTCTGCTGGCGGAAGAGATGGCGGCCATTGGACTCCAAAGTTTGGGGATTGTGGCCTTGCTCAGCGTGTTCATGGGCGCCGTCATCTGCATCCAAACGGCCCACCAAATCGGCGGCTGGATCCCGGTGTACACCATCGGCTTCACGGTGCGTCAGACCATGATCCTGGAGTTCAGCCCGACGTTGATTCCCGTGATTTTGGCGGGCAAGGTGGGCTCCAACATCGCGTCCCAGCTGGGCACGATGCGTGTCACCGAGCAAATCGACGCGTTGGAAATCATGGGGGTCAACAGCGCGGGACACCTCGTGTTGCCCAAGATGTTGGCCGCACTCATTTGCATTCCTTTCCTCGTCATCTTGAGCATGGGCCTGGGCATCGGCGCTGGAGCCTGGGTCGCCGTGTCGGCCGGGCTGAGCTCCATGGCCGACTTCGAGTACGGCATGCGCATCGACTTCAACGCCTTCGACGTCACGTACGCCCTTTTGAAGACCTGCGTCTTTGCGTTGATCATCAGCTCGGTGAGTGCTTACCACGGGTACCACACCTCGGGTGGTGCCCTGGAGGTGGGCCGGAGCAGCACCAAGGCGGTGGTGTACGCGGTGGTGATTGTGATGATCGCCAATTTGTTGTTGACCCAAATGCTGTTGGGCTGATTCTGGCGCCATGATTGAAATCCACCGCTTGTTCAAATCTTTCGGAGACCAACGGGTCCTCCACGAAATCTCCGCCACGTTCCATCCCGGCAAGGTCAATTTCATCATTGGCCGAAGCGGGTCCGGGAAAAGCGTGATGACGAAGTGCACTGTGGGCTTGCTCGAGCCAGACCAAGGGCACGTGTCCTACGATGGGCGTGATTTCACGGCCATGGACCGCGTGGGTCGGAAGGCCGTGCGCCAGGAAATCGGCATGCTTTTTCAAGGCAGCGCCCTCTTCGACAGCATGACTGTCGAAGAGAACGTCATGTTTCCGCTGCGCATGTTTGCAGACCACAGCGAAGCCGAGATGCGGGATCGGGCGGCGTTCTGCCTCGAACGTGTGGAGCTCCCCCACGCGGCGGCCAAGTACCCTTCCGAACTGAGCGGGGGCATGCAGAAACGCGTGGGCATCGCCCGCGCCATCGCCATGAACCCGAAGTACTTGTTTTGCGACGAACCCAACTCCGGGTTGGACCCGCAAACGAGCATTGTCATCGACAACCTCATCGGGGACTTGACCGCGGAATTCAACATGACCACCGTGGTCGTGTCCCACGACATGAACAGCGTCATGGAGGCGTCGGACTTCATCCACTTCGTGCACCAAGGCCAAATTGCCTGGAACGGCCCCTCGGACGACTTGCTTCATGCCGAACACCCCGAGCTTGAAGATTTCATCTTCGCCTCCAAACTCATGAAGAAAGTTCGGTCCAACCCCACGTCACAGCCATAAGCGAGCGGTTTGAACCTTACCAGTTGCCGAGGCTGAGCGACGAGGAGATGGTCGCCCAAAGCCGGGCGTTCTTTGACGAGATGAACACGCGCCGAAGCGTGCGGGTGTTTTCCCCGGACCCCATTCCCTTGGAGGAGGTTCGCAACTGCATCGACACGGCGAGCACGGCGCCCTCGGGGGCGCACAAGCAGCCTTGGACGTTTTGTTTGGTCACCGATCCGGCGCTCAGAAAAGAGATTCGAAAGGCTGCAGAGGAAGAAGAGTTCAAGAATTACCACGGCTGCATGAGCGAGGTGTGGTTGGAGGACCTCAAGCCCTTCGGCACCGACCACATCAAACCCTTCAACGAAGACGCGCCGGCCTTGATCGTGGTGTTCAAACAGGTTCACGACACGGCGGACAGCACCGGCAAGAAGCCCAACTATTACGTGAACGAGAGCGTGGGCATGTTGTTGACGGCCCTTCACCGCATCGGACTGGTCGCCTTGACCCACACGCCTCCGCCGATGGGCTTTTTGGCAGAGGCCTTGGGCCGACCGGACAACGAGCGGGCGTTTTTGAACATCCCCATTGGGTTCCCGGCGGACGGGCTGGAGGTGCCGGTGTTGTCGCACAAAGCAAGGGCGGACGTCCTCGTGGAACACCACGGGTGACGGTTATCCCTGCGAATTCGTTCAAAAGTTTCACACAGGCTTGCGAAGGCCTAGAAACGCGCCGTTAATTTGCGCCCGAATTCAAACAGCACAATCTTTTATCATGTCTGATATTCAAGAAAAAGTCACCGCGATCATCGTGGACAAGTTGGGCGTCGATGCAGGCGAAGTTTCCACTGAGGCGTCATTCACCAACGATTTGGGTGCGGACTCTCTGGACACCGTGGAATTGATCATGGAGTTCGAGAAGGAATTCAACATCGCCATCCCAGACGACCAAGCTGAGAAGATCAGCACCGTGGGACAGGCGGTCG
>Ga0163111_10003085_pt1 | contig 10681 bp, 8 predicted proteins | sample CRUFie1St18metaG_FD_109645 | JGI IMG/M metagenome (GOLD analysis project Ga0163111, IMG submission 109645) | Marine microbial communities from the Costa Rica Dome - CRUD Field 142mm St18 metaG | ecosystem: Environmental > Aquatic > Marine > Oceanic > Photic zone | place: Costa Rica: the Eastern... | reverse complement strand
ATTTTAGTAGTATTTTCTAATGGGTCACCAATGGTTAAATTTTGAACTTTGTCTAAAAACTTGTTTTTAAAATCTTGGTAAATTTTTCTTTCAATGAAAATTCTTGAGCCACATAAACATATCTGACCCTGATTAGAAAAAGAACTTAATACAGACGTAGATACAGCTTTGTCTAAATCACAATCTGCAAAAACTATATTGGGGTTTTTTCCCCCTAATTCTAAACTAAGTTTTTTGAACATGGGTGCAGCAATAGCAGCAATTTTTCTTCCAGTTTCTGTTCCTCCAGTAAATGAAATGGCTTTTATATTAGCATGCTTACTAATGGGCTCCCCAACCTTTGGGCCTAGACCATGAACAATGTTTAGTACTCCTTTAGGTAAACCTGCTTCCTGGCATATTTTTGAAAATAAATAAGCGGTCATAGGCGTAACTTCAGAAGGTTTTGCTACGACAGTATTTCCTGCTGCTAAAGCAGGAGCAATTTTCCAAGTAAATAAGTAGAGTGGTAAATTCCAGGGCGAAATACAACCAACTACACCAATTGGCTTTCTTAAAGTATAATTTATAGCCAACTGATTCATTTGATGAGTATCTGAGTTCTCATGTAAAATTGCTGTAGCAAAAAATGACATATTAGTTGCAGCCCTAGGAATATCAACTTTTTTAGCTAAAGCCAAAGGCTTGCCATTGTCAATGCTTTCTGCCAGAGATAATTCGTCTAAATTTTTGATGATTAAATCAGCTATTTTCTGAAGAACATCTGACCGCTCTTTCAATGTTTTCTTACTCCATAAAGGGAAAGCTTCCTGAGCAGCTTTATAGGCTGAATCAACGTCTTGACCATCAGAATCTGGAATGAAGCTATATACTTCACCAATGGCAGGATTATAATTTTCTAACCAAGCATCTTCTTTAGGCTTAACCAGATCACCATTAATATAGTTATAAATTTTTTCCATTAACTACTGACATCGGCTATAAGCCTTTTGAAATTTTAGTTGTTCAGTATCTTGATTTTCTAATTCTTTTAAAATTTCAATATACAAAACATTACATGAGTCTGTCCAGAAAAGTTGTTCTTGATCTTCTTGGGCTCTGTGAAGTTGTGTATAGCAATTACAGAGTTTTTCAGCTAAAGGGTGTCCAGATTCACATGAGAACAAGAGCATTATAAATATTAGAAAAAAAATATTTCTTAGCATATTTAATAAAATTTAATTATAAAACTTTGCTTTAAATTTAGTGATGGTTATTAAATTAGAAACTAAATCCTGAGATAAAATTGTTTTTAAAATTAATGTTGAAGGTTCATATAAAAGTTCTTTATGAATAATTCTTTCATTATTCTTATACTCATCCATAAATGTTACATTTCCCCATTCATCATAGTCATACTTAATCTCTTTTACGGGTAATTTAATTGCTTCTTTGAAATATTGTTTTGACTTTAAAAAACCTCTATCGTTATAATGATAGAGTTCGTATTTTGTTTTATTTGAAATTAATAATTTTGTAGTTGATTTTGTTAATTATCTTAAAGGATTATAGAATTTTTTTCTACTTTATAAGGTCTTCCATTGCTATTTAAAGTGGTAACTATATGAACAGAGTCTTGGGAAGAATATTGATAGGATTCCTCGAAAATAACATACTTCTCTTCTAACTTAAAATTCATTTTACTTTTTGAAGCATTCTTTTCCCTTGAGTATACTTGATTTAAAAGCCTTGAAGAAGAATCATAGTTTTTAGTATATGAGTAAAAACCATAAGAATCACTTACTCTCATGACAACGTTTTTATTTTCTTTGTTGTATTCATAGAATGTAAAAACTGTGTCTTTTTTACTTTTTGTATTATTTGCTAAATAATGAATAATTAAGTTCCCTTTTTTATTAAAAATATAGGCTTCTTTCTTTTCGGAGCTTTTAATGGCTCCCAATTCTTTTTTAGTTGAAATAGTGCCAGTTATAGATTTTAAATTTACTGACCTAACATATTTCTCGTTGAAAAAAGGAGTCTCAGTAAAAAGGTTGGCCATTCCATTATTAATCATTTGAGCGGACGAACTAAAGCTTATAAAAGAGAGAAATAATAAAATTAATCTTATCATATTTTTATACTTAAAGCCTCTTTAATATTAGCAGTATTAGCAATACAGGAATTTTCATTGCAAATAAAAATATTTTTTTCTTCTTCTTGGTACTTTTCTTTAAAAATTAGAATCTCCGATTCTTTTTCGAGAACATATACTTGATCATTTATTTCTTTTTGATGATGTAAATTCCATAATTCATTTAGTTCATACCCTATTGTAACATATAGTTTATTTGAAGACTTTTTTTTGTTTGACAACATCATCCAATTAGTATAATTAGGTAACCATTTTTGAGCTTTAGAACCAACTTTTCTCATCATTTTATCCATTATTTCTAAATACTTTTTATCATGGGTAACATTATATAGTTCATATAAATTATTTGCTATTACAGAGTTGCTTGAAGGGATAACTTGGTCTTCAATTTCAAAACTTTTTTTATATAGAACTTCACTTTCTGTAAATGCAAATAAGTTTTTATCCTCAGCCCAAAACTTGTTAATAATAATATTGGTCCATTTGATGCTTTCATTAAACCAGTAGGCTGAGGCGCTGATATGTCCTATTTTTATGAATAAAGCAACTAACCAAGAATAGTCTTCTAAGTTCCAGTGATTATTTTATTTGAATAAACCAGCCTGTAGCACTGGTCTTCATTACAGAAATTATTTAAAATTAAATGTGTAGTAGTTTCAGCTATTTCAAACCATTTGCTGTTTTGATAGGTAATTGATGCGTCAATTAAGCCCATAATCATCATACAATTCCAACTACAAATAGCTTTAGTATCAACTGCAGGAAAAAGATTTGCAGTTCTTAAGTCCTTTAACTTTGATAATAGGTTTTCTTCAAAGACACTAGAAATAGTCTCTTTTTTATGCATATGCCATTTATTTTCTTTGAGCGACTTATCTGTCATAGAAAAATTCAATTGACAGTACTCAATCTCTTTTTTATTTAAGTTTTCTAATATTTGTGGTTTCTTGAATAAATAATAACCCCCTTCTCCATCTACATTATCAGCGTCAATTGAAGAGGGGAAAAAGATATTTTCAGCTTTAATACAGAGCCAAAATTCAATAGTTTTTTCCACTAATTCAGCATAAATATTTTTTTTAATTATTAAATCGTAGCTACTAAAAATACTAATCAATTGACCATTATCGTATAGCATTTTTTCAAAGTGAGGTATGTCCCAATGCTCATCTGTGCAATATCTAAAAAACCCTCCTTCAACATGATCAAATAGCCCTTTTTGTGCAATATTTTTAAAAGTTGTTTCTCTAAAACTCTGCCACTTTGTGTTGTTAGATAATTGAATTAAAAAATTTAAAAAATTAGGCATTGGGAATTTTTGACCCGATTCTAAGCCCCCGTTTTCTAAATCGATAAAAGTTTCCCAATCTTTAAAGGATGACTTGTATTGGAGTTCTATTAATGGTTCATTATCCAGGTTATTTTTTTGTTGATAAATAAAGTTTTTTGAATAATCATAAAGTTTTTCGGGGCTTTCTTTATAAATATTGCTGAACCTATATATAAGATTTAGCCAATCATTGGCATTGTAGTATGTCCCAGCATATAAGGGCTGGGAAGAGGGGAGTAAAATACAGTTTAATGGCCATCCTCCACTACCTTTTGTTTCTAGTAAAAAATCCATATAAATATTATCAACTTCAGGATGCTCCTCTTTGTCAACCTTGATAGCAATAAAATGTTGATTCATTACTTGTGCTATTAATTCATTATTAAAAGTTTCTCTTTCCATTACATGACACCAGTGACATGCTGAGTATCCAATACTTAAAATTATTAACTTGTTTTCGCTTTTTGCTTGATTTAAAGTCGAGGTTGTCCATGGTTTCCAGTAAATAGGATTGTTGGAGTGATGAAGTAAATATGCACTATTAGATTTTTTTAATTCATTCATTTTCATAGCTAAAAATGAGCTCTTTCAAATCATTTAAAACTTGTTTTTTAAGTATTTCTGGAGCAATGATTTTACAATCTTTACCAAATCCTAATAGTAGCATTTTAAGCTCGTAAGTGATTAAAAGATGAAAAGAGAAAATATGATTGCCATTATTTAAAACTTCTTTTAGGCTTTGAGAATGGTGAAGAGGTTGGGAAATTAAATATTTGGATAAAATAGTATTAGTCTCTATAATTATTTCATTGGGAAGTTCATTAAAAACAGTAATCCCAATGGAGTGTTTGAAAAAATTATCAACTGAAAAGTTATTGTCTACTCTAAATGTTTGTTCTAATAAAATTGGATCAAAAATTCGATCCAGACCAAAGGTTATTACTTTTTCTTTTAGTTCACTTTTCCCAATTAAATACCACCTATTTCTATACTCCTTGAGAAGATAAGGATGCATTCTGCGAACAGACTTTATGTTTTTTGAGAAGTTGAAATAATCAAATTGTACTACTTTTTTATTTTTTATAGCGCTTAAAAAAAGTTCAAGATTTTCATTCCCCCTAATCGTTGGTAATGTTTCAAATTGAATAATCTGATCTTCGTTATGACTACTAGGTTTTTCAGAGCTTATTGCTCTATCTAAAATTTTCTGAATGGCAAATTCATATTGCCCAAACAAACTAGTATTTTTAAACTGATGTAGAATAGTAGAAGCTGCTTTTATAGCATTAATGTCTTTCTCGGTTAATGGAACATCATCCATAGAAAAGCTACTTTCTGAATAATAATAACCTCTTTCCTTTTTACTATAAGTAATAGGTGCATCATGCTCAATCCGCATAGCAAATAAATCTTTTTCAATTGTAGAGTCACATATATGAGAACCATCAGAGCTTCCGAAAATCTCTTCTTCGCAAAGTTGTCGCAAATCACTTTTACTGGGATATGGCGAATACTCGTTTCTAATAGATCTATCTATTATTCTATACCTTAATAATGCATTTTTAATAGCTGGCATAATTAAAATTGAAAGTATATAAAAGGTTGTAAACTCGTTGATGCAATTTGATACATTATAAATATAGCGGAAAAACAAACAATTAATTGAATAAATATAGAGGATTTTGAAAACTTTTCTCTATACCAAAACTTCCATTTTTCTGGTATAAAATGAATTATAAATCCAATAATAATAACTATAAAAACATTGCTATATACAGAAATGACATCTCCAATTAAACTCCATTGGAAGTTAAAAAACAATTGATTAAGTATTTCATTAGCAGTGAACCATTCTGACAAAATATTATGTGACTCATCCATTTGATCCCAGGAATTTATAGACCCACTCCGAAACCAAATTCTGGTAAATGTTACGAAATTAAAAGTGATAATAATTCCCAAAATTTTATTGGCCCAATTAGATTTATTTTTCCAAGGGCTAACATTTTTCCATAGCTTATAAATAATAATCCCTAAGCCATTAAGTCCTCCCCAAAGAACAAAATTCCAACTAGCTCCATGCCAAAGTCCACCAATTAACATGGTTAACATAATATTAATATTTGTCAAATACCATTTATTAAATCTAGGAAATATCTCGCCAAATAACAGGGTTAAAAATATAACAGAAAGTATCCCAAATAAAATAGCTAAGGAACCACTAAGTAAGTATATAAACAGAACAATTAAAGAAAGAGAAACATAACTAAAAATTGATCCCCCTCTATTTCCCCCCATTGGAATATATAGATAATCCTTCAACCATGAAGAAAGGGAAATATGCCATCGCTTCCAAAACTCTCCGCAGTTATCAGCCTTGTATGGAGAATTGAAATTTTTAGGCAATCTAAAGCCTAAAATCAATGCTATGCCAATAGCAATGTCTGTATATCCAGAGAAATCTGCATAAACTTGGAGAGAATATCCATAAAGAGCCATTAAATTTTCAAATCCAGAAAACATTCCTGGATTATCGAAAACTCTATCAACAAAATTAACCGCTATATAATCTGCTAAAAGAAATTTCTTCAATAAACCATTTAATATCCAAAATAAAGCCATGCCAAATTCTTGTCTAGTTAGTGAGTATGGTTGATGAATTTGTGGAATAAAATCCGCAGCTCTAACAATAGGACCTGCTACTAACTGGGGGAAAAATGAAACATAAAATCCAAAGTCAAAAATATTATTAACAGGCGATAATTTTTTTCTAAAAATATCTATTGAATAAGACATGGTCTGGAAAGTATAAAAAGAGATACCGACTGGAAGTAAAATTTGATCTACCCTGAAGCTAGATCCAGTAAATTGATTGGTAAATGAAGCAAAATGATTAATTGGATGCCAGTTAGACCCAATAATTGCGTTAAATGAATCTGTGAAAAAATAGGCATACTTAAAATAAATTAAAATAAGGAGGTTGATAGCTACACTAAATCCTAAAAATATCTTAGCATATAGCTTTTTTTTACAAATGAAAATAGCTTTTCCTAAAAAAAAGTCTACAATCGTTGAAAATAGTAAAATAGAAAAGAAAAATCCACTTGTTTTATAATAGAAATATAAACTAACAATAAAAAGAAAAATACTTCTTACCCTAAGTTTTTTATAAACCAATCCGTATCCTAAAATAACAAATAGGAAAAATATCCAAAATGGATATTCGGTAAAGATCATTGGATGTTCAGAAGATTTTAAGAATGGAGATAAAAGCCATTCATAAAATTTATATATGGAAAAATCACCCATTATTTTCAATATAATTAATAAACGACTTCATAAATGCCTCAAATAATAAATCACCGATAAGATTATATCCATCATAAGTCAAATGAATAAGGTCATTTTTAGCTAATTTATTTTTTTGCCAATCTTTGATAGAATTTAAACCTCCCATAACTTGAAACATATCCCAAAGAGCAAGGTCTTTATTTTGAGCCAATTGTAACATTTTTTCTCTAACCTCTAGAGCTCTTTTGTTTGGATATTTTCTCATATAATAACTATCATTATTGGTTGTAAGTAAAATTGCCGTGTTAGGATTAATCGATTTAATTTTCTGTATCAATGTATCATAGTTATTATAAAAGGATTCTTTGGAAAAATCTTCTTCATAAGCGTCATTTATTCCAATAGAAAATATGACCAAATCAGGTTGAATTAGACTTAGCTGCTGCTCAAAATCAATACATCTCAAATAGCTTTTTACACTTGCGCCATTAACTCCTATAGAATGATAAGAAATTCCATTGTTCTCGTTGTCTAATAGAAGGCCAAAAAAAGAAAAATTAGATGGGATGTCTTTTTTTCTATAGATTTGGATTGTTAAGGAATCAACCAATCGAGATAACTTAAATTTAATGTGTCCTTTGTCTCTTTTATAGTCTATTTTAATATTAGAATCGACTATTATCTTTATTTCAAAGTTATTACTCGAATCTGTAAAAAAAACATCAATAGAATTAAAAGAATCATAGTTGCTTAAGGGATTTTTATGCCAAATATTAATGTTAGACAAAGTGTCTAGAAGCTCTGCTCTAGCGCCCATTAGCCCAAATGGACCATGATGATGATTAACAGAATTACGGTACCCTTTCCACCTGCCAGTATGACTGGACATTATGACTGGAGATCCATTGGATTTTATTAATCGAAAAGGAAAAATAAATCCTCGACCCGAATTACAATAAGGGCTAGAATGTTGGAAATTAGTTCTCATTCTGTTGGACCATATATCAGCCTGAATATGAGAGCCTCCAAAATGGAGAATGTTAATTTTATCTTCTCCATTAGAATATTGATTATCCAATTTTTTAAAAAACTGATTCCAAACTTTATTACCATAAATTTTTAAATCATTTTCTTGTGTTTCTATAAATGGATATTGTAATGTATTTGGAGATATAAATTGACCCAATAAATTAAAGCCATTAAATAGCATTAAAAAAAATAGAATTATAATATTATTATTCACTTTTTTTGTTTTAAATAATTATTGTAATCCTTCATAAAGTCTTCAATAAAAAAGTCAGCAATTTTTTTAGCTCCTCTATTAGTAAAGTGAATGTAGTCTCTTGCTGCTAAAGAAGGTTTTTCTAGGACCCATTTCTGAATAGAGTTTTCTCCTCCCATATTTAAATACATATCCCAAAAACAAGAATTGGTCTCAAAAGCTGCATTTTTTAATGCTGATATTACCTCTTCTAAAATGGGGTAAGTAATAAATTCTGTTTTTTGTTTTTTTGCCATATCAGCTGGACCAATAATAAGAAACATGGCCTTAGGGTTAATTTTCTTTAATTTAAGAATTTGTTTTTTGAAATAATTCCCGTATTTGATGGCTCTTTCTTTAGTTTTAATGTAAGGAATAGTATTGCCTCCAAATTCCAAAATAAATAAATCAGTTGAAAGCAACCTTTGCATCTGACTTAAGGAAGTGAAATCTACTTTAGAAAATTCCGTCCCTGACGCTCCTCTTAAAGGGATATTGTCTACAACAACGCCTTTATTTCCTTCCAGTGAAATACCATATACAATTGGGCTTGAGTTGGAGCTAAATTGTAACTTAAACTCTTTTGGCCCCTTACTAAACTCTAATTGCTTTAACTTGATTTCATCTGACTTTAAAAGAGTATCAGTGTGAAAAACTGAGTCATTTATAAGCAACTTAAGTATGGTATTGTCTGGATTAGAATAAAAGATTTTTAAGATGTTAAAGTTTCTACAAAGTTTATAAGATTTAGTAGGTCGTTTGATATTAATTTCTCCATTGTAAATGAAATTTGAATCAATAGACAATGAGTCAGGATTCATGGCGCAAAAAGAAAATAAAGCGCCATATTTCTTGTGTTTAACGTCCTTATCTATGTAAGGGCCAAACCCTGTTTTTCTAATCCAATTTTTTGAAGGAGAATTATTAAGGCTGATTTTTCTGGTGGCTGGTATAATAGCAAATAGTCCAGCCCCACTTCCGCCAAATTCTTTTTGTAGCCTCTCTCTAAGTCTTCCAGAAATTCTATCCCCTTCAATTTGGGAATCTCCATAATGCATTATTCTTACTTTTTTAAACTTTGCATTTTCTAATTTCTTGAAAAATGGAATTAAAACAGAAGGGTCACTGTTAGGGTATTGTATGTTTTTTTGGGAAAGAATTAAGGTCTCTTTTATTCGTTTTTCTTCAAGTAAGAATATATTTTCTAAACTATCTTGAATGTGTTTTTTTACCTTATTAATAGAATCATAATTAATAACAATTGGAGCTGGAATCTCAGCAGCAACTTTTGTAATTAACTTTTCTTTTTGAAAATCTTCCTTAGAGATGAAATTTAATTCTACATTGGACACTTTAACCCCATTACTAGGGAAAATCCAAAATAAAATTAATAGCATTAAAATTAATCCTATTAAAAAAATTAATGGGTAAAATGGTGTTATTTCTTTGTTATTCTTAATTGCTGATTAGGTTTTAATTCATGGTAATAATTATACTTACAAAGTGATTTAATGGTAACCTGGGGATTGACTGCTGCTACTTGCCAAAAATATTTCTCTTTAGATATTGTTTTAAGAACCAACTTGTTATTATTCAATTCATGTTTTGACATTAAAATCAACTTTTGATCTTGATAAATAATTGTGTTTTTTAAATTGTTCCAACTCATTATTTCTTTAACAGAAACATTATTGTCAATCGCTATTTGCCCGAGAACATCGCCCTGTTTAACAAGATATATTTTTTTACTTTTTTGGATGGTATCCAAATATGAATTTTGCCTCATTGAATCTTGAAAAGATAGTATTTTCTGAATATTTTTTTTTAAGAAATTACCAACTTCATCCTCCAATTCTAAGCTATAATCTTTAGGAATAATTTGTCCTAATAAAACAGGGTTATCTCTTTTAATTTTATGAAAGTCTATAATTTTAAATTGTGCAATTGCATCAAAAAAAATATTTTCTTCAAAAATAAATTCATTCATATTTGAATCATTAAGTTGAGTAGAATATGGTTTATATTCAATTTGATCAAGCCAATTTATCAACTCGATATTAAATAAATATTTTTGATCAATAAATTTAATAGCTTCTTCCCATTTATTGGAATTGGTTTTTTTTATGATATTAGAAACATAGTTAGGAGAAGTAATAAATGATAACAAAGTCCAATTATCTGATTTATAAAGCTTAGATAGCTCTTTTATATACCCAATTGCAGCAACAGAAGAAGCTTTTTCATCAAGTCTTTGATCCATATAGCTATTAACCTTAAGATTCATTTTTAAAGCTGTTATATAGCTCAAAGACCATATCCCTTTTCCTGATAAATTACTTGTATATTGATTTTGATACGCAGATAATATTAATGGAAGAAATCCAAATTTTGATTTGATTTTATTTGAATTAAGTTCAGAATCAATAAAAGAGTATTCTGTAATTTTTTTTTGAAATAAATAATGTAGAACCTCTATATCTTCTTTAGCTATTTTTAATTCCATTGGGGGATTAAAAATATTTTTATCCTTTAATATAGGAATTTTAATATCTGAAGGGATAAAAAGAAATAGATCATCATTTTTTTGAGCGCTAAAGTTGAGGAGTCTTAAACCAAAAAAAAATAAAAACAGAACTCTGGTCTGAAAATTGAAAAAAATATTTTT
>Ga0163111_10003084_pt1 | contig 10682 bp, 8 predicted proteins | sample CRUFie1St18metaG_FD_109645 | JGI IMG/M metagenome (GOLD analysis project Ga0163111, IMG submission 109645) | Marine microbial communities from the Costa Rica Dome - CRUD Field 142mm St18 metaG | ecosystem: Environmental > Aquatic > Marine > Oceanic > Photic zone | place: Costa Rica: the Eastern... | reverse complement strand
TTTTTTATATATTTCTTTATTGATATTCCTTCAAGAATTTCTAGGTGACCAGCTGATATTATATAATGTTCTATGATTACCTTCGATTTTGATATTTTTTTTACATACTTGTTTATTCTATCAAACCATGTCCGAACTCCATTATAATATTCTATATTTTTTGCCATTTTATAAAATTCTTTTTTAGAGATTGCAATATTTTTCTTTTCTGCATAATCTAGGAGATGTCGCATATAGACCATCATAGATTCTGCACCGGTTTCTCGAGTTTCTTTGACAATATCATCCCAAAAATTTTTTGATTTGATGCCCATTCTTGGAAGGAGAGTATACTCTTGCATGGTCTTTGGTGTCAGTGTCCCATCAAAATCATAAATAATAGCGATTTTATTCTGTTTCATCACATCTCCGTTGGTGCGTTAATATTTAAAGTTTCTAGACCACAACGTATAACTCTTTGGATGGCAGCAATGAGATACACTCTACTGTAGATAATCCTCTCTTCTATAATTTTGACATTCGTATAGTAACTATGAAATTGTTGAGCAAGGTCATATAAATAATTTGTCATAATGTTTGGTTTAAGTGATGTAATAGACTTATACGACATATCTTTAAAATCCATTAATAGTGTTATCAATTCGATTTCACTTGTTTCTTTTAAATCATTTGGATTAAAAGAATTTTTATTATATTCTTGCAATTGATTGAGTATTTTCTCAATTCTAGCATGCGCATATTGTATGTAATAAACAGGATTATTTTTGTTTGTAGAAATAGCAATATCTAAATCAAAATCTAAATGCTGATCTTTATTTTTTGTAAGATAGAAGTAATTAATTGCATCAACTCCTATTTCATCTGCGAGAGTATCTAGCTTCACAAACTCACCTTTCCTAGTTGACATAGATATTTTATCTTTACCTCTATATAAATTAGCAAATTGGATTAAATGTATATCTAATTTGTTAATATCATGACCAAGAGCTTTCAACCCACTATTTATTCTTGGAACATATCCATGATGATCTGCCCCCCAAACATTGATTATATGATCATATAATTTCATTTTTTGATCATGATAGGCTAAATCAGATGCAAAATATGTGTATTCTCCATTAGTTTTAATGAGAACTCTTGGCTCATCTGACAAGAACATGAGAGCGCCGTCAGTTTTCTGTGTTTGTTTTGAATCTTTAAGTTTCTGAATAATTTCATCAACAAGATTATCTTCAAATAATGTTGATTCATAAAACCAGTTATCGAATTCGATATCTAATTTATTTAATGTATTCTTTATATCATCAATGACGTGCTTAATTATTGCTGTTTTACACCTATCTAATATTTTCCGGTGTTTATTATCTTTAAGTACATCACCTAGATTATTTCTCCAATTCTCTTGTTCTAATAAAAGAGAAATATTTTTTGAAATCTCTTCAATATATTTACCTTTGTATAGTTCTGACTCATCAAATTTTAGCGATTTATCTAGGTGTGAGAATACGCTTAGGACCAAATTATTGATTTGATTACCAAAATTATTCACGTAATACTCTTTTACAACAGTATGACCCTGAATTTTGAGGAATTTTGAGATAATATTTCCGTATACGGCACCTCGACCGTGACCAACATGTAGTGGGCCAGTAGGATTTGCAGATACAAATTCTACCAGAAATTTCTTTGGTTTCTTGACATCACAACCTGCCAAAAGGTTATTTGTATTTAATATTTCTGTCACTATATTATTTTTTTGTAAAATTTTTATCGAGAAATTTATATAACCTGGTTTGGCAATATCTACAATATAGTTGTTCTTTGCCTTTAAGTTTTTCGTAATTTCCTCGGCGATTTGTATAGGATTTTTTTTAAGTGGTTTAGCTAATCTCATTGCAACATTGGTATAGTAATCAGATGAGACATGCTTATTAACATTTTTATTCACCTCGATTAAATTATTATCATTTATGTTGAATAATTTTATTAAGGCTTCCGCAATATCTTTTTTAATTGAATCTTTCATGTTACATCTAATAAAAATCTATAGGGTCAATGTCAATTGACCATCTAACATTGTAAGGTTTTTTCTCTTCGATGTATTCTCTTATTTGCCTAGTTTTATTGTTAAGAATCGAACGATTTTTTGAGCCAAACATTATTTGATGATGATAAACATTTCCTCTTCTTCCAATAGGAGATTCTGCTGGACCAAATACAAAAACTCTATCGTCACCAGAAAACTTATTTCTTATATTATTTAATAGATTGAGTGATTTATTTTTGTGAATTGAAGATGATTTAACAAGTGAAATGTGACTATATGGTGGCAAACAGCTCGCCTGCCTTTCTTTTAAGTTTTCTCTGGAAAATTCCTCGTACCCGCCTTTTAGCAGCGTCTTAAGTAATGGATGATCAGGGTTTCTTGTTTGTAAAATAACATGACCTCTAGTAGATTTTCTTCCGGATCTCCCCGAAACTTGTGTAATGAGCTGTGCTGTTCTCTCTAAGCCTCTAAAATCCGTACTGTACAGACCTGAGTCAACATCAATTATTCCAACTAGTGATACATTTGGAAAATCATGCCCTTTTGCAATCATCTGCGTTCCTATCAAAATGTCTATTTCTTTGTTTTTCATCTGGTTTATAAATTGCTTTAGTTTTTTGATATTAGTTACGGAGTCACTATCAATTCTTGAGACATTCGCTGTTGGAAATAGCTTTTTAATCCCATCTTCAATTCTCTGTGTGCCATAACCAAGCGGAACTAGATCACATGATTGACAGTCACCAGGATTTGGAGAAATCTTTTCTACAGATCCACAATGATGACATTTCAGATTTTTTTGGGTCCTATGGTACGTCATAAAGGAGGTGCATCTTTTACATTTAGAAATCCATTTACAGTTTTTACACGTTAAAGCATGGCTAAAACCTCTTCGTCCAATGAAAAGAATAACTTGTTTTTTAAGCTTAAGCTGTTGTTTAATAGATTTCGCAAGATATCCTGAGATACCATTGTTTGGTGTATCTTTATTTAAATCTACGAGTACTATCTTTGGTAGTTCTGTTTTAAAATATCTTTTGGTAAGCTTATATTTTATTGATTTATCGATTATAGAATTATAAATACTCTCAAATGATGGAGTCGCACTCCCAATTATGATAGGAATATTGAGTTTTTTGGCTCTGATGATTGCTAGATCTCTTGCATGATATTTAAATTTTTCTTGTTGTTTCAGTGAACTATCATGCTCCTCATCAACTACAATGAGTTTTAAATTGTCAAATGGAAGAAATATTGATGACCTAGTGCCGATAACTATGTCCAACTGATTTGTCGATGAAAGTTTCCAAACGGTCATTTTCTCTTTATCTGTCAATGAAGAGTGATATGAATAGATTGTTGATTTGATATACTCCTGAAATCTATCAATTGTTTGAGGTGTTAAATTTATTTCTGGAACAATAATAAGTATTTGTCCTTTTTTTTTGATAATTTCATCTGAGATTTTGATATATAATTCTGTTTTCCCACTACCAGTTATTCCGCTGATTAATATACTCGAATAATCATTTATTTTTTGTTTAATATTTTTATATATTTTTTCTTGCTCATGATTGAGCATAATTTCTTTTCTTGCAAAATATTTTGTATCATTTTTATTATAAATATTTATTCGGTCTTTTTTTATCCCACGTTTTATTTGTGTTGGTAGTGTGCTAAATATAATTTGACCAAGAGGGTACTGATAATAATTACTCGCCCACTGGCATAAATTCAAAATCTCATCATTTATAACTGGAGAATCGTCAATAACCTCCTTAATATTTTTCAATCTAAATTTAGATTCCACTTTCCCCGTCTTTTTTTCTTTATCTATGACTATGCCAATAACGTCTTTATTACCAAAAGACACTTTAACCCGTGAGCCAATAACTATCGATTTATGATGAGTTTTCGCTACATAATCAAAAGTGGTATACAAGGGGTAATTGACTGCAACTTTTACGATAATTTCCATGATTTATTATACATTTAACAACCATCTTGGTTGAGGCATCGTAAAAAAATTTTTATCCACAGAATCTGTGGATAAAATTGTGGAAAAATCCTAAATACTAGTTATTTTTCATTTTACTAAAAGTGGTACAGCAGATTGTATGTTTTATAATCAATATGAAAAAATTATAAAAATCAATAATATACGTTCTTTATGATAATATTTTCATTATCGATGACCAGCAAAACTATGTTTATTTGAGAACGACTCTCATTGTTAATAAACCGAGGATTTTGCAATAAATCTGAGGTTTCGTTGAGTCTATCTAGGTAAATTTGGCTGAAAACAACCCCAATTACACCTTTTTTTAAAGTGTAAAATTATTTTGTTTAAATTATCAACAAAAAGTCTATCTGAGATATAATAGTTCGATGATAAAGACTAGGCAGATACTTCGCTTGAATGCAGCAGGGCACCCCACAGGCTGGATTAATTACCAAACTGCAGTGAAGTTATATCATCTTGAACAAATTGCGTATGAATGTGGATCATCTACCCTTCACATAAAAGGAGGTATAAACCGCCTTACAGGCCTCAGAAGCTCACTTGACATTAATTCCATAGTTGCGACCAAGAGTTCTCATAAGTTAGATTATTCATCCTTTACACCATGTTTGAATAACATGACTTTATTTATGAGGGATGCGAATACGTGCTTATATTGTGGTGAGGTATTTTCCAATAAATATCTTTCTAGAGATCATATTATTCCTTTATCGCTAGGGGGAGAGGATATTTGGACTAACGTGGCTACGGCCTGCAGAAGATGTAACAATTTGAAAGGAGGCAAAACTCCCGAAGATGCCAAAATGATGCTCATAGCAGTTCCATTTAGCCCCTCTAGAGTTGAATATTTAATTTTACGAGGCAGAACAATCTTAGCTGACCAAATGGAGTTTCTAATTTCTCACATATCTAAAAATAGCCCTCTCCTTGAAAGATTTAAATCAACTTAGTGTAATACAAACCTATGAATTCTACAGAAAAGAAAGGAGTCTTGTTGGTAAATTTAGGAACACCAAAATCACCAACAACAAAAGATGTCCGTATTTACTTGAGAGAATTTTTGTCTGATAAAGATGTAATTAGATTACCTAGATTTTTCTGGTTACCTTTATTAAATCTGATAATTCTCCAGACAAGACCAGCAAAAAGCGCCGAGTTGTATAAAAAAGTTTGGACAGAGTGGGGTTCGCCACTTTTATATAATACTTTTCTACAAGCCGGTAAACTTAGAGAGAGATTTGAAAATCAAATTAATAATCAATATACAGTTGATGTTGCAATGAGATATGGACATCCGTCAATGGAGTCAAAAATAATACAATTTTCTAAAAGTGGATTTAAAGAGATAGTCATTATTCCCATGTTTCCACAGTACTCAACCACTACCACAAGATCGATAGCAAGACACCTTGATAAAATTTTAACAAAACTAAAATTAGATAAACTTAATATTCATTTTGTGAAAGATTTTCACGATCATGACTTGTATATCGACGCTTGTTGTGAACACATAGAGACTTTCAAGAAAAGCAGCGGATCACCTAGTAAATTAGTACTCTCATATCATGGAATCCCTCTATCTTACATTGGCGATGATGAACCATACCAAGACCAGTGTTATAAGACCTCTCGGTTGATTGCCAGAAAACTAAACTTATCTGAGTCCATGTACGAGGTTGCCTTTCAGTCAAGATTTGGGAGAGCAGAATGGATCAAACCCTATTTAGCTGAGAGATTAGAGAGTTTGCCCGCTGAAAGTATTAAAAATATCCATATATTCTGCCCAGGTTTCTCATCTGATTGTCTAGAGACTATTGAGGAGATTGGTGAAGAGTCTCGTGAGTTGTTCTTAGACTCCAAAGGTGAGAAGTTTGAATTTATTCCATGCTTAAACGGATCGGATAAATTTATAAATTTAATTGAGGATCTGGTGACAAATTCAGAGCGGCATCATATCGATTTTAAATCGCTATTTTAATTTTTTTTCTAGAATATTTAATTTAAGTTTCGCATAGTCGGGTAGACCGTTCTTAAAAGGAGGATAGTCTTCACCATCAATAAGACTTAAAATATATTTTTTACATATGCTTGTAATATTATAACCATCTTTTGTTATAAAATTATTTGGGAGAATTCTCTCCTTATTTGCAACCCTCGCTAAATTAACTGATCCTGTCAACCATTTGCCATTTCTAGCTTTAGATTTAACAGTTACCATCACATCTGAGGCACCGCTCAATAACAAATTAATTGACTGAAATCCAACCTCATAAGCTTGTCGTACATCACTTGATGAACCCAAATGTCTTGATGCTCTCTGTAGGTAGTCTGCAACAGCCCAGTGTACCTTATATTTCAACTTGTCTGTTATTAATTTAGCTAGTATAGGAGCCACACCTCCTAAGTGAGCATGACCGAAACTATCCTTTTGTGCACTCGCTGATATAAATCTATTTTTGTAGTCTCTTATTCCCTCAGAGGCAACAACAACACAAAACCCATTTTCTTTAATCGCTTGTTGAGTTCTATTGAGAAAATCACTCTGATTAAATTTAATTTCAGGAAATAGAATTAAATGAGGAGCACTGTTATTCAAGTTTTTTATTACTCCTGAAGATGCCGCTAGCCACCCTGCATGCCTACCCATAACTTCTAGAATAAAGACTTTTGTAGATGATTTTGACATTGATGCCACATCAAGCGATGCTTCCAGAGTCGATGTCGCAATATATTTAGCCACTGTACCAAAACCAGGACAAGAATATGTTTCCTCCAAATCGTTATCAATTGTTTTAGGCAATCCAATACACTGAATTTTAAACCCTTGCTGATTAAAGAATTTTGAAATCTTAAGAGTCGTATCTTGCGAGTCACCTCCACCATTATAAAGAAAGTATCCAATATTATGTTTTTTAAACACATTGAGAATTTTTTCATATTCATTTTTATTGTTTTTATAATCAGACAGTTTTATTCTACATGAACCGAAGGCACCACCTGGTGTATGAATTAGTTTTGAAATCTCTTTTTTGGATTCTTTATTCAAATCGATTAATTCCTCATTTATTGCTCCTGCAATTCCATTTTTTCCAATAAGTAATTTCCCAAAAGATTTCTTATTTTTTTTATAATTATCATAGATGCCACTTGCTGTTGCATTTATCACTGGTGTAACGCCACCTGATTGTGCATAGAAAATATTCTTCTTCATATATTTACCAATTAAAGTCCTAACCAAGAATCAGCTGAGAATTTCTTGAGACCAATATACTCAAAAAAATCTTTCAGCGCAGGTATATCTGACAAATTTCTTTTGTCACTTATTTCATGATTATGTACAGATACAAGTTTAGCAAGTTTTTTTGATGTGTAGATAATTTTTTTATTCTCTAACAGAATTTTTGAAACTCTTGCATATTTTGAGCCAAACACCTCTGGTATTTGCGATATGTTGTCATAAATTTCATCCAATGTTTTGTAATGAGAAATCAGTTTTTTTGCAGTTTTAGACCCAATACCTGGGGCACCAGGTATACAATCTGTTGAATCCCCCATTAAGCCTTGAAATTCCGCAAAGTATTTTGGAGAAAACCCCAATAAGTTATAGATATCATCGTATGTTAATTTCTTAGTTTTTAAATTCCACCATATATCTTTTTTGTTTATGATTTGAAATAAATCTTTATCATTAGTAATAACAACGTTTCGAATTTTATTCTTGAAATTAGTTCTTGAAATTGTAAAAAGTAAATCATCTGCTTCATATTCTGTGCTAGCAAAATTTTGTAATCCTAGAATATCTAGTAGCTCTCTGCATAGTTTGAACTGAACCTTTAATTCATCAGGGGCCATAGGTCTGTTCTGCTTATATTTCCTGTAAATATTATTACGAAAGCAGGTTCCTAGTGATTCATCGAATGCAAAACAGACTCGCTTTGGTTTATGATTTATTAAAAAACTCTTTACAAAATTTGAGAAACCTACTAAAGCCGAAATTGATAAAAATTTTTGTGTTTTAATAGGCGGTATCGTAAACCAATATTTAAGCACGATTCCAGTTGCATCGATTATGTATGACTTATCATAATTGTCATTCAACAATTTTAATTAAATCTCCTATTTCGGGATTTTTATTTGGATAATGACCGTTAAGTAGTTGTAATTTTTCTTTTGCAAACTTTCCTAGTGGAGATGATTTTGCAAGTGTTTCATAAGTCATTCCATCCCTAAACCTAATAACTTTAATTTTCAATCCTTTTGAGTTATCTATCTCCTCTTCCGTCATTTTCTTAAAGGAAACCAACATATTTTTAGCTGACATATCATTATCTAAGTTGTCCATGGTTATGTTTGCTATCCATGCTTTCGGTTTTATGGCGTCTGTTTTTGTATCAAAAATAATAATATATCTTTTATAGTAAGTATCTACAGGTGTTGTGTTCTTATATAAATGAGTATATCCACTTAGTCCATTGTGCGAAAATACACTCTCTTCAAGAAGCTCATTATTGTTGAGGAATCCACTTTGTCTTATGCCCTTACTTAAATACTCTTTTGGGGTCAGTCCGTTATCAAGATCATCTTTTAGTAAATCATCTGCCATCATGATAATTAAATCTTTATCTTTCCTTAATTCTAATCTATCGGGAAGATTCTTAAATACCCAACCATCATCTACATCAAAGCGTATTTGAAAAACTGGATGATAGAAAGTTGAGTCTTTTAGATAACCCTCCTCTGGACTTGTTCCATAGTTAGTTCCATCAAGAAGTTTGAGAAATTTTTCTTTATTTGTCTTCAATTTTTTAATATTTTCACTATTGTCCTTTAATGCGTTAATTCGTCTCTTACTATCAGGGTGAGTCGAGAAAATACCATGATATCCAATATTAGGTTCTCGATTTTCACTTTTCGCTATTACTTTTTCTAATTCATCTGACTGTTTCATAATTTCAAGGAAAGATGTCATTGCTGTTGGGTCGTACTCATTTGTAAGCAAATATTCCGCACCAAGTTGATCAGCTTCGAGCTCAAAACTTCTCCCATATCCTCTGTTTATAGCAACGTTAAGAAGACTAAATGCATTACTAGTCAATTGGCTACCCGGAACATTAGCCTGAATAATACCCAATAATAAATTAGTTACTTGGGCAGTGCTCATTCCTCTGACTGCGTGTCTAGCTGTTATATGACCTATTTCATGACCGAGGACGCCAACTAATTCTGCTTCAGAATTGAAATAATTTAACATTCCACGGTACATATAAACATAACCACCAGGCGTTGCAAAAGCATTAAAAATAGGTGAGTCAATTATAGTGAAAGTCCACTTAAGATTAGGCCTATGACTCTTTCTAGCAATTTCATTACCTAATTTTTGAACATAGTCATTGAGTTCTTTATCTTCGAGTATTTTTTGTTCCTCTAAAATTCTTTGATGGTAAGTAGCACCAATAGAAATTTCTTGTTGCTCAGTTATGGTAACAAAATCTGGATTTCCGGTTACGGGATTAGTCGCACAACCACTTAGCGTAAGAAGAGGTACGAGAAATATAAACCTGAATCTAGAAATATATAACATCCTAATTATTATGTTGTCTAATAAGGTATTTTTCAATTCCTTTCAATGCTTGAGCTCTGTGGCTTATTGAATTCTTCTCTTTATCAGTTAATTCTGCAGATGTCTTTTTATACTCAGGCAAATAAAAAATAGGATCGTACCCAAAACCATTACTACCTAATGGTTTTTCTGCAATAAAACCATGCCATGAACCTGAGCAGATAACAGGAAAGGGGTCATCTGGAAATCTCATAAACACAATAACACATCTGTAACAGGCAGATCTCTTTTCCATAGGGATACCTTTGAGAGCATTTAATAACTTAATGTTGTTCATTTCATTAGTAGCATTTTCTCCTGCGTAGCGCGCTGATTTTACCCCTGGCTTAGCTTTTAGAAAGGATACTTCAATGCCAGAGTCGTCCGCTAGTGAGGGCAATCCTGTTACAAGAGAAGCGCTTCTAGCTTTAATAATTGCATTTTCAACAAAAGAGGAGCCCGTTTCTTCGACTTCTGGAATTTCTGTATCATTATGAGAAATGAGGTTTATAGAAGTATTAGACAAAATTCTTTGTATCTCTCTTATTTTACCCTCGTTTTTTGTAGCGAGCATTATTTTCATAATTGTGATACAGATTTTTATTCGTAATGTAAAATTATAGACTATAATTCAGAGTATGAGTGAAAAAAGTAACAAACAATTGGACTCAATAAGTGTCTCAGATATAACCCAAAAGAAAATCACGATAAGAGTTGCGATTTCCGAGGGTTTTATATCACTATCAAAAGAGGCAATCAATGAGATTGAGAAAAATACAAATAAAAAAGGAAATGTAATCGCTGCAGCTAAACTTGCCGGTATAATGGCCGCTAAGAAGACCTCATCTATTATCCCGCTCACACATCCATTATCGATTGAAAATATTGAAATTGATTTCACTTTAAGCCCTGGCCAATTAAGATGTAGGACCACTGTAGTTTCTGAAGGCAAAACGGGAGTTGAAATTGAATCACTTTTTGCAACAGAGGTAGCCCTATTGACTGTCTATGAC
>Ga0163111_10003083_pt1 | contig 10682 bp, 9 predicted proteins | sample CRUFie1St18metaG_FD_109645 | JGI IMG/M metagenome (GOLD analysis project Ga0163111, IMG submission 109645) | Marine microbial communities from the Costa Rica Dome - CRUD Field 142mm St18 metaG | ecosystem: Environmental > Aquatic > Marine > Oceanic > Photic zone | place: Costa Rica: the Eastern... | reverse complement strand
CCTCCCGGAGACCAGCGTGACCACGAGGAGGAGGAGGAGGAGGAGGCGGAACGCGAGCGACGCACGCGACGACGTGCACGATGATGATGATGATGAAAATGATGATGATGATGATGTCGAGACGACCACGAAAGAGTCGTCGAAGAAAAGAAACGGTTTTGGAAGAAGAGGAGAGACGACGAAAAAAGGAGAGAGATCTCTGGCGCGCAGAGCGGCGGAGAAGCACAGAGAAAGGCTCCTGCGGAAAGCGTCGAGCGAAAAGGAGGAGGAAGAAGAGGAGGAGGAGGAGGAGGAGGAGAAAGACACGGTAACATTACGAGAGTCGACTAATGAAAAGAAGAAGAAGAAGAAGAAGAAGGAGGAGGAGGAAGAGAGAGCGACGTCGAGAACGACGTTGCGAGCGTACGCCGCAGAAAACGCGCAGTTGCGAGAGGCACTGCGGAAAAGCGTAGCGAGAGCGCGGCGTTTAGAAACGGAATTGGAAGAGACGACCGAATCTTTATCGGCGTGCGAAGGGGCGTTGAAGGATGCTCGCGTGTCGCATCGAGCTTTGCAAAAGGATAGCCGAGAGAGTCACGCGAGAGATCGAGACGCGTTGAAGAGCTTGAGAAAAACGCTGGAAGAAAGAGAGAGGATCTCGAGAGGCGAGAGGGCGAGGTGCGGAAGAGCGCTGAGATACGCGATGGATTGTTTGAGAGCGCACGCGCCGTTGATGAAGGACGAAAGGAACGAAGGAGGGTCCGTTCTAGGGAGCGTGGTGGCGGAGTTGGCGAGATTAACGGAGATAGCAGTGAGTGCGGGAGATTTTGGATTCAGAGAGTACAGTGAACGGAACGATGGAGAAGATGTGCACATGCGAAAACATACCGCGTATAAAAATCTAAGAACAAGGGAAGAAACAGAAGACAAAGACGAAGCTGAGCGCGCTCATCAACGACACGTCGACGCGATGCGCGAAGCCAAAACGAAAATCACGCTACTCGAAGACGAACGAAAACATCTGTTGCAAACGTTAGAGGACGCGACGCATCCGATAATAGAGTACAACACCGCGAAAGAATCCATTTTTACTTCAACACCAACCAGTCGCGACGAGTTTCTCTTCGACCGGCACGCGATGGAAGCGAGCGCGACGAACGAAAAAGTAACCGCGAGAATCGAGAAGAATACGTTCGCGCTGCCGGGCGCAGACGCGCTCGCTCGAGATATAGACACGATAGACTCCGAGTTGAAAAAAATAGCCAGCGCCTTCGAGGATAAACGGGCGATGTAGATGTAGAAATAATAATAGTATTCTAAAGCTCGTCCGTCGGTGGTGACGACGATGGCGTTGACGACAAAAACTCGCGAACGTTTTCTCGTTCTCAACCCCTTACGAAAACACCACCAAAAGCTTCATTTCTCCGCCCCTTTAACAACACGTTGAACTTAACTTTTCCGCGGCGGGGATATTCTTTCGAGTAAAAAAGGCAGCATCGAAGAAGAAAGCGGCAAAAAGCGCGAATAACGATGAACGCCGCGTTACGAAGCGCCGCCAATCGGCGTCTTCTGACGCGCGCTCGTTCGAGCAGAAGTCATCGTGAGTTTACGGCCGGTTTTGGTTTAGTGTCGTCCGGCGTTGTTCTCGAACCATCGCCGCGTTTGTCTGCTCCTTCCTCTGCTGCCGCGTTTGCATCGACGTCGACGCGAGGACGAGCGTTACTCGCGGGATCACCCGCGTGCGATTGGGATGTGAACAACGGAAGAAGAAGAAGAAGAAGCGTCGAATCTTTACGACTAATGAAAGAAAACTTTGGTGACTTTGGTGGCACGAAAAGACCGTACTCGAAATCTCTCGGCACCGACGGCGGCTTGAAACCGGACCAAGTCGTAGTCCCGGAAAGCTACGTCGTGTTAGATCCATCGAAATTTTCAGTCAAACAGGGCGAAGAAGAAGAAAAAGTGAAAATAAGCGACAAGAACGTCTTTGCGGTCGTTTCGATCGGGTCGCACCAATACAAAGTGTCTCCGGATGATTTGTTCTTTGTCGAAAAGCTCCACGGCGCGAACGTAAACGACATTGTGCACCTACCTAGAGTGTTAATGCTTGGAAGCAAAACGAAAACAATTATTGGAAGACCGGTAGTGGAGAACGCGTATGTCAAGTGCTTAGTAGAAGAGGTTGTGAGAGGTGAGAAGATGATTATATTTAAGAAGAGAAGGAGGAAGAATTCGAGACGATGGAACGGAGCGAGGCAAACAATGACAAGTTTGAGAGTCTTGGACGTAGAAGGGATAGAAGAGTAAATTTAATGTATAGTAGTATATTAGTATCTGGTACGTAATCACATTTAAGTTCAGTTTCTGTCAGTTTCTTTTTTAGATGGCGAACTTTCTCTTCAGATCCATCGCAAAGTTCGAATCGCCAAACTCATGCGCGTGTTGCGACTGTTCAAACCATTGCGTCTTTTCAAAGCTCGTTCGTAACGGCACGAACATCTCCTTAATCCCTTTCGCCAACGGGTCTAACGTGCGTTTCATCGCGTGATTGACGTCTTCTAAACTTTTTATCCCGAGATACTTGCACGAGGTCAATACGATTGCGCCGGTGCCCCAAATGGCTAACGTCCCACCCCAAGCTAACGCTCTCCCCGGAGTTGGATCCGGTAACAACTTCACTTTGTTCTTCCCAATCATCACAAACGTTTCGTCACGCATGTGTTTGGCCGCTCGACTCTCAACTCCATTAAACCTCTCCGGCGACGATTCCATAAGTTCCATCGCTTTGTGCACCGAGAAAATAGACGCGCCTTCCGCCGCCGCCGTCGACCCGTTCCATTTGGACTTCCCAAGAGATACTCTCGACCCGAGCGTCGCGTGTCCTATGAAGACTGGATTCCCCGTGCACGCTCCAGAAATCGAATGGTTCTTGATAAAATCTCGATCGAGCTTCCTCGTTTTCATTTCTTCCTTCATCGAAAATTTTTTATCGAACACGCGTACCGAGTGTGCCAACACTTGCGGCAAGGCACCCGAGGTAGACGAGGACGCAAAATTACTCGCACGTCTCATCGCCTCTTCGTACCTCCCCTCGCTTTTCAGCTTGGCGATGTACTCTGCTATTTCTCGCTCTTGCTCTTTTATGAAGTACTCGTTCTCGCGAGCGCGTTTCATGACGTTCAAAGCGTCCGACATGATGATGATGATCCTCGGGAAATTTTGGGGATAAATGAGAAAGAAAACTGACAAAGACGACGCGTCTGAACTCAACCGAACCGCGTACTTTAAACGACTTTACTTTCACGCTTCGAGGTATTAAATCGAACGCGAGAACGTGGTGCCGTCTTGACCAATAAATACGAGAGTATTGGTGGGGTGTGGGTGTATCGTGTGCGAATAGTGACGTAAAGGTCCACAGAGAGAATTCTGTTATCCAACTCAGCATCTCTTTTTTTCATTCACTCGTGTGAGAACAACACGAAAAAGTCAACACTCATTATTTTCTTACACGCGTCGCTCGCGCGCGTCCCAACTTTCTCTGCATCGACACTCTCTGTGTCTATTTTTATCTCTATTTCAACGATACAACAACACCTATTGGCTAGGTCTCGACGATGCGTCCGTGACGTATCGCGTGAAATCGACTGCTTCGTGGAGACGTCCTCTCAACTCGGCCAGAGTACGCGGAGGAGACGAAAGAGAGACGTCGGCTTTGACAACCTTTTTCGGTGGTTTCTGCCAGAGGACGACGTTATTTTCAGCATCTCTGCCAACAAAATCAAATCGAGCTATTTTCCTTCGTCCGCGTTCCATTGCGTCCCAACAAGACTTGACCCGAGGCGAGCGGTGCAAAATTTTCGCGTCTTCGAAAATGGATATGGCGTTTCGAGACGCGCAGGCGACAAAGTTGGACGGGTGGACCAACAGGTGGTCCCGGTCACAAAACTCAATAGACGACGTTCCATAGTCTCTGTTATCACTTACAGCTTGTTCTGGTATCAGTGCAAACTCAAACCATGCGGCAGTTACCTTCTCCTCTTCCTCTTCAAACAACGCATGGCCGATGTAACAGCCGCTCTGAAATCCGTCGCGGTGCCATCCAGTATTCGTCCCATTCATTGGACAGAAAATCTCGCATGTGCCATCGATTCTAAATAATTTCTCATTGTCATTGCTAAACTGTTTGAAAATGCACTCCGTAATGTACTTCTTCGCGCTCTCTGAAAGCGAAGAAGAAGAAGAAGAAGAAGAAGAAGAGCTCTCCTCTGAAATAAAAGTGGAGACGATCCGCGGTTCTCCGTCCTCTACGAACTTCGTTACGGCAAATTTGGTCGTCCCTACCTTCAAATCTATACTGTTTGCTCTCAAAGGCTCATTGGAAATGACCGAAATCAACGCGGTCGATCCATCGTCGTTCGTTCGATTACGAAAGTAATGGACTTCAGTGGTTATGGAAGATTCTTCGTTTGTTTTTCCAGTTTGGTTTCTTCTCGAAACGAAGTGTTCGACGTCGGAACCGTACAAACTCGACTCCGCATACGTGAAAGAAGACGCCATCAATGTGGCTTCTCTTTTTGCTCTACCGTTTGGCGTTCATTGGTATTGGTTACGAGACGTACACATGTGAAAGGTGCGTCAGGAAATTGAGTTATTATTTTTTTACGAGTCGTACAACAACTATGTATTTTACTACTAATTTACACGCTTACCGAGAACTAGTGACCAGATTGATCTTCTATACGTGTGTTAATACTACAACTCTTCCCTGAACTTACTTTTGTGTCGTTCTCCTTCTCCTTGATTCTCTTCGTTTTTTTCTCTCAAAACATCTTGCACTGCTTCTTCCTCTAAAATCTCTTCATCGACGAGCGCATCGATGGCGTCACGCGCTGGCTTGATTTTCGCATTATCTGGCATTCCGAGCTCACGAAATTGTTCTTCAGATAACCACACGACGTTTTGATCTTCTCCGTCTTCTCCTTTCTCTCCTCCTCCTCCTTTACCTTTCCATTTATCTGTACCACGTTTTTCGAAAAAGTCAACGATATCTTGTGTCGATTCAAACACGTGCACATCTTCCATCTCAATGTTCAGATCTTCGTTCTTCTCCTTGGCAAGAATTTGGCGAATGCGCTCCTTCGCAACTTTTATTAACTCATCTTTTTCTTCCTGGGTTAACTCACTGACAGTTTGAGGCGTGTTGCTCAGGGAAAATTTTTTCTTCAACTCTCTCCTCTTAATGTGTGCTTCCGAGGATTCGTTTTTCTCCTCTTCCATCACTAACGTCACTTCCTCATGCTCTTCCTCGCTTATCTCGAAATACTGCTTCTTCAACGTTGGGTACCTGTCATCCACGACGAAAAGACAAATCGGGTCACCAATGTAGTTCTTCGCCAACCATTTGTGTTTCGTAAACGTGCTCAACGTCGTGCTAGCCCCGGGCGCTAAATCCGCGTACTTTACCTCATTTCCGTCGAAATCCAACCAAGATAATTCGACGTGCGATTCCATCGAGTTATAAAACTCCACGCGAACACTTTGCTTGCCTTGTCCTGATCTGAACGTCATGTATCCATATTTATTCGATTCTCGAATCTCCTCCATCGACGTTACTTTCTTCCCTCGATTCCTTTGATGATCTCTCGCATCTTCATCTCGAAACTGTTTATCGCTCTCGTCACCGGAACCAGCAGTCATAAACGTCATGTGATTGTACGTAGCCCTCTCTTGTTCGTTCATTTGTTCGACTATCAACAATTTCTTCATCGTCTCCAATATTTCGTTCACGGACATGCGAATCGCGTCGAGATCTTTCTTCTTCTTCTGCGACTCGAGCGTTTTGATTTTGGCAAATATCCCGGAATCCTCGAAAGCTTTCCCAATGCCTGTGCTCATATCCACGTTGAAAACAGCAACTCTACGACCACCCAGAATATCGTCCTCTTCCTCCTCGTAAATCAAAGACACTTCTTCGTCTTTCTCGGCGTCTCCGGTCGCCTTCTTCTTCCCCGCGCCAGCGTCCACAAACTCCAGCAACGTGAACTGCTTTCTCGCCTTCTCGTTCTCCTCATCTCCTTCCTCGCCTTCTCCATTACTGATCGGTTTCATCTTATTCTCTGCCCCGAACACGCTCAACGAATCGAACCCGTCTCGCGCTAATTTTTGGCAAAACTGTTCCTTCCTTCCAATCTCTTCCAATATTCTTTTTTTGCTAAACCCAACGTGTTTACCGTTCAAAATCGTAGCCGGATGGAGCATGATTGTCTCTTCCCCCGTTAACGGGTCTACGTAGACCGGTAATGACGGTAATCCGTCCGCGGTGTGCGTGGCGGACGGTTTTATCTTTTCCAGTAAACTGTTCAGTTTTGTTTCTTTCGTTTCCAATTGTTGTTCGTCTTGTTGCTCTCTGTCTCGCCTCGCGAATGCATTGCTCGAAGCGAAAAGGTGCGTCGCCGCGAAGAAAAGAAGTAACATCGCGACGAACGCAAGGCGTGGAAAACCTCGGCTGCGCCACATGTTTATCTTCAGTTTTAAGAAATTACTGAGTACGTCACAATTTTGACGAGAAGTGAAACGAAATTTTGGGTGCCGTATGGAAGGAGAGCGGAAGTCCGTGCGAATACTTTTATTATGGCTTTTACAAAATACACTTATAACAGTCTTTCTCGCACGACAACGACGCAGTCTAGGCTGCTTGAGGCTTCTTATACTTCAGCGTCTTAATCAACCCTCTCATTTTTCCTAAATCCGTCGGCGGCCTTTGACCTTCCTCGACGGGGCAAAAATTTTCCTCGGAAATGAGAGTCGCCACGGCTTCCCAGCCAGTTTCCGTCGCAATAACTTCGGTCATGGAATCTTGTTCCGACCTATTTTTCGCCACGTTCGCGTCGATCATTTTCTTTCGTTGATTGCGCATCAAGTCGAGTTCGGCAATCGCTTCTTCTTTGATCGTTTCTATCTCTTCGCGTTCGAGTTTGCTTTTTTGTTCGAGCTCTTCGCGCATCTTTGTTAAATATTCTTTTCGGATGTCTCTCGCTGGTGGAGGTGGAGTTGGTGTCGGCGTTGGAACCGCGGAAGAAGGTGCCCCGAGTTCAGATACGTTGTCCATTGGAGATTTTTGCACGGAAGAATTCTCGAGGTTGGTACTATTCGTGCCACCACCCACCGTGTCCACGCTTTCGCTACTCGGACCTTGTTGCATCGAACCGAAGTCGCCCTCAGCCAACGGAGGAGCAGGAGCAGGAGCAGGAGCAGGAGCAGACGGAGGCGGTGCCGAAACAAACTCACTCATGTTATTACCCGCGTCCAAATCTGAAGCTTGGCCAGCGGAGTGCACGGAGTGCGCCGAGTGCGCCGAGTGAATGCTCGCATGCGACATCTTCCGTTCGATATGGTCTTGTTGTTGTTGTTGTTGTTGTTGTTGGAAATTTTCGCTCGATTCGATCGTTGTCATCATTGATGGTTGAGGAGGAGGCGTGCCGGTGTTCTCTCGAGAACATTCTTCGTTACTCGGTACCGATTGCATTTCAACAGGATTCACAGCCGGTGGTGGTGCGGATACGAAACCGTCCGTTTCACCTGTTCGCGCGTGTTCAAAAAGAGAAAGGGAAAGAAGAATATAAGCAAAGCCCAATTGGAAGAACTAATAAGAGGATTGAATTTGGAAAAGAGGAACGCGTAAACGACGAAAAGCGCGAGCAAACACGTACCCGCGGCAAAGAAATCCGTCTGTTGGTTTTGATCGGGTTGCTTCGGAGTCGGCATGGACGTGGGGGACGCGTCTGGCTTGGAAAAGTCGTCCATGATAGTTTTGAGTAAATACCGCTTTTGTAAATGGGGAGCTTTTGTTTTTTGCTATGAAAAGACAAAACCCGAGATTTTTTCGTGATGGGGAAGGTGCGACAAAATATTGTTCGAATAATATTTCACGCCATAAGATCTAGTTGGTTGCATTTATTTATAGCGATCGTGTTCGTCCCGTGTTGCTGCTTTCGACTGTCTGGCCACGATTTCTGTTTATCTCCGTCGAACGAGACTTTCGTAATGCTTCCTAACCCTCTCGTTCTGCCTTCGCGAAATATGACTCTGAAGCCTTCTTCGACGAACTCGGGGCGATAGAGCCATTGGAACACGACTTTAGCGCGATCTCCCGCGCGTAAGACATCTTTGCCTTCGATTTTGCATATCCTGGCGCACTGACGGACGGACATGCAGTGTAAGACGGGCGCGTAGCCAACGGTGAGGGTCGTCGGGGAGACGAATATTAAGATTTCGGCTTCGAACGACCACGTCGAGCGAGGATGTAAGGATTTGCAAATCAACGCCATGCCTTTGCGCACGTCCGCTTTGTGCACTGGTTCCTTGCTGTTTTTTGCTTTTATGGCGAAACTCGCGGATTGACCACACACAGCTTTGAGAATGGACGTTCGATGAGTCATCGTCGATTTGACGACGACTTCCTTAAAGTGCCCTAAAGAATCCGGTCCCATGAGTAATAGCTGGTTCGTCGAGATAGACCCCCTCGTAATGACTCCTGAGACTACTGTACCAACACCATTTACCGTGAAAGCGTCGTCAAGGTGAACCAGTGCGCCACATTCCTCTTTTCCATGTTTTGTAGTTGTTTCTTCTTCTTCTTTTCCTTCTTCGTTTTGTGTCGTGTTCTTCTTTTTTTGCTCGTCGAACTGTCGTCTCGATGGCAAGTGGTTTAATAGTAATCTCAATAAATCCAAATTTGTGTTTTCCACGCACGATATCTGAAAGATTGGCGTGACGTCCGAATCTCCAGCCATGGTCTTTATGCACGTTGAAACATCGTTACTATCTCTGACAAGAATCGGTTTCTTGTGTACCCCAGGTCGCTTTAACAAGCGCAAAAGACTCTCCATGGTCGATTGTAACAAATGGTCGGCGCACATGTCGATTTTCGTCACGCACACGACGAACGGAATCTTCAAACCTAAAACAATACCTAAATGCTCTTTCAGCATGCCAACAACGCCGCCTCTATTTGAATCGACGACTAACATGGCGTAATCTGGGCACACCGCGGTTAGGCCGCACAAAGTTGTCTTCAAATACCGCTCGTGACCACACAGGTCGGAGAAGCTTATAACTTTACTCGATTTTTCGACAATCTCCGACCATCTCAAAGAGTGCGTTTCTCTCGTTTTTTCATCTTGATAATTCGCCACCTTCCCGTCTGGCGTAAATCCCATAATCTGCGTCGAAATGGAACTCGTTCTCCCGGTTTCCATCTCGTGCTTGTGCCGAAAGACGTTTGCTCTCGCGCTCCCTCTTCCGTTATCCAAAACGCCCTTTGTTAAGACGCCTAATAAAGTGGATTTCCCCGAGTCGACGTTTCCAACCGTGGTTATGCGTAACTCTAAATGTTTCGCTTCCTTGGGAAAAACTTGTCTCACGAGCATGCACTTCGCGTGCGCATTTTTTTTACCCGTCTTTCTCTCGAAAGCTTCGGACACTTTCGCTCCTAACTGTTTCGCCATGTTTTCTAACGTTTCGATGGAGAGTTTCATCTCCTCTTCGTTAATCCCTCGCACGGTCCCATCGTCATCGACGCCAATTTCGTACAAACACTCGCCGCTTCCTTCGTTTAATCGCCACAGGAGCTGCGTGGTGAGTTTATCGAAGGTTCGTTGCGACGGTTTCACCAGGTGGCGTTTATATTCCACGCTGCCGTCGTCGCACTCTGGCTCCAATTCCAAATCGAAAGGGGTCGTCGGCGACGCTTTCGCCTCGTCGCGAAACGTCAACGCGCTCTCCAGCTTCTCTTCGAGCATCTTCTTCTTTGTCGTTTTGTCGTCGGTCTCTTTCGTCTCTTTCGTTGGACCACCTTATTTCTTTCTCTCTCTCGCGCGCGCGCTTTTTGTGAATAATTTACCCTTCGAAACCCAAAACTTCTTCCCGGGCTTGTTTTGTCCCTCTTATGTTTAGGGACTCACTCGATTTGGTGAAAAAAAGGTAGAAAATCTTTCTGTTTTTGAAAAAAATGTCTGAAAACAACTCTCTTTCCCACCCAAAAGAGGTCGAAGTCTTTTTGGTTAAACGAAGACCATCCTTGGTCCTTTTAAAAAAAGGAAGAGGCCTTTTAAAGAGAGTTTTCACGCAAAACGTTGTTTCACTTTTCTCAAAGCGCAGCGACATCTCTCGGTTTCACCCGAACAAAATACGGGGACGCTCCGACGATTCGACACAAAAGCTCGACATCCAAGACGACCCCCGACGCGTGAGAAGACCAACGCACAGAAGAAGAGACCCCACGGAAACGCGAGCGGTTGTTTAAAGAAGGGAAAATCAACGGAACCATGGCGAAAAGCATGCCGCTCTCCTCGACGAGCGCGATCTGCGCGGGAAAGACGGCGCTGTCGAGAACACATCGTCCATTGTCGAAAAGGCATCATCAACTTCGTCGTCTGGCGCTGAAAGCCGTCCAAACGCCGAGGAAACCGGCGGAGACGGTGGCCCCGGCGTCGAACGAGGACGAAAAAGAGGCGTACCCGTTCGAGAAACAATACAAAGATTGTGCGTGCGTTCGTTTCGCTCGTCGTCGTTCGTGTACGCGGGAGCCGATATCGATTCGATTCGACGAGGGAGACCAAAGCGTATCGTCCAAACGTCCAAAGCTATCCAAGACAGAGACCATATCTTTTCTGAAACCTTAAACTACAGGACCTCTTTTTTTT
>Ga0163111_10003080_pt1 | contig 10694 bp, 11 predicted proteins | sample CRUFie1St18metaG_FD_109645 | JGI IMG/M metagenome (GOLD analysis project Ga0163111, IMG submission 109645) | Marine microbial communities from the Costa Rica Dome - CRUD Field 142mm St18 metaG | ecosystem: Environmental > Aquatic > Marine > Oceanic > Photic zone | place: Costa Rica: the Eastern... | reverse complement strand
TTCCCAATCCACTTCCTTCACGCGGTCAAAATTGTAGCGAAAGGACAAATCCCAAATGCCATCGTACCGATTGACCACCGTGATGGGATGGTTTTCCATCACTTCCTGATACAGGCTGTAAAAGCCGATTCCTCGACCGGCGTCTGGTGCGGGCAGGTAGCTGAGGAATTCGGTTCGCAACGGTTCCTTGAGGGTGTGTGCATGACGGTGGAGGTGCTGCAGCGCTTGCTTGCTGCAGATTTGACCTTCGTCCGCGGCCATGTCCAATTGATGAAAAGTCAATTCAGCTTCGCCGCCGGAACTGTGGAAGCGAAGCATGTATTCCAATCCATGGTGGTCGCCAGGGCCACCAAATCCGCCGGGACCTCCGTTTCCATAATGGATGGTCTCGCTGAGGCCAAACACTTCGATGTCTCCCATGAACGTGAACACTTCAGTGCTGCATATGAGGTGGTCATTCATGGCGCGAAAGTGTTGACATGGGCTCTGCGGTCGCTTGGGCTGAAATGGGCACATCCAATTGAGGCCGATCAAATGGCAAAGGCCTCGAGAGGACAATCACGCCGAGACGATCGTCAAAATCCTGACGGATGATCAAGCGGTTGATGCGGTTGGCTTCGTCCTCTCCAAAAACCAGGAACACCAACAAGCTGCCGCAAAGTGTGCAAAGAAGTTGGAGATGAAACGAGGGACGCGTGGTCGGTTTTGGGGATTTGGGCGTGGCGTGGGTTTGAGGTGCGACACCTTCAGACGCATCACGCGTCATCAATTGGGGTTTGGGAAGGGCAGGTGGAATGGACATGCGTTTCAATTTTTGAGTTTGACAAGGGGGCGCCTCTCGGCGTTCCTGGACTCCACATCGTGGTACCACCGTGCCTGCATGCGTGGTCGGTTGGTTTGGCCGTGCACAGCCAATCGGGATGCTTCTCTTTTACAACGACTCCAATTCCAAGAAATTGTGTGGCTTCAGGTTCTTTTCCGGCGCGAAAGTCGAGTCAGGAAATACAGAGAATGCCGCATCGTGGCATACACCATCAGGGAGGCGGTCAACCGCTCATTGTGCCTTGCAAGTGCACCAATGCCGCCGCGCAATTCATTCCAGGCTTGGGGATGCCACCCGACCCCTTGCCCAACCAAAAGTTCGAGGGTGAACACCCGGGAATGTAGCTTGTCCGCCCGGATTTGGTTCTGTTCGTTGAGCAGGCGTTCGCGTTCGGCCATCAGCAACTCGTCTTTGGCGGTGAGCCAGCCGTGCCATCCGAGGCGTTCGATGTCTTCGCGCACCCATTCGTACGCTCGCTTTGCGCCGGGATGGCTTTGGTAACGCCACTTGAGAAACTGCAGGGTGATGTCGGGAACAATGGTCATGGTGAATGGGGATAGGGAGGATGGGAAATGGATGGTGTGGGCCAGGGGTGGAGGGGACGAGAAAGCAAGAAGGAGACACCCCCTTAGGGGTGCCTCCAAATCGCTGACTCGAATGCCAGGGTCAGCTCACCTTGAACCAAATGCGTTCGGGCATTTCGCCAAACACAAATTCCGTGACGCCGCAGAGCCACATGCGGTGAAAACGTTGGTCGTCTTCGTAGGTGTAGTGGGCTCCGTCGCCGTAGGCGTGGGGTCGTAGGTAGTTCAATTCGCGCCAGGCATCTTTGGGGTCGATGCTGAGTTCGAGCGTGACGTGGTTGGCGCCACCGCTGAGAAGATCTAGAAACGTGTCGGCACCATCGACCATGGCGAGGGCAGCCCGAGGGCCGGGCCAAGAGGGGATGATGGCAAACCATCCGCCCCAGTCGTCTTTTTCAAACGAGAGCGTGAGCTCGCGTTCGGTGCCAACCAATCGGCCAGCTTGACGGGAGAGTTGAACCTTGAGGACAGACGCTGCTTTGTGCAGCAAATTGGGGGAAGTGGACATGGAAAAGGGGTTGAGGGGTGAAACAGAAGAGTGTGTAAATTCAGCCTAGGAACGGGTGATTCCTGAGGTTGACAACCTTGTCACCGGGGGGGTGAACGAGGGGAAGGGGTGGCCTCAGGCGCGGCGAATGAGGTTGCGGGACAAGGAGATGGACTTGGCGTCGCCTCGAGGCCCAGAGATGAGATAAGCTTCGGCACGCTCGGCCCCTAGAACATCCGTGAACTTGCGGTTGGTCTTGGTGATCACCTGTTGCAAGTCCGGGTCGAGCGGGTTGACGAGGCGGTTCACAACACGGTCAATTTCTTCGAGGTCGGTGCGGTTGTAGCGCCGGCCATAGGCGTCGTGCAGTTGTTCGCGGTGTTCGTCGAGGGCGTTGAGGACGATGCCCTCTGGCCCCGCTTCAAGGAAGGTGACGTACACCGCCATTTCCTTGGGGGAAAGAGGAACCGTCAGGCCGAGTTCTTCAAATTTGGGCTTCATGCCCACCGTGAGGGCGGGCTGGGAAAAGCCTTCAAGGAAGTCTTCGAGGTGGAGCTGGATGGCGCGAATGAGCTCAAAGCCCTGACGCATCTGGCGAACCAGGTCCCAATTCAGGTTTTGTGCTTGGAAGTGCCTCTTGCAATCCACGCAGATGTCTCCAGTCTTGGTCTTGAGCTGAAGTTGGTTGACGTTGTCGTCGCAGAGATCATTCAGACAGCCACGAAGCTCGCGGTGGGCATGCTTTTCGAGGTATTCGTCCAAGTCCAAACCGCCGTACGCCAGCAACATCACAGGGAGGGCCATGAGGTAGTAGCCCACGAGAATGTGGCTTGGCACATTTTGCATGACGTAGTGGTTCATCTGAATGCCCGCCATGCGGGTGCCATTCAAGCCGGGAATCACAAAGAAGTTCTCAACGTTTCCTCGGGTGGTGAGAAGGATGACAAAATCTTCAGGTGGAACGTCGTTTTGAAAGCGATAGCGCGCTTCAGCCTGTTGCAATCGTTGCAGCCAGTCTCCGGCGAACTCTTGGGCTTCAGGCGTGTCCATGGGGCGCCTTTCGTTCATCCGGTCCATCGCCTCCCTGCCCAACAACCGACGCAAAAGGCCGGGCTCCGGGATGCTTTGAAAGCCGTGTGGATCGGAGGCTGAATGCATGAGGGCGGTGCGCGGTAGAGGTTCGTCGTCAAACTCAAAATCGACCAAGTTGTAGGTCAGGGGGCCGGACGTTTTTTGGGCAATCAGGATGGCGTCTTCGGCGTGTCCAGAGTCCAAAAATGGCGGCTTCAATACGTGCACGGTTTGAGGGGTCATGGCAGTGGGTTTTGCAGGGGCGGAACGGCAGGAGGGAAGGGGCAGAAATAAGACGTTTTCAAGGCGAAAAGGTTGCCTCAAAAACGTCTCATTTTCACGCTTTTTGACATGCTTGAAATGTCAGTAAAATCAGGGGTTTTTAGCGGTTTCGCTGGCGTTGCATTTCTCGGATGGCCATTTCTTTTCTGGAGCGCATTTTGTCGCTCAAAAAACCCGTCATTTCGCGCATCGCCCAGCCGCTGTCTTTGGCGTCGACATGAACCATTTTTTCCGCCCTGAAATGGGCGCGTTCCATCATGGAAAAAGCCTCTGGCGACGCCCCGATGAACGTGATGTCCCATCCGGGCAGATTCTGGTGCTTTTCAAGGACACGGGCGAGGTCGCTTCCAGAGCGATGATGCGAGGCGTTTTCTCCGCCGTCGGTGTACACCACGATGGCCAAACTCTCGTTCTCACCATCAATGCGCGCTCCGATTTGAAGGGCCGCTTGCTCGATGGTCAAGACTGTCGCATCCACAAGGGCAGTCATGCCTCTGGGCCGAACATCTTGCGCAGTGAGTGGCTGGACGTCTTGGACGTTTCGCTCAACAATGATGGGTTCAATCTCCGTGTCGAATCGCACCACGGTCAGCAGACAGATGTTGTTGTCTTCCTCGGCTTCGCGACGGAGCGTGGCGATTTGGTCGTTGACAGCGAGTCTGACCTCATCCATCCGGTCGCTCATTGACCCCGATCGGTCGAGGACCAAGACGTAGTGCAAGGAGTGAGGGGAAGTGGCGGCGTCCTTGGGAGAGGACTGGGAAGGTTTGTGGGATGCAAACATGGAAGTGGGGTTTGTAGGGTGAAACATGTTGGGCAAAGAAGCGGGCATCTTGACCCTGGCGAGCCATTTTGACAACCTTGTCATGGCCCCCTACTAATCAAGACCGCGTGCGCCTCATGCGTGCGCACGAGAAAGGGCGACCTCTCGGCCGCCCTTTCCATGAAACGTGGTCGTTGCGTTCAATCCGTCCCCAACCGGTAAACGTCCTTGCCGTTTCGCGCGATGTCTTCCACGACGAGTCCCCCGGGCTGAGGGATGTCCTCGACGAGGTCGAAGGCTCGGCAGCTGGAGGGAAGGGCTTCGAAGAGGAGCGTGTACGCCCCGCCCGGTTCCACCCGCGTCCAGGTCGGGAAGGGAGAGAGGCCGACGGCGTGTATGAATTTGGACTCGGTGCCTGTGGTTCGACAGCGCAACTTGATGCTCGGCCAAATCCGAACTCCACCGCCCAACCTCGTGCGCATGTGGATGGTGACCTGCCCTTCGTCTTCGTGGTCTTGACGCTTCTTCGCCCGAACCGGGGTCGTGTCGACGTCGTCGTCCACGAGCGAGGCCTCTGTCAGGGCGAGCATGGCGTAGAGGCCTTTCATGCCGCCATGGTACTTGAGGCCGCTCATGACGCGAAGATTTGGGCAACGAGGGCCTTTTCAACCTCGAGAATGCGCGCACACAGTTCAAAATCCTCCGCAGCTTCCGCCTCGGCCAAGAACTGAGACAGGACCTCGAGCCGCGAAGGCCCGCGAAACGTCCAAACGTTGGGGTAGATGTAAAAACGGTACGGATTCTTCGCGAGAATCTCCACCTTGTCTCGGAGCGAAGCGTTGAGGTGCTTCCAACCTGGATGATCCTTTTCCATGGGACCTGTATTGATTTGAGTAAAACAACGGCCGCGATGAAGCAGGCCACTCCGCATCATTCAGACCACCGTGCCCCAGGAAGGGTCGGTTGGTAAGGCAAAAGCCTTTCGGGATGCATTGCAAACGTACTTCATCTTTCGACGCTGTCCAATACTGGATTACCAAAACGTTGTGAATAAGTATGTTGGGAAGGGTCAGTGGATGTGAACATGGAATCGATGTTTGTGACATGGACTTTTCTCACTCCGTCAAGCCCACGTTGCTCGCCCTCGCTGTGATTGGAACGCTGCTTCTTGTTGCGTTTCAAGCCGCTGCGTGAGTCGACAGCCGTGTGCATGTGAACAACTCGACGCCGCCTGCGAGGTAGAAATTTCTACTTTGCGTCCATGACTTTTTCCAAATTTGAAGAGACTGCGAAGCTCTTCTGGGCTGCATTCGCACTCCTCCCAGGCCTTCTTTTGGCCCAAACCGCATCCATTACTGGTTCCGTCGTCGACGCCGAAGCGCGTTTCCCGCTCCTTGGGGCCACCGTGCAAGTGCTGACTGCACCTGAGCTCGTCACCACCGCCGACCTGGACGGCCGCTTCAAGCTGGAGAACGTGCCCCTCGGTCGCCACGCCTTGCAGGTGTCGTTTATCGGATACGAGGCGCGTGTCATGGAAGGCATCGTCGTCACGAGCGGCCGCCCCGTGGTGCTGAGTGTCGAGTTGCAAGAGAGCGTGGTCGCCATGCAAGCCGCGGAAGTGACGGCCACCCAGGATGGCGAGGTGATGAACGAAATGGCCACGGTGAGTGCCCGGGCCTTCACGGTCGAAGAAACCGACCGCTATGCTGGATCGCGCGGCGACCCTGCCCGCATGGCCAGCAACTTTGCCGGCGTCCAAGGCGCCGACGACAGCCGCAACGACATTGTGGTGCGCGGCAACAGCCCCAATGGCGTGCTGTGGCGCGTAGAAGGCGTCGACCTTCCCAATCCCAACCACTTCTCGGTGCCGGGTTCTGGCGGTGGACCTGTGGCGATCGTGAACAACAAGACCCTCGCCAATTCCGATTTCTTCACTGCGGCGTTCCCCGCTGAATTTGGCAACAGCACGGCCGCCGTGTTCGATTTGCGGTTGCGCAACGGCAACCAAGACCAATGGCACGGAAGCGGACAGTTTGGGTTTTTGGGAACGGAGGTGCTGGCCGAGGGGCCGCTCAACCGCGAAAAGCGCTCGAGTTTTCTAATCAACTACCGGTACTCAACCGCTGTCATCTTCTCGGCGCTGGGCATCGACATTGGCACGAGCGCCGTGCCTAGGTACCAAGACGGCTCCTTCAAACTTCACGTTCCCACGGGTGGGGGCGGGGCGTTCTCGCTTTGGGGTTTGGGCGGAAACAGCAGCGTGGACATCCTTATCTCTGACCAGGTGCGGCCCGAGCGCAACATCTACGGCGACAACGACCGCGACCAGTTTTTCCGCACTGGCATGGGCATTGTGGGTGCGACCTACACCAAGCCCATCAACGAGAAGACCTACCTGAAGACGACCCTTGCCGTCAGCCGCGATTGGCAGGACAGCCGCCACGAATTTGTGTCGCGTGACCTGTCCTTTGCCGGGGGAGACACCACGTTCACCAACGTGAGCACCCAGCCCTTGATGGCCTACCTCTTCGACAAGAAGCGCGTGTCTTTGGCCGCCCACGCCAACCGCAAATTGGACGTGGAGCGTGGCACGGCGACCCTGCGGTTTGGGGTGAATGCGGACGCGATGATTTGGGCGTTCAACGACAGCATCAAGCCCTTTGTGTGGCAGCCGGACCCCAACATGCAGGACAGCACGCTGACGCTCGGTGAGTTTGGCCGCCGTTGGGATGCGAACATGACTTCCCTGTTGGTGCAGCCTTTCGCCCAGGTCAAATGGCGTCCCTCCGAACCCTGGACGGTCACCGCGGGCCTGCACGCCATGGCGGATACCCGCAGTGGCGCCATGTCGCTTCTCGAGCCTCGCCTTGGTGCGCAATACGTGACGGCTGGTGGGACGGTGTGGTCTGCCGGCGCAGGCCTGCACAGCCAAATGCAAACGCCCTACCTCTACGCCACGTCGCCCGCGCCGTACCCCTCCAATGGGGATCCGCTGGCGATGCCCAACGCCAACATGGACTTCACCAAGAGCTTGCATACGGTCGTGGGTATGTCTCGCCGGCTCGGTGACCTCTGGACCATGAAGGCGGAAGCGTACTTCCAGCACCTTTACGACATCCCCGTGGCCGATACCACGACCGCGTGGGGTGCCGCCAACACGAGCTACTCGCTCATCAACGCGGGTGGCGGCTTTGACCGCCTCTTCCCAGATTCCCTCGTCAATGGCGGACAAGGCAGAAACTATGGGGTGGAGGTCACGTTGGCCCGGGCGTTCCGTGACGGGTGGTTTGTCCTGTTCACTGGAAGCGTGTTCGACGCCAAATACACGGGCGCCGACGGCATCTTCCGAAACACCGACTTCAATGGCCGTTACGCGTGGAATGCCCTGGCGAGCAAGGAGTGGAAACTTGGCACGTCGTTAAGCCTCGTCACCGGCGCCAAGTGCACCATGGCAGGCGGTCGATGGTACGGAGGCGTCGACACGGAACAGTCCGACCTGTTGCGGGAACTCGTGTGGGACGACGCCACGCGCAACACCCTGCAGTTTGACGACTATTTCCGGTTCGACCTCAAGACCAATCTGACCTGGAACCGCCCGTCGACCACGCACGAACTCGGCATCGATTGGGTGAACATCCTCGGCACCGAAAACGTCCTGAAGCTGACCTACGCGCCGGACGATGCCTCGGAGAATTCAGTCCGGGAGGAGTACCAGCTCGGGTTCCTGCCCATCTTCTTCTACCGCGTCGATTTCTGATCAGGCTTGTTGCCAAAGGCCTGAGTTGGCATTGCTGCGCGTGAAACCTTGGAGAAGTCACTCTACGAGTCGATGTGTTATTGTGTAAATTGTCAGAGGCGTGGCACCGAGGCAAAGACACAGTTCCGAGGCAATGGTGTGCGGATATCGAACATTGAATAACGTGCATGGTTAGTCAAGCATGAAAGAGCAAATGAATATCAATTCAGTCATGGTTTCCATGAGATCATTCCTAGGTATTGCCCTCTGTTTTACAGCAGGCTTGTCCTCATTGGCGCAGTGCGAGGCCGATCACTTTGTGTATGCCAGCAATTACTCTTATGAACCACAAGTGCTTCAAATTGGTCAAGGCGAAAGTGTGGCATTCATCAACAATCAAGGTTTTCACGACGTGAATGGTGACATCAACACCTTAACCGGATCGTCATACAACAACCCGGAGTCCTTTTACTTAAGCCCAATTGTGGGCAATGCTGCGGGCGCTTGCATTGGAGTGGTGACCTTCAATGAAGTCGGAGAGTACAATTATGATTGTAGCATTGGCAGTCATGCTCAACTCGGCATGGTAGCATCAATACAAGTGCAGGCGAGTGTAACATCTGGATGTACTTACGATTTTGCTTGCAATTTCAATCCTTCCGCTGAAGTGGATGACGGCTCGTGCGAGGTGTCGTCTTGTGTGTTGTCTGGCGACCTTGACAATGATGGGGCAGTGACGACCTCGGACTTGATTGCCTTCTTGGCCGTGTTTGGCCAAGTTCTTTGAGGGGGTCAAACTTCGTGGTCGACTTGGGAGAGCCGCCGTCGTAGCGCTACCTTGAGCGCAAACCTTATGACATGCGCTCCAACTTTGAAATTTTGTCCCGTGCGTGGGACGCCCTCGGATCACAATGGCTTCTAGCCATTGGTCTTTGTGTGCTTCACGGAATCGTCAACTTTGTGCTGGGCTACGTTGGATTTGGGCTGGGCTCGCTGGTCGCAGGTGGGGCGTTGACGTTTGGGTTCAACCGCGCCATGGTGATGATCTACCGCCGCCAGGTGCCCCGCGTGGAGACGTACTTCGACGGCTTTAAGCACTTCCTGCCCACGTTGTTTGCCTTCTTGCTCGTGGGCGTCATTGTGTTCATCGGTTCGATTCTCCTGGTGATTCCCGGAATCATTGCAGGCATTGGCTTGTCCCAAACCTTCTTCATCCTCCAAGACAACCCCGAGATGGGGGCGGAGGCCGCGTTGAAGGAAAGTTGGAGACTCACCTGGAAAAATGGCAACATGTGGAAGGTCTTCTTCATGGGCTTCCTGAGCCTTTTCGTGGGAATCGCAGGCCTGCTTGTTCTAGGCGTAGGCTTCTTTTTTGCGTTCCCACTTGTCAGTGTGATGACGGCGGGGCTTTACGAGGAATTGCGGCTCAATGACACTGCCTCTGGGCGCGTGGAGTTCGTCTGATTAAGGACAGGCTCATCAACTGCTCGAGGAGCCGCGAGGCCGAGGCGTCACGCGTCATACACAAGGCTTCCCGAACGCGTCCAACAGGCCGAGGAAGTCGCCGGTGCTGAGGGCGCCATCGCCATTCAAATCGAAGTAGCGGGGGTTCAAATTGCCCAAGCCGTTGCCCTCGCCGAGGGTGGCAGGGGCAGGGCGACAGACTTCCGCCTCTGCATCCCAATACGTGCCCGCACCGCAGGGTGCTTGCGGCACGCCCGGAGAAGCGTCTTGCACCAACGCGAACCGAACGAGGTCCGTGATGTCCATCCATCCTGACGCGTCAAAATCGAAGTAGCACGGGTCGAGTTGTTGCGTGTCGCCGGTTTCGCCAAGCCATGCTTCGAGATCGCAGCGCGAGAGCTCGGAGTCAAAGCGCGTACCTTCCGCGCAGTAGTAATTGCAGAGGGAAGGATTGTTGAGGTTGGCGTCTGGATTGAAGTTGAATGCGGTGGGGTCCAAACACCCTAGAATGGCATTCGTCAGGATGGGCAGGACCTGTCGGTATTCATTGGCCTGGCTTCCGTTTTGGAAGATTTGCACTTGGATTTGTCCTGAGACCTCGCCTGCGGTGGTGAGCTGGCCCACCATGACGCGCAAATCGTCCCCGGCAAATGCGGGATGCACGTCGGCCTCCTCCAACCCAGGGAACAGGCCGTACCACGCACCTCCGACCTGGTCGTTCAGCAAGACACTTTCGCCTGGGCCGTTGTCGTTGAATTCCTCAGGCACCATGATGTCGCCCCATTGTCCCGAGCATTGGTAGGCAGACGTGTAAGATCCGTCTTCTGCACCGATCGTGAGGTAGCTGTCGTAAACGATGTCCGGGAAGAATGGGATGAATGCGGGGTTGATGCCTTGGGCATTCCACCCTGAGGCAAAAGTCGAATTGAACCAGGCCGGACTGGCCGTGGAGGTCAAGGCCAGTGGGTTGTTCTCATCTCCAGAACACGAGCTGACAAAGTCCAAGGCATTGAGGCAATTCACGTACAACCGGTACGTCGTCATGCCGTCCAAGTCCCCTCCGGCGTGGGTGGTCACTTCTTCAAGTTGGAGCCAGTATCCTTCAGGAAGAGGTGGGAGGCTCCGACTCAGGTCGGGCTGGGCATAAGCGCTCACGTAGCCTGTGAGCACAGCAAGGATCCAGAGGGCGCGGTACCCCCAAGAGGATTCCAAGTCGGTTGTGTTTCTCCAAGACATGCTTCCGCGTACGCGGGCGAACGGCTCAGGGTTACGTGGGGGACGTACCTGACCCGTCCTCACATGGCTGAGCTGAAGAAAATGGCGTTCGCGAAGAACTTGTGTCCGTCCTTCCAAAAGGCCCTGAACAGCACGTTGTCCGCCAGGTAAATGACATGACCGCGTCCCATGTCGTGAACGCCAAAACTCAGGCTTTCCCTCAACTGTTCATTGGCCCGTGTCCCGGCAAATCCGCTGATGGGCTCAAC
>Ga0163111_10003077_pt1 | contig 10695 bp, 8 predicted proteins | sample CRUFie1St18metaG_FD_109645 | JGI IMG/M metagenome (GOLD analysis project Ga0163111, IMG submission 109645) | Marine microbial communities from the Costa Rica Dome - CRUD Field 142mm St18 metaG | ecosystem: Environmental > Aquatic > Marine > Oceanic > Photic zone | place: Costa Rica: the Eastern... | reverse complement strand
AGTACTACAAATAGCAAGCTATGATTAAATGGATCATAAAAGCATATATCTGGCATTTGATTATTGGATTAGTGTGTTTGGCAATATTACTAGCATTGCGAGGAACAAGCTTCAAAGACGAAGGAAACAATCATGTAGAAGGAATAGAAGAAATTCTAAAAGATTCTGTTTTGATTGATACAAGAGATGATAATCAATATCGTATTCGTCGCTTCGGTAATTTGTGGTGGATGATTGATAATTTGAACTATCAATCAGCAGGTGAGTTATGTTACAGGGAAGCTTATGTTGGTTTAGGAAGTTATTGTTATGATAATAACGAAAGCAATACTCAACAATACGGTCGTTTATACGACTTGCCTGCGGCTTTAAAAGCTTGTCCTAATGGTTGGCGTTTACCAACTCGTGAGGAGTGGCGAAAATTAGATAAGCAATATGCAGGTTGCAAGTGGGATGCTGCTTCAGAAACGGGTAATTATAGAGATACTTTACCTAGTTATGAACCTGTAGGAGGAGGAGAGGGATTTCTACAGTCATATCCTTGTCCAATAACATCTAAAGCGTTAAGGTATTTAGGAAATAAACGCTTTGGGTTGTATTGGTGTGCCGTTGAGCATCAGATACCTTATTTGATTAGAGTTGATATGGACTTCTGTAAAATAGAGTTCTCTTCGCCTAAAACTTTAGCATCTATTAGAAAAAACGTAGCGCAACGCAAATTTTATTCCTGTCGTTGCGTAAAAGAAGTAGAATAATGTAAAGAATAGACACCGCATTGGTGTCTATTTTTTATTTCTAACAGTCACATTTTTTAATGTTGACCAATGAAAAGAAGGATAACTATGTTCGTTGTGCTTTAATTCTTCTTGCATGATTTTATGCAGGTCAGGTAAGGCATGAAAAGGAACGGCAGGGTAGGCGTGGTGTTCTGCATGATAAGGCATATTCCACATCAACCATTTGAGCCATTTTGGAGCGTTCATTGAACGTGTTTTTTCGACGATAGAACCATCATGGGGAAGCCCGTTGTGTTCGGGGGAGGTGTAGAAGCCTAGAAAGCAATGACCGACTAACTGCCCTACAAAATATCCCCAAAAACCGCTGTTGACATAAATGGCAAGATATAGCAGTCCTCCATTAATTGCTAAAATAAAGCAACTTTCAAAGAACATTTGCCAACGTACTCTTGAATCGACGAAGGGATAAATATTCTTTCGAAGGACTTCTGGCATACTGGATGCTCCTGCGATAAGCATTAGCAACTTCGCAAAGTATAGCGGAAAACCAGATAACCAACTTAGGTACATAGGCAGATTGCTAATAACCGAAGGTACTGGTTTGCCTGCAAAGGAAATTTCTGGATCAAGTCCTGGTATATGTGTGTGTCGATGATGGGCAAAGTGTAACTCTCGAAACATGCTAGGGGCATACATGAAGGGAATGCCAATCAAAAAAGAAGCCCATTGGTTCATACGTAGCGATTTAAAGGCGGTATTGTGTACGCTTTCATGCCCGCAGGCAAAAAAACTACAAATCATTGCCCCAAAAAGGCATTGGCTTGCAATAATGACAAGCCAATTATCGGATGACCAACTGACAACAACACCATAAAATGCTACAAAAAATAAGCTGTATATCACCAAAAAGCGTGTGAGCGCTGCTTGGTTATTTTTTTTTATTAACTGCTGTAATTGGGCTGTTGTCAGCGCTGTACTTTTATAAAAATGCTCCTTCATGTTTTGTTTGTTTGGAATAAAGATACCAATAAACTAACAGAATTGCAATCAATAGTTATTACCTAGAAAAAGGCGAAGCATCATTGAGTGACCAATTGTAAGGATAATAATCAATGCTAATATCCTCGGGTAATGGATCATTTCGATGTGCATTGATAAAGGCTTTAATGTTTGGCTGAAATTGATCTTTGTACCACTTAAAAATTTCTGAAATATTTGCAGACATTGCTTCTTCATCGTAGATCACAAACACCGCGTTATTGATCGAAGCACGCGTTCGTTCGTTGAGTTGTTCTTCCAGTTTTTCAGGATGATAGGCGTAATCGACAATTGGAGGGCAGCTGATCGCAGCGCAGACCAAGACAAAATGTAGACGCGGGTCTTTAAATTCAGGAAAAATAACATTAAACTCTAGATGGTCTAATGTGTATTCTTTTTTTGCAATTTTATAAGTCGTCTTATCAAAAAAGCCTTCTATATCTGTAGGGCGCTTTAGTGGATAGTTATCAATAATACCTTTTATAACAAGAATGTTATAGGAATTGATATAAAATGCTTTTTGCTCATCAGCGCTCAAGTTGGTTAAATCGGCTTTTGCGATTTGATTGACCAACTTATTCAACAGACGAGGGTTATCCTTAACTTCCTTATATTTGATCTTATTATAAGCAACATAAGTAGCAAAAAAATTATCTGCATCTGTAAAAAAAACGGATAAAGAACTTGAGTTAATACAAAAGGACTGACAGATCAATAGAATGGGTAGGGCTAACCAGATTATGTGTTTCATTTGGAAATATATTTTGGCTAACTATTTGAGATTGATTTAAATATAACTGTTTTTTTAATGCTTTTTGCAATAAACATTATTTTTTAAGAAATGTTTAATATAAAGTGTTTTTTGCCAATTAAAATATAGTGCTTAAAAAAGGATTCATTGATGATACTAAAGTAGTTAGAAACCTTTTTTTTAGATTAAATGGATTTTTAAGGGCTAAAAATTGTGGAACTAAAGCAAATCATCTATATTCGTTTTATGCAATGCACAAAATACATATCAACAACAACAACATGGACTTGTATCGACAAGAACCAAAAGGCATTGGTATGTAAGAAACAGAAGGGTATAAAGAAGGCGTATCCTTGGACGTGCATTTTTGACAGTTGATAACAACGTATTAATACGTATGAAATATCAGAAGCGATTAGTCAGAAATGTACTAATCGCTTTTTTTATTGGTCATCATTAACCTTTTTATAAACTGGCGCTTGTAAAAAATAAAATCATACAAGCTCATTAAATTTGTGTACCTATGTTATTGAATAATGAAAATCAACGCTATGAGATTGGGGGAGTAAATGTATTAGAAATTGCTGAAGAATATGGCACTCCGTTGTTTGTATACGATGCTGCTAAGATTGTAGAACAATATGAAAAAATGAAGCAGTCGTTGGCAGGAGTTAATAAGGTTAAGATTAATTATGCTTGCAAAGCGTTGACCAATATTTCGATATTGCGTTTATTGCAACAACTTGGTGCGGGGTTGGATGCGGTGTCTTATCAAGAAATTTTATTAGGCTTAAAAGCAGGTTTTGAACCCTCAGCAATTATTTATACCCCAAATTCTGTCTCAATTCAAGAATTGGAGGCGGCTATGGAGTTGGGGGTTAAAGTAAATATTGATAACATAGAAACACTAGAATACATGGGGATGAATCATCCCGATAAAGCTTTTTGTATTCGCATTAATCCACACATTATGGCCGGAGGAAATGCCAAAATCTCTGTTGGTCATATTGATTCTAAATTTGGTATTTCTATTCATCAAATGCCTTTGGTAGAACGTTTGGTAGAAACATTAAATATAAAAATAGAGGGAGTGCATATGCACACAGGCTCCGATATTTTGGATGTAGATGTATTTGCACAAGCAGCAACTTTGTTGTTTAATGTTGCTCGCAAGTTTGATGATTTGCAATACATTGATTTTGGCTCTGGTTTTAAGGTGAAATACAAGCCGAATGATATTGAGACAGACATGGAGCAATTTGGTGCGATGATGACTGCGCGTTTTAATGAGTTTTGCAAAGAAGTAGGCAAGGACTTGACACTAGTATTTGAACCAGGAAAATATTTGGTGAGCGAATCGGGAAGCTTCCTTGCAACGACCAATGTTATCAAGCAAACAACATCCACTGTATTTGCAGGGATTGATACAGGATTTAATCATATGATTCGTCCGATGTTTTATGGAGCGCATCATGAAATTGTCAATGTTTCTAATCCAATAGGAAAGCCCAAAATTTATACTGTTGTAGGATACATTTGCGAAACAGATACCTTTGGTTGGAATCGTAAAATTAATACGATCACCGCAGGGGATGTGCTTTGTTTTAAGAATGCGGGAGCATACTGTTTTTCAATGGCATCAAATTACAACAGCCGTTATCGTCCTGCCGAGGTTTTGGTTCATAATGGTCAAACGCATCTAATAAGAGCTAGAGAAACTTTTGACGATCTGTTGAGAAATCAAGTTGATCCAGTTTTGGATTTTGTTCCTGAAAAAGCCGTAGCAGTAGAATGAATTTACTATTTAATGCCTTTTTTTAATGCTTTTGAAACGTATTGAAAATAAAAGGTCTAAAGCAGTTTATTCAAAAATAAAAGCTGTTTTTAGACCTTTTTTTATGTTTTTGTAAACGGAAAATGTTTTTTTAAGGATAAAGTCGCTATTTTCAATTGAACAATAATGCGTTTTTTTTATTCTTTTATTGAATAAATGACGGTAAAATTGGGTAACGAAAAGTAAAAATATTGCATTGTTTAATATGGTCGCAATATAATTTCCCTAAAGCTGCACCCGCTATTGTTTTAGATTCTTTAACCAAAGGAAAAAGTCCCCTCTTTCCCTCCGAACTAAAATGTTCACTTATGCAAAAACAACTACACACACTTTTCTTATTATGTATTGCCTATTGTACAATATGGGCGCAACATCCACAAGTTAACTCGCCTTGGGGCACAGAAATCCAATTACCGCATCAACAACAATTAGAAAAAAATTGTGGATTTCAACCGACTCAACAGCAAATAGATGCGGTAGATAACGATCCTGCATTTCAAGAAGCCTATAGAACTTTTTTGAGTAATTATGGGAGTAGAGCACTACAACCGATTACTTATGTTCCCATTAAGGCTCATATTGTTCGTACTAGTGCCGGTACAGGTGGGTTGACCGTAGCGGAATTGAATGCTGCTATGACCAATATGAATAATTATTATCTTAATGCCAATATGCAATTTTATATTTGTGATGGAATTAATTTTATAGATGATAATACCTATTATGATTTTGATCAAACAGAAGAAGCTGCATTGCATGGAGCAGAAGGCGTTGCCAACTTAATTAATATCTATTTTTGTAATACTGTGTCAACATCTGGCGGCGGTGCGTTGTGTGGCTATGCTTATTTCCCTGGAGGACCCGATGTTATTATGATGGCAAACAGTTGTACTACGAATGGAAGTACATTGCCACACGAGATGGGACACTTTTTTGCCCTGTATCATACACATGGAACAGCTAATGGAACGTTAACCGATGAATTGGTGAATGGTTCTAATTGTACAACAAATGGTGATCGTGTTTGTGATACGCCTGCAGATCCTCAATTGGGAAATGCTAATGTTTCCGCGGCATGCAATTTTAACAATACAGCGCCTTATACTGGTGGTGTCAATACGGATGCAAACGGTGATGTCTTTGCACCCAATCCGAACAACATCATGTCTTATTCGCGCAAAGCTTGTCGTAATTTTTTCTCCCCTGGACAATATGCGCGTATCTATGCTACCTATACGACACAGCGCAACTATTTTACCTGTCCTACGTTTAATGTCGACTTTTCTGCTACGCCAACGAGTGCTTGTTCAACGCCATTGACGGTAAATTTTACCGATAACAGTGTTGGTGCAACAGCATGGCAGTGGGATGTTGATGGAGACAATGTAGTGGATTATACCACACAAAATCCTTCTCATGTCTATAATACACCAGGTTCTTACGATGTGCGGTTGACTATCTCTAATGGTTCAGAAACCATTTTTACAACTAAAACAACATTTGTGACCGTAGGAGCACAGGGAACATTGCCTTATACACAGGATTTTGAAAGTGCTACGGTCGCATATAATGCAACAGGTTTCCCTAATGCTTGGACAACAACGCCAAGCAATACAACAGCAGCATACCGTTGGAATGTGAATGCAGGAAACACACTGACAGGAGGTGGGGCTAATTCCACTGGCCCATTGGTTGATAACACTTTAGGAACGGCTGCGGGGATTTATGCCTACACAGAAGCTTCGCAAGGGGCTAATGGCGATGTGGCAGAATTGATTTCGCCATGTATTGCGATTTCAGGAGGAAGCCCACAGCTTGAATTTGCGTATCATATGAATGGTTTGGATATTAATGAATTGCATGTAGATGCTTTTGTTGGAGGTGCTTGGGTAAATGATATTACCCCTGTTTTGTCAGGGCAGCAGCACGCCAGTCAGGCAGATGCTTTTTCCAATCGTACCGTAAGTTTGGCTGCTTACACTGGTCAAACGATAAAAATCCGTTTCCGTGCTATTCGCGGAGGGAATTTTAGAGGCGATATAGCGATTGATGATATTAATATAACCACCAATCCAGAAATTTCTTTTGCAACAGCTACGGCGACACAAATGGAGGCTTCAATATCAGGTGCTGTGGATTGTCGAGGATATGTTGATTTGAATATTCCTATACAAATTACAGAAGCGCCAACAGGAGATGCCGTTGTAACCTTTAGTGCAGCAGGAACAAGTAATGGGACATACGATTATCAGATTTTGACACCTAGTGTTACCTTTACGAATGGAAGTGCTGCGGCTCAAAATGTACAAGTACGTATTTTTGATGATGCTAATGATGAAGCCAATGAATCCTTAGTTTTGTCGTATACTGTTTCGGGGACAACCAATGCAACAGCCGGTATTGCCAATCAAACACACACCATAACCATTCAAGATAACGATGGACTCAATACAGGTACAGCCGTGGCAACGGCATTGGAGACAAGACAATTGTATTTTGGACCAAACGAAACCGTTTATTTCTACAATGCAGGTGGGGATATTATGGCAAAACTAGAAAATACATCGGGATGGGATTATGGTTGTACCACCGTGCAAATTGATCGTGCAGGAACAGGCGCTGTAGCTTATGATGATAATTCAGCACAGTATTATGCTGCTCGTAAAACTTTCTTAATCACGCCTACGAACAACAGCGCAACAGGACAGTATAATGTCACCTTGTATTATAGTGCTAATGAAATGAATACTTGGGAAGCTGCGACAAGCAATGTGCGAACCAATTTAAATGTCCGTAAGACAGGAGGTGCTGCGAGCAATATTACGCCTGGTACGCCTTTGGCAAATGGTGCTACCAATTATAATGGGGGAGGAACAAGTCGTGCAGTGCATGGAGTTGCAGACTACGGAATTACGGCATCGTTTAATACTGGTTTTTCTGGGTTTGTAGTGGGGCAAAATCCAACGATTTTATTGCAGACGGTACTTACAGAATTTGATGGGTACAAATTGAATGATCAGCAAAATTATTTGACATGGTCACTGTCAGAACAAATAGGCACAGATTATTTTGAAGTAGAACGTTCGACAGATGGCGTTTCTTTTGTAAGAATTGGTCAGGTTGATGGTCAGCAATCGACAGGGGAACAGTTGTATAATTACAATGATCAAGATGTGATAACAAGAGAATTGTGTTACTACCGTTTGCGTCATGTTGATCTAGATGGTAAAGAGGATTATTCTAACATTATTTCAATTAGTGGGAACAACGAAGCCGTTAAGTATTTTGAAATTTATCCTAATCCATCAACAGGAATCTTTAATGTGTTATTCGAAAGCTTGGTAGAAACAACAGTTCCGATTGAAGTCTATAATAGTGTTGGGCAGATTGTTCAAAGTGAAGTGGTTGGTGCGCGCCAAGGGAAAAATGAATATTCAATTGATTTGACCGCTTATCCTAAAGGAATTTACTTGGTGAAAGTTAAATATCAGGATAATCAATACCATCGCTTTGTCATCAAGCAGTAAGGATTATATTTTTTTGTACGCAAAAAGATTATTTATTGATTTTTGTACGCAAAAAAGTTTATTTTGCTTGCTATTTTAGATTTTATCTATTAAATTTGAATTGTTCAAAAGTATGGCAATTTTAACATTATAAATTGTCTACTGACTTAGTAAAACACTTAAACATAAAGACACATGATTCTAGATGAACCTAGACGCGTAGGACTCTCCTTTGTTGGTGAAGGAGGTAAATTATTAGGCATTTATATTGTAAATATTTTGCTTATGATTGTAACCTTGGGAATTTATTACCCATGGGGAAAAGTAAAAGTAATCAAATACATCGCTTCGGAAACAGAATTAGAAGGTGATCCATTTGAATATCATGGCACAGGAATGGAAATGTTCTTAGGAATGTTAAAAGCTGTAGGAGTAGTTATTGGTGTAGTGCTTTTGATAGTTGGGTTAAGCTATGCTTTAGGAGAGGTTGGAGCTATTTTAGGAATGCTCATTTACATTGTTGGGCTTTTCTTGGCGATTCCTTATGCTATCCACGGCGGATTGCGTTACAGAACTTCTCGTACCACTTGGAATAATGTCCGTTGGGGATATAGAGGCGATTTTGGCGAATTTGCTAAAAAGTTCATTGGTGGAATGTTGTTGACCGTTGTGACCCTTTATATTTATGGAGCTTGGTTTTCGCAAAGCATTCGAAAGTATATTATGGAACACTTGCGTTTTGGTAACATTACTTTTAAATATGATGGTGATGGAATGTCGTACTTCTTGTTGAATTTGAAAGGGATCGTATTGACTATTTTGACAGCAGGAATTTATATTTTTTGGTACAGCAAAGAATTGTTTGAGTATAATTTAGATCATACCAAAGCTTATCAAAACGAACGTGAAATTGCCTTTTCTTCAACATTAACAGGGGGAGCATTGTTTGTACATACCTTAACCAATATGTTGTTAATTATCTGTACATTAGGAGTTGGTTTTCCTTGGGCAGTGGTTCGTACTTTGAAATTTACCTATTCTAATGTCATTATCGAAGGACAAGTTGATATTGATGAATTAAAAAATACAGAAGAAGATTATAAGGATGCAATAGGAGAAGGATTTGGCGAAGTGTTGGATTTGGGAAGCGCGTTCTAATAGAATAAACGAAAAGCATATCAATGTCGAATTTTCACCGTGAAAATTCGACATTTTTTGTATTAGAACTGGACATCTGCATTCGGTAGCCACAACCGTAATTCCTCAATGTGATCAGCAGGTACAGGATTATTAAATAAGTACAATCCAGTCAAACTGCTAATCTTTTGAATGCTTTTGGGAATCCTTTCAATAAGATTGGAGGGCATTTCAATTACATTCAGTTGCTTTAGGTTGCCAATAGATTCGGGAATACTCGTCAACTTATTGTTTTGGAGGTATAATCCCTGTAAGTTTTGAAGACTGCCAATAGATTCAGGAATACTTTCCAACTCGTTGTATTCTACTTTGAGCAATTCAAGATTTTTGAGATTTCCTAGGTTGGTTGGTAAACTTTTCAAATGTCCCTCTTTGATGTATAGACGTTTGAGATTGGTCATTTGACCAATGTTTTCGGGCAAACTCGTTAAATCTGTTTTGTTAAGAATTAATTCCTCTATATAAGTATTTTGTGTAATAACAATGGGCAACTCACTCATTTGTCCCATTGTTAAATCTAGTTTGCGTAAGCCTTGTAATTGTACAAAAGATGTAGGGATTTGATTGATGGACAATCCTCCTAAGTCCAACAAATGCAGGGATTGGAAGTTGATAATGACATCAATCGTAGTCGCTAAATTAAGTTGTGTATGAGCAATGTAGAGTTCTTCCAGTTGCGTTAACTGACTGAAACCAACAGGCAGCTGCTTGATAGGATTGCCACTAATATCAAGCTTTCTCAAAGTTGTTAATGCGCCAATATTTTGTGGTAAACCATTTATGCTGTTGTAGGAAATTTCTAATGTTTCTAATTCTGATAAGGTGGTAATTACTTCTGGTAATGCGGTAAATTTATTGTCACGAATGTCTAATACTTGCAAATTGACCAACCGTTCCATCCCTCTAGGCATTGCCTCAATGTTGTTGTAACGAAGATAGATGCGTTCGAGATTTTTTAGTTTGCTAAAACTGCGAGGAAGTGTTTTTAACTGGTTTTTGTTGGCATAGAGTATTTGTAAATTAAGACATTTTCCAAGTCCTTCGGGCAGTGCTTGCAATTCATTACCATCCAAATATAAAACCTGTAATTTTGTCAATTTATGAATGTCTTTTAATTCATCCAGTCGTTGAGAGCGTAAGTCCAATATGTACACAAAATCTGAGTTGTCTACAGCTTCTTGTAGAGAGGTATAGGTTTCTGTTTGAGCCAGTTCTTCTGGGCTCAACAAGTATTGTGCATAAATAGAACAGTTCCAAAATATTAATATGAATATACTATACGAAAGTTTCATTAATGCTGTTCGTTTTGATTAAATCTATTGAGCAAAGCGTTATTATTCTGTATTGCACAATCAATTCTAATACGTCATGAAATGTCAACTTGCTCTATGGCAGTTGATTAAGGACGAAGTTGTTTATTCTTTTCTAACTAAGAATTGTTCCAAAATGGGGGGACAGAAAAATAAATTAATGATAAATCTAAGAAAATCTCTAAAGATTAAACGATCTATTTGACAGTAAAGTGTAAAATATCGAGATAAAATATGCTTTGAATCGGAATAGATTTCTGTATTTTTGCCCCATATTATCATCCTTAATTCAACACAATTAAATACTATGTCTGATTTATTT
>Ga0163111_10003076_pt1 | contig 10697 bp, 5 predicted proteins | sample CRUFie1St18metaG_FD_109645 | JGI IMG/M metagenome (GOLD analysis project Ga0163111, IMG submission 109645) | Marine microbial communities from the Costa Rica Dome - CRUD Field 142mm St18 metaG | ecosystem: Environmental > Aquatic > Marine > Oceanic > Photic zone | place: Costa Rica: the Eastern... | reverse complement strand
CTGTATCTTCTAATGTTCTACTTAAATTTTTTGGATCTAAATCATACTTTTTATAGGAACTGGCAAACATTCTTCCAGGAACAACAATTGCCAAATATTGATCAGATGCTGTTATGTTTAGGAAGAGACAGGTCCCCGAAGTTGTTAGAAATAAAGATTTTCTAGAATTAACAAAATTCATTAGAGAGTTAGTAATTATTGTTAAAAATCCAGTTTTCTCCATAATGCCTCCAAAACTCATAGCGCAAATTATTAACCAAATAGTATTGAGCATTCCGGACATTCCAGAAGTAGAAATTAAATCATTAACAGCTAAATTATTTGTTTCAATATTTACATCAACTGTCATGGCTTTTATGACAGATACATAAGCGTTTTTGCAATATTGCCAAAAGGAATTAGAAAAATTTCCTGAAATTTCCTGAATAATATCTGGTTGAAAAACAACACCATATAGACCACCTAATAACGAACCAAAAAGAAGTGCTGGAATAGCTGGAATTTTTTTTATAATCATTGCAATAACAATAAGAGGAACTAATAAAGACCATAAACTAACATTAAAGCTATTTGATAAAGCACTTTGCATAATTTCTACTTGTTTTAGTTCTCCATTCTCAGAGTTTAAATTTAATCCGATTAATAAAAAAATAATTAATGATATTGTAATAGATGGTATCGTAGTCCACATCATGTATTTTATATGTGAAATTAAATCAGTTCCAGCCATTGCTGGAGCAAGGTTAGTAGTGTCAGAAAGAGGAGACATCTTATCTCCAAAATAAGCTCCAGAAATTATTGCACCTCCAGTTAGTCCTTGATGAATTCCTAGGGCATTACCTATACCTAACATGGCTATCCCAATGGTTGCAATTGTAGACCAACTACTTCCAGTAGCCAGAGAAACAATAGAACAAATAATACAAGCAGCTACAAGAAATATGGAAGGATTTAATAAATCTAGGCCATAATATATCATTGAGGGCACTATTCCACTCATCATCCAAGTTCCAGCTAGTGAACCAATAAGAAGCAATATGATTAGAGCTGCCATAGCAGAAGAAATACTAGCTACTGCGCCATCTAACATATCCTTAAATTTAATTTGATAAAAGGAACCCAAAATTGCTGCTAGAGTAGCTGCAAAAAGCAATGTTAACTGGTTGGAACCTGAAATGGTATCATCTCCAAAAATCCATACATTGATTGATAAAAGTATAATTAAAAAAACTATGGGAACTAAAGCTATAAATAAGCTAGGTTTTTTAATGTGCATAATTATTTTTTGAATTTAAATATTTTAAAACAAACTTCTTAAAATAATATTCATTTTTTATTGATTTTGTATGGAAAGAAGTATTATTTTTAAGATAAATATTAATTTATGATAAATTTATTTCACCATCTTAAAATTATCCTTTTTGTAATTCTAATTCCTTTTTTAATCAAAGGACAATCTAATGTAGATACTCGTTTACACATTAAAGGAAAAACATTTAATTCTGTTGGTAAAGTTCATAATGTAAGTATTAGAATTATTCATGATAATGGAGTAGTTGATACGATATTATCTAATAATGGAAAATATAATTTACACTTGGAATTTAATCATAAAATATTACTAGAGTTTGAATGTCTTGATGACAAACACTACGTTAAAAGAATTGCTTTTAATACTAATCTCCCTGAAGAAGTACAAAAAATTCCATTTTTTGATTTAACAATTAATTTGGTTGAAAAGAGATTGTGGAATATAAAAGATAAAGATTTAGACATATTAGATCTTCCAGTTGCTTACTTAAATTATGATTACAAGAAAAAAATTTGGTATGACAAAAATGCCAAGTACAGTAGGGTGATTAATAAAAAAATAAAGAGTTACGGAATTTATTAACTTGAAATGTGTATTATTTTTAAATGAAATCTTTTAATTTAATTTTATTTCTTTTAATTAAAATAAACCTTCTTGCGCAAGTCAATGCATCATTCACTTCAAATATTACCAGCGGCTGTTCCCCTCTAGTTGTTAACTTCACTAATACTTCATCAAATGCAATATCTTTTTTTTGGGAGTTCGATAATGGAACCACATCATACCTTAACAATCCATCTGCAACATTTATAAATCCTGGATTTTATTCAATAAAGTTAGTTGCATATAATGGATTAAATGCAGATTCTGTAGTTGCAGTTGATTATATTCATGTACTAGATAAGCCTAATGCGAGTTTCAGTTTCAATATCATTGAAAATTGTGAAACTAACAATTTAATTAATTTTCTTAATTCTTCATCTGGAGCAATTTCTTACATATGGGATTTTGGAAATGGAGATACATCAACAACAATTAATCCATCATACAGCTATTCCTATTCTGGAAACTTTCCGATTACATTAGCAGCTTACAATAGCTCAGGTTGTTCAGATGACACTATAATTGGCCCATTATCAATTTATCCAACTCCAATAATAAATGCTATTAGCGACACCTCTTTTATCTGTGATAGTTCTTACAGCTTCACTTTTTCAGGAAACTCTACAAATTCTACTATTTTGTCTTGGGATTGGGACTTTGGTGATGGTAATTCTTCTTTATCAAATAGTTCTAGTATTTCACACACATATAATATTTCTGGAAACTTTTTACCAAGTGTTATTGCAACATCTTCAAATGGGTGTATTGATTCTTTAGATTTAAATACAATAAACATCTTTGAGAAAATAAACTATTCTATTTTAAGTAACGTTAATAATGGTTGTCCTCCACTAGATGTTAGTTTTAATCTATCTCCAAGTAATTCTATCTCAAATGTAGATTGGAATTTCGGGGATGGAAATGTTATTTCTGGAAATTCTATTTCCAACAATCAATATTTAAATAATGGTGTTTTTTATCCTTCAGCTAGTGTTGAGAGTAACGATGGATGCATTCAACAAGTTATTTCTAATAATAGTATCAATATTAGCAATGCTCCTAATGGAACTTATACAATGAATAATTTTTCTGGATGCCCTCCTCTACCAGTTCAATTTAATATTTCTACTTCTCCATTAAATACAATTAATTTAAATTTTGGTGATGGATATAGTTCAACGAGCAATAGTGTTACCCACACATACACTGACAATGGGAGGTTTTATCCAATTCTCACTATTTCGGACACCAATAATTGTCAGAGTACTTTTAACCTTGACACCATACTTTCAGGTATTTCAAATATTGATTTTATCGCTTCAAAAGTGGAAGGTTGTGCATCACTTGAAGTCAACTTTACTAATCTTGCTCCTGATGCCATTAATTATTTTTGGGATTTTGGAGATGGTAGTATTTCAAATGATGATAATCCAATACATATTTATGATTCAGCAGGTTTATTCACTGTAACCCTAGTTGCAAATGATAGTAACAGTTGCTTTGACACTCTTACAAAAACAGATTTTATTTATGTCAAAAAAGAAGATGTAGAATTAATTACTGTAGATACAATTGTAGCATGTTCTCCATTTACATTTAATACAGATGTTTACAATATCGGTGTCAATTTTTGGAATTGGAATTTTGGGGATGGCGTACTAGATTCAGGTTCAAATGTCAATCATATTTATACAGAATCTGGAAATTATAATGTTTCTTTATTTACTGATGCCCCTAATGGTTGTCAATATGATATAAATAATTTTGCTTATTTGATAATCGACAGTTTAGAAACAAATGTTAATTTGAATATCAATTCTGACTGTAGTAACGGAGCTGTAAACATACTGAATAATTCTACTGGTGCAGTTCAACACCAATGGAATATGGGTGATGGAAGTGTATATTCTACGCCTAATGTTCAACATATTTACAATACTTCACAATCATATGTTATAACCTACGAATCTATATCAAATATAGGATGTCAAAGTACTCAATATTATTCAGTAATATTTGATTGTAACAATAACAGTCCTGTAGTTATTCAAATGCCTTCACAAAACCCCATAAATCCTCTTACCGACCCATCTACTGGGCTAAATATAAATCAAAGTTGTGGCCCTCAAAGTGTAAATTTAAATTCTCCATTTACATCAGCTGTTGCTTGGTCATGGGATTTTGGTGATGGTCAAAGTTCTAATGATCAAAATCCAACTCATTACTACGCCAATCAGGGAATTTTTAATGTAACTCATATTGGCTATAATTCAAATGGAACATCTGAAACTTTAATTATTAATAATTTTATTGATCAATATAATTTAGATCCTAGTTTTAACTTAACAAAAAATGAGTATTGTAACTACAATACTTATCACTTTAATCACTCAAATTCCACTCCATCTAGCTGGGAATGGACCTTAGATTCTAATATTATATCAAATAATTCAATAGATAGTATAACCATACAACTAAATGACTCCATAAGTATACTTAATCTAAAAATTAGTGATCAATATGGTTGTATTTCAGAATCTCAACAAAATTTATTTTTATATCATCCATTAGCTTTAATTAAACAAGATACTTTCGCATGTAAGGGCTCCAATGTTTTATTTAATTGTAGTGTTAAAGATGACCCTCTTCACTCATGGGATATGACAGATGGTACAATAATAAGCCCAGATACAGCAATCATTCACGAATTTTTACAATCTGGATGGTACAACCCTATCCTTAATTTAGATAATCTTGGTTGTCTAAGACAAATAACTTTAGATTCTATTGAAATTTTCGAACCTGACGCTTCATTTTCTCCTACATTTCAAAATCCAATTTGTAAAACAGACAGTTTATTTTTTATAGCTAACAATGATAATTCCAATAATTACAATTGGTCAGGTGGAGATGTTAGTTCAAATAATGATTCTGTCTGGGTTCAATTAAATGAGGCAGGAAATCAGGTGGTTTCATTACAGATATCTAAAAGGGGTTGTAGTGGTGTATTTAGTTCTGATACTATAATTGTAAATGAAGCTTTTGCTGATTTTAATTATTCACTTTTAAATAATTGTATTCCTATAGATGTAGTTTTTCAAGATTCATCTTTAAACGCGATAAATTGGGAATGGAGTTTTGGAAATGGAATTTCCAGTAATTTACAAAACCCTACTCACCAATTACAAAGTTTTCCTAATGATAGTTTGAAATTAGTTATAACTGATGCGAATGGCTGTAAAGATTCTATTAGCAAAAAATTCGTGAATGATTTTAATGCTAAATTTATTGTAAGTGATTCCTTAATTTGTTTAGGAACTATTATTAATTTTTCTCCAATAAGTGAAATAGTAAATACCTGGTTATGGGATTTTGGAGATGGAAATACCTCGACTGACTCTGTTCCATCTCACACTTATTTAAACCCTGGAATATATGATATTCAGTTAATAACATCTGATGGTCAGGGTTGTTCAGATACTGCTATAAAACTTAACTATATTGATGTTAAGCAAGTAGTTTCAAACTTTAACTACACTGTTAACGGTAGTTGCCCACCTGTTGTTACAACATTTGTTAATCAAAGTACTGGAGCAAATGACTATTATTGGGATTTTGGGGATAATTTAACTTCCATTATTGAAGATCCTGCTCATGTTTATACCAGTTCTGGGTATTATGATGTATCCTTAATTGCCAATGATAACTTTGGTTGTTCTGACACCTTAACAATTAATAATTTAGTCTATATTCCTGGACCTATTCTAGATTTTAGTGTTGATCAATCATTTGGTTGTGATTCATTAACAATTTCCATTTTAAACAATTCTACTAACACCTATAACTATTTATATAATTTTGGAGATGGATCAACCTCATCTCTTGAAAATCCAACTAAGCTATATAATTCACCTGGTTCTTATCAAATTACATTAGTTGGTGAAGATTCTTCTGGTTGTCAAACATCCTTAACTTCTACAGATATAATTACTATTGATGTTACACCGATCATAGACATTCAACTTTCTGATAGTAATATGTGCCTAGACTATTCATTTGACATAACCAACAACAGTATTTACGCCTCATCACATTCATGGACTTATGGGTCTTCATCATACACTATACCCTCTCCTACAATTGTTGCAAACTTAATGGATACCAACAGTTTGATATACATAACAGGAAATGCCAACGGAACATGTTATGATACCTCTTACAAAGAAATAATCACTCATGATATTCCGGATGTTTCTATTATTGATCCTGGAATTTTATGTTCTAATCAAGGAATATTAAACCTTACAACATTAAATGATTCTCTTTATAATTCTTTAACTTGGACTGGAATTGGATTGGTAAATTCGACTGGTTTATTAAACCCATTATTAGTAAGTGATTCCTCTTTGATACACCTTTTTAATGACAGTATTTGTTTAAGTAGTGATTCTTTAATGTTAATTGTAGATATACCTGATGACCCTTCAATCTTATCAAATGACACTGTCTATTGTGAAAACAGTTTTGTTCAAACACCTACTGTAATCAATTCTGGAGGTTATTGGTTAGGTCAAGGTATAGATTCTCTATCAGGCATGATTTCAAATAATTTAATACCTGGTATATATGATTATCAATATATAACAATTAATAATAATAATTGTAAAGACACAGCTAATTATCAAATTGAAATAATCTCTAACAGTGATGCCACTATTTTAAATCCTGGAATTGCTTGTGATAATTTAGATACTATATCTTTAAACTCAGTTAGTTTAGGTGGAGTTTGGTCAGGGCCAAGTATTAATAGTCAAAATGGTCAAATTGATATCAATTCTTTGGGGTTTGGAACTTACGATTATATTTATTCTATTGGAGGAACTTGCCCAGATGAAGACACTTTAAATTTTGAAATTTTTGAATTTATAGAAGCTCAAATTAATCCATCTGGAGATTTTTGTGAAGGATTAGATTCTATAGAATTTACATCTAACACTAATATTGGTTTTTGGTCTGGGTTACCTAACTCTGATTCTACTACAGGTTGGTTTATTTCAAATAACTTATCTGATGGATCTTATGAAATTTATTATTCTATTTATGGAAACTGCCCAAGTAAAGATTCAATATCATTTAATATTTTACCTGAGCCTGAAATAAATATAGTTTTTTCTCACCCTATCCCTTGTGTAGGGTATCAATTGGTGGTAGATAATTTATCTAGTAATATATCTAATGAAGATTTTGCTTGGTATATAAATGACAGTTTGTATTATCAAAACTTTAATGAACCATATTTTTTACTTGACACAGGATATTATGAAATTAAAGTTGTGGCATCAAATCAGCTAAACTGCTCTACAGAATATGTTTTTCCCTCTCTAATTCCTGTTTATGACACTACAGCATTACCTAATGCTGAGATAATTAGATCTACTGTTATTGAAAATCAAGATGTATATACCGAATGGTCATCTAATAGTGTTTACTTAAATCCTATCTATGAACATTTGATTTTTAGGTCTGAAAATGGGGGGAACTTTAATTTTTTAACTGCAACTGATAGCTCTACTCATAGCTATATTGATCAAAATGTTGATGTATCAAATAGTCAATATGATTATATAATTATAAATAAAAATATTTGTGATGTTAATTCAAATAGTTCAAATGTGGGAAATTCTATATTACTAAATTTTGAAAGATTGGATAATTTCAGGACAAAATTAAATTGGAACTTTTATGATGGATGGATTGACAATACCAATAGATATGAAATTCAAAAATTAAATTCTAATGGAATTTGGGAAACGTTCTACAGCACTGAGAATACAGAGAATCAAATTATTATTAATGAATAATTATAGCTAATTTAGGCAACTTGAAAAAGGATTTCAACCCATATCAAATTAAGATTTCAGTATTGTCAACATTTATCTTTTTATTTAATGTTTCATTTAATTTTGCACAAAATATTAATGACATTCAATACGATGAAAATTTAAACATTTATAGAATAGTTGCAGTTAGAAACCAAAATGAACAAATTACCAGTTTATCAAATATAGTTACTGTAGAAAAACCATATGCGATTTATGCTCCGAATGCCTTCAGCCCAGATGGTGATGGCTTAAATGATGTTTTCAATGTTAGTGGTCAAGGAATAATTGATTTTCAAATGGAAATATATAACAGATGGGGACAAATGGTTTTTAAGTCTTTCAATATTAATCAAAAATGGGATGGGACTTTTAGAGGGAAAGATTTGCCTACTGGAACTTATGTATATAAAATTAAAATTATTACCTATGGTGATAATCAAAAATCAGTAAAAAGTGGAACTATTAGTTTAGTTAGATAATAATTTAAGATAGATGTTAAAAAAAATAACTCTTTTTATAACTTTAATTTACTCTGTTAGTGTCTTTCATAGTCAAGACCCATTATTTACACAGTTTTTTTCCAATGCATTACAATTAAACCCCGCATTAGCTGGAAGAGACTTAAGTCCAAGATTTCACACAACTTACAGAAATCAGTGGCCAGAAATTAATAATGGATACATTACTTACAATATAGAATATGATCAGTTTGCTGATAAATTACATGGTGGATTAGGTTTTCAATTACTTCATGACCAAACAGGAAACGGCGCTTTAAATACTACTTCATTTTCATCTATATACTCCTACCAACTAGCTATAAATAGAAATTGGACTGTAAATTTTGGTTTGAAAGCTTCATTTGTCCAAAAAAGTCTAGATTGGGGTGACGCTGTCTGGGGAGATCAAATAGATCCTGCATTAGGAGTTGTAAATCCAACTAGTCAACCTCAAGGCAATAATGCATTGTATGTTGATTTTAATTCTGGCATTTTATTATTTAGTAAAAATCTCTTTTTGGGAGCTTCAATAGATCACCTAACTAGACCTAAGGAAACTTTTTTTTATAATATTTCTGGCAGTAATTCATCTAATAAAATTCCTATTAGATCTTCATTTCATGGTGGATATAAAATTAGACTTCTTCAAAATGGTTTATTTCATAAAGAATTATTTTTCTCTCCAGAATTTGTAATTGATTTACAATCCAACTTAAAGAGATATAATTTTGGGACTTATTTCGTTGATGGCATTTTTGATTTAGGATTTTGGTATAGACATACCAGATTTTTAGATGCTAATAATGAAAACTATTCTCCACAAGATGCTTTTGTTGTAGTAATTGGAGTTGAAAAAAATAATCTTAAGTTTGGTTATTCATATGATTTTAATATATCTAATATTGCTACCTCTTCCTTAGGTGCTCATGAAATATCATTTACTATTGATCTCCCTGAAAAAAGAAAACATGACTCAAAATTTAGAGTTATTCAATGTCCTCAATTTTAAAATAATTAGATGAATTTAAAAGTCGGAAATAAATTTCCTGATTTCAAACTAATTGATGACACTGGAGAAACTTTTCAATTACATAAGGATACTAACACTAGCTTTTTAGTATTATACTTTTATCCAAAAGATGAAACACCTGGTTGTACAAAACAAGCATGCTATTTCAAGAACTATTACGATGAATTTAAGCAATTAGATTGTGAAATAATTGGTATAAGTAGTGATGATGAAACAAGTCATAAAAAGTTTAAAACTAATTATAATTTACCTTTTAAACTTTTAAGTGACCAGCATTCAAAGCTGAGAAAAGGTATTAATTTACCAAAAGATTTTTTTGGCTTATCTCCAGGTAGAATTACATTCCTTTTAAATTCTAAAAGTGAAATATTATTTATCCATAGATCTTCATTGAAAATGAAAAGTCACATAAAAGAAGTTTTAGAATTTTTAAATGAAAATATCTTGGTATAAATTTTGATTATTGTATAATATGAAAACAAAAATTACAACACTGATTTTATGTGTTTGCACATTAACTATTAGCAGTCAATTATCTAATGAGTTAATTTGGTCAACCGGAACCTTTTATCCCAAGACTATTAAAGGAATTACCCCATCTAAAGACGGTAATTACTATACATCCATAGAACAGGACAAATCAAAGACCGAAATTGTTAAATACGATTATAAGTCAAACAAAAAGGTAGCTACATTATTTTCAAATATTTCCTTTAATAAATTTGAGTTTTCAGATTATAAATTAAGCAATGACCAAAACTGGTTGCTTTTATTTAATTCAAAAGAGTCTATATATAGAAGATCTTCAAAATCATTTTACTATTTATATGATATAAAAAACAAAATATTAAAACCTCTTGCAGATTCTACCTTAGGAAAACAGCGTTTGGCTAGTTTTTCTCCCGATAATAAAAAAGTTGCATATGTTAGAGACAACAACATTTATTATAAATATTTATCTGACACTTTAGAAATTCCAATTACCAATAATGGAGAAATTAATAAGTTAATAAATGGTGCAACTGACTGGGTTTATGAAGAGGAATTTAGTATTCATAAAGGTTTTTTTTGGTCTCCAGATGGTTCTAAAATAGCTTATTATGTATTTGATGAGAGAGATGTAAAACAGTTTGAAATGGAGATTTATGGTGATTTATATCCATCTCAGTACAAGTTCAAATATCCCAAAGCAGGAGAAGACAATTCTTTAATTGCCGTCAAAGTTTATGATTTAGACAATTTAAAAACTTTCGATTTTGATATTGGAAAAAATCCTGATATCTATATTCCAAGAATGATTTGGTCCAAGAGAAACAATGAACTTATTGTGTTCAAAATGAATAGACTGCAAAACAATTTAGAGCTTCTTT